>OHRU01000246.1_pt1 | contig 22829 bp, 16 predicted proteins | sample 1578491 | NCBI WGS metagenome assembly OHRU01 (sample SAMEA3879565, study PRJEB24766) | human gut metagenome | biome: human-associated habitat; feature: feces | place: USA | collected 1985/1987 | reverse complement strand
AAAATCAGCAAGAACTTACAGTATCGGATTATAGCTTTGATACTGATATTCAAAACTATTTATATTTATTAGCAAAAAAATATTGCAATTCAAAATAAAGGAGGAAAAAATATGAAAGCAAAACTCTCAAAAAAGCTGCTCAGCATTGGGCTTTCGGTACTTATGGCTGTTTCTGTATTGCCGTTGTCGCTTATATCAACAAATGCAGTAACCTGTAACATAAAAATCAGCAATATTACCTACCCACGACCTGACGCAAAACCTGATCATAATATTAAATACAGCGGTAATTTAAAGTACGAATTACTTGGTACAGTTTGGAGTTCAGACAACGACAGTATTAGTGCTTCAATTGAACCAAAAGAATTTGAAAATTTCTATAATAGTCTTCTCGGTTCAATAAGTGAAGAAACGAATGACCTTCCAAAGTTTGTTGATACAGAAAGTTATTATTTTTATTCTATGTTTGTTGTAAGAAATCAAACAATACCATATGGAATGCAAGCAGATGTTGAATTTTATGATACAGATAACAATTTGCTTGAAGCATCGGAAGAAAGAATGTTTATGCCTGTATCCACATTGAAAAGTCAGCTTCCGGATGATACTTATATTGATCCCAATTATCTTTCCGATAACGATACTGTTTTATTATGTGCGACAAAAAGAATTATTTGTTCTCCTAAAGACCATATCCACACAAGCGGAGCAAAGGCATATGACATTTTTGAGCATTATGAGTTATGCAAAACCTGCGGTAAAAAAATGCTTGATACGGTTTATACTCATAGCGAATCATCTTATAAAGGAAGAGAGCATTGGTATGTTGACAAGCAGCCTACCAATACAACAGATGGCAGATGGTATAAAAAATGCGGCGGCTGCAATTATGAATTTGATTCACTTACAATTCCAAAAAGAAGCAATCAGATTATTGTTAAAAGCTATGACGAGCTTAAAGCCGCACTTGCAAAAGGCGGAAAGCAATGGATTACTATAAATTTTACCAATAGTTACAATGGCTATGAAGTTATAGAAGACTCAAAACGAAATAATGAGTTATGCTTAGATGATCCAAAAGCTGAAATTACTATTAATATGAATAACTTTAAAATTTCAAGGGAAACCCTTTATGATGATTGTCTTTTTAACATAAAACGTGGTAGTCTTAGAATACTTCAGTTTGATACTTCAAGTTTAAACGATAACAACACTACATTCAGTTTTTTCTCAGGAAACAATAACAGATGTATATTTAATGTTGCAAAGGGTGCAAGCCTAAGATTGAGCAATATAAAGGGTGTAGCAAGAAGCACAGAGTTTTACTATGATTTTCCTTGCGTTATTTCAAAAGGAAATCTGCAAATAGACGGTGGCATATATACAACATATACTGAAAAGCCGGCTATAAACATTACGGGAGGCAATGTCACCATTAACGGCGGTAAATTTGAAGCAACATCAAAAGGCCCTGTAATCGGTACTTTAGTTAAAAACGCTTACGAGAATGACTATAAAAATATAACTATTAATAACGGTTTTTTTGGCGGACTGTATAATGCTGTTGTATTTGATGAATATACAACCGCTACAATTAACCAAGGTAACTTTGAATATGATGACTATTATGAACGTAAACAGGCATTTGGCGTTGTAGCAAACGGCGGTAAACTCACAATCAACGGCGGAAACTACTATGCTACAAAAGCTGCTGTTGAAGCAACAAATATGCAATCATTTAACATTAACGGCGGGTATTTCAAACTATTTGATGAAAATAATTATAATTTTGAAGGTGCTGTGTGCATAAAAACAACATTAGATTATGATTATCTCCCCGTTATCTCAGGTGGCACATATGTAGGCTCTTACGGAATTACTTTCTTGCAAAAGCCCAAAATAACTGACCAATGGTTAGCAAGAAGGGTTGATTTTTCAAATGTAATATCTTCAAAGTGCAAAGTATATGATGACGAAAAAAAAGTTGACATAAATATTGTATCAAACTCATTAGGTAAAAAATATCTTCAAATAATAGCTCCAAATCCGGTTATTACAACTCAGCCCACAGACGGGTATTCTCCAAACCTTGGTGACACTGTTACCTTTGATATTAATGCAACAAATGCAGACACATATAAATGGCATATTATTGATGAAAATGGCAAAGAAATTGACTGGCTCTATATATTAACCAACGGATACGGTGAGCTTTCCACATCATTCGGAGGCAAAAAATTATTTATTACCAATGTCAGCGACTGGCTTAACGGCAAACAGATATACTGCGATGCTATAAGTGGCAATAATACCGTACATTCAAATATAGTAAATATCAAAATCGACAAAAAGCTCAAATATATGAACGATATTTACTTTGACAATTTTGATGAGATGTGTAATAACAAAACAATCGGTGATTACAAAAAGCCTAAAACCTCCGAAAATGCACTATACACGATTGGCGAAGTAGAGTGGGCAAAGTACGGAAAGCGTCTTGATGACAGCTACAAAATTTCTATAGGCGAAAAACTGAGTCTTGCACTTGAGATTATTCCAAAAAGCGGTTATGAACTGAACAACAACATTTACGGAAGAGTAAATGGCATAGACAGCGTAGGCACATTAAAAAGAGCAAACGGAAAAAGGTATATGATATTTGACATCAATGTTAGCGTGCCGGACAAATACAAAACCCAGAACATTGAGGTTAATATTAAAGCTCCAACAGTTGGTGCTGCACCTGCCAAAACGGCAAGTTGCGTTGCCGGCAATGTAAATATCAACAAAATTGAATGGTCACCGACTGACAGTAAATTTCTAAGCAATAAATCCTATACAGTAAAAATTGAGGTTACTCCTATTTATGGGTGGGGCGATATTGAAACAGTTACGGCAAAGGTAAACGGCAATAATGCTAAATTCATAAAAGAAGGCGGCGGAAAAAATAAGAAATATTATATTAGCTATACATTTGATAAAGCAAGCGATGTTCTCCTTGGTGACATTGACTGTAACGGAACGCTTTCTATTCTTGATGTTACATTAGGTCAAAGACACCTCGCTGGTAATGTGGTACTTTCAGAAACTCAGAAACAAGCGGCGGATATAAATTGCGACGGTCAGATTAATGTAAACGATATGACTCAAATTCAGATTGTAATTTCAAGTGGTGTTGGATTATAAATACAAGAAAGCAAATCGAAATCTATCACAATAATGATTACGGATATGAACAGATTTCAAATCTCACCAGCCTATAGCAAATACAAAGAAAAAATATTAATTCGAGTAGTTAGTTGAAAGCAGTCGCAAAATCGGCGAATTCAAAACTTCCAATGCAAAGCTGTTTCTCATCAAATTACAGGAAGAAGCTCGAGTACAATAAATACAGCACTCACATCTGTGGTGACCCCAAAAAGTTAGATTTGAAAGCGTAGTGGCTTTTAGCTGCTACGCTTTTGTTATGCAACTAAGGCATTAATCCTGTACTCAACCGGACTTAACCAGCCGAGTTTCTGTTTGATTCTCTTGTTGTTGTAGTAATCAATGTATTTGATAATTGCTTGTTTAAGCTCTTCATAGCTGTAATAAACTTTTCCATAATATATTTCTTGCTTTAATATTCCAAAGAAATTTTCCATAACAGAGTTATCGTGACAATTTCCTTTTCTTGACATACTCTGAAATATTCTGTTTTCTTTCAGCTTTTGTGAATATGCTTTCATCTGATAAGCCCATCCTCTGTCAGAGTGAAAAGTCCTGCGATATTAACAGTCATTAGTGATAGTAATAGCTTCATCTAATGCACTCATAATGTTCTCGGCAGATGGCTTTTGAGATATGCCAAAACTCAGAATTTCTCCGTTAAACATATCCATAAATGGATCAAAATAGAGCTTTTTGATTATCATTCTGCCCTTGCTGTCAACCTCATAATACTTAAATTCACTTGTATCTGTTGTGATTTTCTGATGCGGTACACTTGTGTTAAATCTACGGTTAATCCTGTTTGGAGCAATCTTTCCTACTTTACCTTTGTATGAACTGTATTTTCTGCTTTTATGAGTAAACAAGGTTACTTGCAGGTTCAATTTCTGAACAATTCTTTGAACTTTTTTCTTGTTTACAAAAATATTTCTGTTTCGCAATTCTCCCCAAATTCTGCGATAACCATAGTCTTTATGCACTTTTCGTATATCAAGAATTTCTTTTTCTAATTTTTCATCCGGGTTCTCTCGCTCAAATCTATTTTGCCAATACATATATGTTGACTTTGGAAAACCTGTTACGGCAAGAATATCTTTTAGCCTGAATTCTCCTCGGAGACTGTGTATTATTCTTGCCTGTTTTTCGGAGGTTTTTCTTCCTCCAAACGCAATCTCCTCAGCTCTTTTAAATACGCATTTTCAATCCTTAATCTTAAATTCTCATCTTCAAGCTGTTTCAGATATTCTGATTCAGCTTTTTCTTTTCCTGTGTTAGGTATTATCTTTTTTGGTTTAGACACTTTGGGTTTCCGTCCTTTTCTCTTTGGTCGTAACGCATCAGCTCCAACTGCACGGTAATCGGTTACCCATTTTGCTATCATTGGTGGATTATTGATACCTAAACTCAATGCAAGTTCTCGATACGATACTTCCGTTGTTAAGTATAATTCTACCACATGCATCTTAAATTCAAAAGAGTAATTTTTCTTTTCTCTTGATCGCATTAATCCTTTGTTTCCAAATTCTTTGTATGCTGAGATCCAATCTCGTAATATTGTTTGACTCGGTATCCCATTTTCTTTACATAAACTTTTATATCCTCCTTTTCCATTTATGTAGTCCATTACTACCTTCTTCTTGAATTCATAACTGTATTTTGACATAAAAATACCGACCTCCAAAGTTAGATTTTTTAGGTCTAACTTTTGGGGGTCGGGTCATTGCTCGAGTGCTTTTGTGAAGACAGGACAATAGAGATGTTTTTGCGTTTTCGCTGTCTTGATTTGAACACTCGTCACAATCATTCTACATCACTCCGTTTCTGTTTTCAAGGCTGTTTACAGCGTCATCTCGATTTCCGTGCCGCCGATAAAGACCACCTTGATTTTCTCTTTTGATTCCACCACTACGCATTCGATGATCTGTCGGACGAGCGTATCGTTATATTCCATTGGGTGGTTTTGCAGTCCGTCAAGTATGGTGAAAATCTCGTCGAGTCGAGATTTGGCACTTTCTCTTTTTTGACGCATGGCAGCATACTGTTCGAGTTGAACGGTCAGCCTTTGCTTTTCGTTCATCAGCTCGGTGATGCGTTCCTCATCGATGCCGTCTGCACTGTCGGCGGATACCGCTTTGAGCATTTTTTGAAACTCAGCGTCGATTTCGGCAATTCGGATTTGAATGTCGAGGGTTTTGTCCTCGGTGACCTCGTCTGTAAGCCCCATCCCGATATGGATTTTCAGTGTTTTCAGCACCTCAATATTTTGCTTTGCCGTCTGCATGATGGCTCTCATAACAGCGTCTTGCAGCAGGCTTTCCTCAATGCTCGGTGAGTGGTGGCAGTATTTCTTGCCGTAGTCAAGACGGTTAATGCATCGCCATACTACTTTTCTCTTACCTTTGGCTGTCCATGTGCATCGGCGGTAAGGTGTTCTGCATTCGCCGCATATCAGTAGTTCGCTCAGAGCGTACTTGCTTGAATATCGGCTCAATTCGGTTTTAGTACCTTTTTGCTTGACCTTCGGCTTGCCGGAGCGCCTTGCTATTTCCTCCTGGACTCTTGCGAAGGTGCCTGCGTCGATGATTGCAGGGTGGTTGTTCTCAATATAGTATTTGTTCCTTTCGCCGTTGTTTACCTTGACTCTCTTGCTGATGCAGTCGGACACATAGGTTTTGTTTATGATGGCGTCGCCTTTGTACTTCTCGTTCGAGAGGATGGAACGAATGGTTTCCTGCCGCCATATACTGCATCCGGCAGGTGTCGGTATTTCTTTTGCTTCGAGATAGCATTTGATTCCGTATAGGCTTTCGCCGGATAGGTATCGCTCATATATCTCTCGGATAATCTCGGCTTCTTCGGGGACGATCTCAATTTCGCCGTCTGCGTTTTTGGTGTATCCGAGGAAGTGCTTGCATTGGAACGGCACATTGCCTTGCTTGGCACTTTGTGCTTTGCCCCATTTGACATTGGCGCTGATGTTCTCTGATTCGCTTTGGGCTATTGAACCGTAGATGGTGATGTAAAATTCCGATGCAGGATCGATGCTGTGAATACCTTGTTCCTCGAAGTACACATCCACATTGATCTCTCGGAGCTTCCTCGTTATCTTGATAACATCGAGGGTATTTCGGGCGAATCGGCTGATAGATTTTACGATAATCATGTCAATCTTGCCCTTGTAGCAGAGACGGAGCATTTTATTGAATTCGTCACGCTTTTTCATGCTTGTTCCCGTAATGCCCTTGTCAGCGAATATACCCACAAGTGACCATTTTGGCTCGGTGCGTATGCGCTCCTCGTAATGGGTACGCTGTACCTCGTAGCTGTTTAGCTGCTCATCCTGTTTGGTGGATACTCGGCAGTAGGCGGCAACTCGAAGCTGTCGGTAGTTCTGCGTGATAGCCGCTTTGGTGTCTATCGTTGCAGGAATAATGCGGACGGTTTTTTGGGGCTGTACGCTTGTTGCTTGCATCATGCTGATTTCTCCTTTCCGATCCTCTGACCGTTTATAAGTATAAGGCTTATTGTGCCGTTTGCTTTCGGCTGTATCTCACTGACCGCCTGGTCTGTTAAGTCGCTGTCATAAGCTGTCAGCGGCGGCGTATCCTTGAATATGTCCTTTAGGCTCTGCGCCGTGATTTCTTCAGTGCCGAGGCTCATATATTTCTCGCTCACGCAAGTGAGCATTTTTTGCTTTATGGCTTCCTTATCGAAACCGACAGTGTTGAACGCCTTGGATATCTCTGCGTTCAGGCGTTTTATTTCTTGACTTTCCTCATGATCTGACTTCGGTATTTGAATGCTTTCGGGATTGGCAATGACCTCATTGAGCAGCTCGGTAATGCCGTTCAGCATATCCTCGTCGCTCATATTGACCGAGACTTTGCATTCGGAGCATTGCCACCATGTATTTGCCTTGCGGCGTCTGTCAAAGCGTCGGTGCATTCTGCCGCCACAGTTGGGGCATACGACTGGAGCATTCAGCGTGAAGATACCCTCGGTATGATTTACATTCTTTTGCGTGTTTTTCTCTGCTTTAATGCTCTGCATGGCTGCATACTCCTGCTCAGTCAGTATCGGCGTATAGCCGCCATCGCCTATATAGCGTTTGTCCTCAACAATTCGCTTTATGCGTGACCTGTTCCAATCGGTCTTGCCGGACATATACTCAATGTGTTTTGCAGTCAGCATTTCGGCGATAGCTTTCAGCGACTTGCCGCTGAGATATTGCTCGGCAATCTCTCTGACAGTGTCAGCTTCAGCTTCATTGATGATTATGCTGCCGTTACTTAAGGCATAACCAAGCGGTACGATTCGTTGTTTCATTGTTTGTAGCACCGTCCTTTCTCACGGATTTTTTCGGGCAGGCTGATGCCGCCCGCAAGGTGGAAGGTCAGCAGTTCGTTGCTTTCCACTGTGATGTTGTCAACTGTTTGCTCGAAGAGTTCGGCATCGAAGTCTATACCGATTTCGACTTCCTTGAGAATGTCGTTGAGCATTTTCAGTTCGTCCAACATTTCATTTTCATCGCTGTCGGTAATTTTTGCTCGGCGCTCGATCCGCAGTTCGGTTATCTTGTTTTCAAGCACATCGGATTGTGCAGTATAGTCTGCGGCGTTCAGCACTCCTTTGCCATGCAGACGGGAGAGGACGAGGTTCTGTGCCGTAAGATCTGCAATCTCACGGTCGATTTCCTTTATCCGCTGTTGACTGCCTGTGGTACGGTATTGCAGTTCCTCAAGCTGCCGTATAAGTGCTCCGAGCAGATATTCTCGGTTGGCACTCAGCTTTCTTATCATAAGGTTAAAGGCAGTGTACACCTCATCCTCTTTGACTCTGCGCCAAGCACAATCTGTCTTGTTGGTTGCTTTTGCTGTACATAGCCAATAGGCTGTATCGTTTACAACCTGACGGCGGAAGGTGTGACCGCAATCGGGACAGAGAAGCGTTCTTGTAAGCGGATAGTTTTTGGCTTTCCGCTTGCAGCTCGGCTGTCGGCTTTTAATGAGAGCCTGCACTGCGTCATAGGTTTCTCGGCTCACGATGGCAGGGTTGCTGTTTTCAACATAGTACATAGGCTGTTCGCCATGGTTGCGCCGCTTTTTGAATGGCAGGGTTTGTGTGGTGATCTGCTTTTGCAATAAGGCGTCGCCTTTATACCTTTCGTTGTTTAGGACATAGTTCACGGTGGTGTGATGCCATTTCTCACGGCCGTACTGTCTGCGGACACCCTCGTCATTGAGAATGTTTGCAATGGCTTGCATACCGATGCCTTCCAGGTAGAGATTAAAAATCCGGCGAATTACAGCCGCTTCCGTTTCGTTGATTACGAGCTTGCCGTTTATAAGGTCGAAGCCGTAAGCCGGAGCACAGCAGTTAAATTCGCCGGATTCCATTCTCTTTTTATAACTCCACCGCATATTCTGCGATATGGACACGCTTTCCTGTTGGGCAACCACGCCGGGGAAGGTAGCGAACATCTCGCTGTTCATCGACTTGGTATCAAGCCCCTGTTCCTCGAAATATACGCTGACTTCCATTTGTTCAAGCGCTCGGAGTGCCGTCAGCATTTCCTCGGTGTTTCGGGCGAAGCGTGACATGGATTTTACGATGATGCGGTCTATCAGACCTTTTTTGCAGTCCCGCAGCATTCGGCGGAAGTCATCACGCTTTTCCATGCTTGTGCCTGTTATACCTTCGTCCGCATATATGTCTACAAATTTGTATTCGGGATGCCGTTTACAGTATTCGGAGTAGTATTTGATTTGTGCGGCGAAGGAGTGAAGCTGATCGGCTGAATCGCTCGAAACTCGGCAGTAGGCCGCAAGCCGTATCTGAGGCGGTGTCGGCTTTTGCCGTGTGATTTCGGTTATCATTTTCATTTGCTTTTCTCCTTTCTGCAAGGGGCCGCCTTGCTGTTCTGCCTTTTGGCAACACACACAATACCACAGGAGTTCGAATACATCCAGCACTATTTTTCGGAATTTTGGGAATTAAGATTTTAGACACAAACGATCTCGGTGTCATAGTATTCTGCACTGATTCGGGTGATCCTTTCGTACTCGTCCTGGGTTATCAGATTCATATCAAGCAGCATTCGTAAAAGGCTTATGCCGTAGGCAAATGATGCATTATTGATGTCGGTTCTTTTATCCATTGAGCAGCCCCTCCAAGTATTTGATGCCGAGGCTTACCACAATGGCACGGTCAACGGCGGCGAGGGTCTTGCTGTCGAGCCTGCCGATATACTCGCCGAGCCGTGCTTTGTCTATCGTCCTGATTTGTTCGAGCAGGACGGTGGATTCGGTTTTGAGACCGTTTGCCGTAACTGTCACATGGGTAGGCAGAGCTGTTTTTGTCTTTCTGCTTGTGATTGCTGCCACGATAGTGGTGGGGCTATGCTTATTGCCTGTATTATTCTGTAAAATCAAAATAGGGCGAATTCCGCCTTGCTCACTGCCGAAGCCTGCGCCGAAGTCGGCGGAATAGATTTCGCCTCGTTTAATCTCTTTCATATTAGCCTCCGTTTTAAGTAAAAGGCGGCCGTGCGCTTTTGGGCAAACGACCGCCTTGTGTTTTGTATCAATCGTTTTTTCTTTCATGTCCGTATTTGTCCACGACGCCCCGAACACAGGGAACGCACCCTCCGGTCATGCATTTGACCTCATTGGAATCTCACCACTCCCAGGATCTCTGCGAGGCGCCCTCATTGGCTGCGACGGCTCACGGCACTTTGTTCGTACCGCTTCAACGCTCGGCCTGTAACTGGACGCAAGTATCATTATTGCTTCTGCTTTTCATGGCCTTCGATGCGGATGCGCCGCACCGTCCGACTCAAAAGGTCGTGTGGCTTATCGGTTTCGCCGACGGCAGAAGGAAGGTAAAGGATGCGCTGTGCTATTCGATTTTCAAAGAACGGGCGGAGGCTATAGAGAAAGCCCCCTCACTTTCCATGCCGATAAGTTGAGGGGGCTACAACCAAGTTTTTTAATTTTCTAAAAGATTTTTGAGCTTTGCTCTGATTTTGGCGATCCGCTTGCTGATTGCCTGTTGAGATACGCCGTAGATTTCGGCAAGGTCTGTGCCTGAAATGCCGGCGTAATAGTGGCGGTAGATGAGGAGCTGTTCCTCATCGGTCAGCTTGAGGATGGCTTTCCTGAGCTTGTCCGTCATAATGCTTTCCACTACGGTGTCGCATACATCCGGCTGCTCGGCAATGAGAATATCCTCGCCGCTGAATTCATCGGTGGTCAGCATATCGTAGGAGAAGTCGCCGTTGTCCGCAGAGCGTTCGTCCAGATATTTCTGTCGGCGCTTTGCTCGGTAGAATTCCGTGTAATCCTCTTTGGATACCTCCATAAGCCTGCCGTAGAGAGGCAGGAACAGCTTGTCCGCATATAACGGGCAGATTTGCTCACGGCGACGGAATTCCTCATAGGTCAGTTCCGTGTACCCGCCGTTTTCTATGATATAAACCGCTTTGGGTTGTTTTTTCAATGTTATGTACCTCCGTTCAATCGTTTTTGGTTGGTTTCAAAAACGATTGATACGGAGGGCTTCGACAGCCGACGCTGCCGGATTGCTGCTGTTTTAAGGCGCAAAGGCCGCAAAAAGTCAAGCCAAGTAAAATTCCCGTTTTTTCGGTGTTTTTATTGGCGCTTCTCGGATATTGTTTTGATTTTTGTCGACCGGGAAGGTCAAAAAAATATAGGTGTCTGTGTGTCTGCGCAAAGACAGCCTTTGCTATTTCAACACCTGTATCTTTCCTATGTTCTTTTTCATGTTCTCACCTTGTCGCCGAAGGACGGCAGGGCGGCCGCCCTTTACGGCAAAGATCCGTATTGTATGTCCTCTGAAAGCACTGCACTGTACATCGGTATCACCTCCTACTCCAGATGGTTTTCTATAAAATAAGAACGACGGCATTCTCGGATTTATAATGTCTTTAAGTAATTTTTTTGACGAACCGCCTGCTTTCTCGTTGAAAGGGACGGTATTTTGTCGAAGGCAAAAAGTTAGGGCGCCAAACTTGCTTTTACACAAGCTTGGCGCCCTTGATTCCTTTGCGGTGCTTTCCACCACTGTCTATTCGATTTTTAGTTTGCATACCGCATCACCTCAAAATAAAAGCAAGCATGAAATTCATTTCCGCCGGAAAGATGGTTTTATTGTCTTATGCTCTCTCCGGCACTAAAACATCTATATTGTAAATTCAGCAGCATATTGAGCATTAAACACATCACAAAGCTGCCCCTGCGTTTTGTTTTTCAAATGGACCGTCCTCCGTGATGTTTTATCCGTCGTTTGTTTTTGTCAGCTCATAGGTTATTTCTTTGTCCTTTTCCGTGCTCACAAGCAGCAGCTTTTCATTTTCAACGGTAAAGGTGTAAGTAATATCCTGTGCGGACTCACTTTCAAAATCTATACTCAAACTGTTGTCTTTCGTTTTGTATGTAAACGAATAGGTGTTGTCGGGCAGCTTCAGCGCTCCGTTGCCTTTTCCATCAAACTGATATACCGTGATGCCGTCAAGATCCCATGTGCCGCTCAGTACATCAGTACCGTTCAGTACATCGGTACCTTTCGGCACATCGCCGCCGCTGCTGCAGGATTTTGCTACGACAATTATAAGAACAGCGAGAAGTATGATTGCAAGCACCGCCGCAGATATTCCGAGCAGTCGGCGCTGTTTGCGTTTTTTTGGAGTGCGGCGCTTTTGCGGAATATGCTGTCTTGTATAGGTTCGATTATTTACCGTCTGTCGGCTCGGTTGTGCCGTTGCGGTTCTTTGCTGCGGCGTCCTTTGAGATACGGGGCAATCCGCCGAATACCGGCTCTGCGGCTGTCTTTGCCTGTCGCTATTGGTGCTTTCGGGATATTTCTGTTCAAACAGTTTCATAATTTCTTCGTATTCTCTGTCTTTATCACTCACTGCGCGTTCTCCTTTAAGCGGTTTTTCTTCCGCATATATAGATTATTTTTGCGGATGCTTCCGCAAAAAAGATATTTCTTTCAATACCTTTCAGAAGACGATAAAAGCTTTATCGCCTTCTGAAAAATACCGAAAAAATAACAGGGCGGTGGCGGATGGCTTCCGCACCGCCCTGCGTTCGGGTGTTTAAGAATCAGTCTGCAGTATGATTCTCTGTGCTTATTTTACGCTTTTTCTTTTGCGGGAATAAAGGGTCGTGCCTGCAAGGACTCCGCCGCTTACAAACAGCAGAGCGATCCAAAGAATCATATTGCTGTTATCTCCTGTCTGCGGAGATTTTGTGTCTGCGGGCTTATTCGGCTCAGTCGGCGTAGTCGGAGTTCCGGTTGCCGGAATTTCAACGGCAGCCTTCTTGTCGCCGCAGTTCTTGCATTCCTCATGCTTAGAACCCTTTTCGGTAGCTGTAGCTTCCTTGTCGATCTTCCACTCATAATCGTGGCCTGTTGCAGCAACAACTACCTGATCGGCGGTAAGCTCAACATTGCCGGTCGCATCTGCAAACAGCTTGCCGCAGCCGTCGCACTTATAGTACTCGATGTTACCTTTCTCGGTGCAGCTTGCGGGGTTTGCGTCAACCTTTGTCATGCTGTGGGTATGACCCAAAGCCGGAGTAATGATATAGCCGCACTCTGTGCAGGTCTGAGGCGTGGTTTCGGTCGCTGCCGCACCCGGAGTATGTGCTACCGGAGTGTCGTGGGTGTCGTCATAGCGGCACTTATGCGCGTGACCGTCTGCGCCCTTGTAGCCCCAAGCGGACTCATCATAGCTGTGAGAGCCTGCGTTGGTGCTTTCATACCACTTGTCGCTTGCCGCAGGATCGTCCTTTGCGTTGTGATCGCCGCGTGTGCAGTCATACCAATAGGTATCGTGGCTGCGGCAATCTGCTGCGGTATCCTTCTTGTGTGCGTCATCCATAACCTTCTCGGTATACTCGTGACCGAGAGCGGTGAGAACAACGCTGTCGTGGTCGGTGATCTCCACATTGCCGGTTGCGTCCTCAAACCACTTGCTGCAGCCGGAGCAAACATAGTATGCCTTGTTGCCGTTCTCGGTGCAGGTGGCAGCCTTAGCCGCAACAGGTGTCATGTTGTGAGTATGACCCAAAGCCGGAGTAATGATATAGCCGCACTCTGTGCAGGTCTGAGGCGTGGTTTCGGTCGCTGCCGCACCCGGAGTATGTGCTACCGGAGTGTCGTGGGTGTCGTCATAGCGGCACTTATGCGCGTGACCGTCTGCGCCCTTGTAGCCCCAAGCGGACTCATCATAGCTGTGAGAGCCTGCGTTGGTGCTTTCATACCACTTGTCGCTTGCCGCAGGATCGTCCTTTGCGTTGTGATCGCCGCGTGTGCAGTCATACCAATAGGTATCGTGGCTGCGGCAATCGGTTGCGGTAGCCTTCTTGTGTGCAGCATCCTCAATTCTCTCGGTATAGTCGTGACCGAGAGCGGTGAGAACAACACTGCTGTGATCGGTGATCTCTACATTGGCTGTCGCATCCTCAAACCACTTGCCGCAGACATCGCACTTGTAGTATGCCTTGTTGCCGTTTTCGGTGCAGGTGGCAGCCTTAGCCGCAACAGGTGTCAGGCTGTGAGCTGCAAGAGACAGGTAAGGAATAGCGCTGATCTCGTTGCCATCCTTATCGAAGAGCTGTCCGCAGTCGTTGCACTTGGAATAGGCTTCCCAACCCTGTTCTGTACAGGTGGAAGGTTTTGCGTCAACATTTGTCTTGTCCGTGTGGGTGCAAGGTGCATTTTCTACCGTTACAGTACAGGTGGCGGTCTTGTCGCCTGCCTTTGCCGTAATGGTTGCCGTGCCGGGGGCTACCGCAGTTACCTTACCGGTGTTGTCAACCGTTGCAACAGACTCCTTGCTTGAAGTCCATACTACGGTATCGGTTGTGTCGGAAGGTTCTACTGTGGCAACCAGTGTTTCAGTATTACCTGTGTAGATGGTAGTTTCGCTCTTGTTGAGCTTAATGTTTGTTGCCGGCTTCGGTGCAGCAACGACATTTACAGTAGCGTTGTGAAGTGTAAAATCGATATTGTCATAATCCTGATCGAAAAGATTGTCGGGATCATCAATATAGAATTCTACAGTTTGACTGCCGGTTGCATCGTCGTTTACCTTGCACTGAAATTTCATCAATGCGGTATCCTCAGTGCTTGTGTAGTTACTTGAACCAACAATAAATACTTTTGTAGATTCGGTGAATTCAGCCTTTGCAGAATTCAGTAGGGACTGCAATCCGTCAACGGCTTTACCGGAGCCTTCAACATAGGTTAACCCCGATGGAAATTTGAGTTTGAACTTAATTGCTGCAAGTCCGTCAACAGGTCCGATGTATGCGGTATAGGTTACCGTATCACCTGGTGACGCTTCCGTTTTGTCTGCTGTCATTTTGAAATAGGTGCTTTTACCTGTTACAGCAAATGCCGGCACTGCAGTTGCCAGCATTGCAAACACCATGACAAAACAAAGCAGTAGGGATGTGATTCGCTTGTTCATGACCAAGCTCCTCCTTAAGAATATATTTGCGGGACGTCCCTATACGCACCGTTTACGGGGTCTCGCTTAGTCCCGAAAACGGCGGCGCAGATTTCTCTGCGATTTATATTCTTAAACCTTTGCCTCCGTCCCATATGGCTTATGGGACGGGAGCATTGGTGTTAAGACAAGTATTAAATGTGATTTACCAGAGCGGATTTGTTTCGTTTACATGTGCATAAATTCGATTCCAGTCCTTCATGGTTACTTTGCCATCTCCGGTAACTTCGGCACATTTTAATTCATATCCGGTGAGAAGTTTGGTTTCGTTTACATGAGCATAAACTGCACCCCAATCTTTCATATTAACTTTCCCATCACCATTGATATCACCCAGCAGGTGGATCTTCACATTCTGCGTCACATCCGCAGAGCCAACCGTTACGGTGTACTCTCTTGTGACATGGTTTTTCTTCATCACCTTCATGGTGTAGGTGCCGGCGGGAACATCTGCGATGGAGTAGCTTGCAGTGTTACCCTTGACAACAGCCTCATAAGAAGCTTCGGCCGCACCGCTTTCGGTGAGCTGAATAATCACTTCATCGGTATCGCTGTTAAAGCTCGTTGCCGTGCCGGAAACGGTGTAGCCCACGATTTCCGTTTCTGGGAAGGTGTAGACGCCCTGGGCCTGGGAGGTGCTCAGCGGCGTGTCGATGCCGTCCAGCTTCAAGGTAAAGGCGGTATTGTTGATGCGGCCGTCCTCCGCTTCCACGGCGAGGGTCACAAAGGCGCTGTATTTCTTGCCGCCCATAAATCTGCCGTCCTGGGTGAAGCCGTTTTCTGGAGCGCACCGTTCGCCCTCGTCCAATACTCCGTTTTCATTTGCGTCGATAAACCAGACGAGACCGGAAACATACATCTTGTCGCTGGCTTCGCCTGCGGAGTCTCTGCCGGTGACGGTGAGGTCATCGGCGGTCTGGGCTACAGCTCCGGTGACGGGTGCATTCAGGCCTTCGATGGTGCCGTTGATGAGGGAAGGTCTGGGATCGGAGACGAAATAGTAGCCGAGTTTCAGGGAATCGCCATTGTAGCCGGGGTTGCCGAGACTGTCGATGAGCTGTACCTCATGGCCGTTGACCAGTACCCGCACATCCGGAGAGAAGTAATACTTTGTGCCGGCAGCGCTCTGATTTGCCAGATAAATCCCCAATTCATGGGCATAGGTGGCTGCCTCATAGCGGGCATTTTCCAGCTTTTCACGGCTGAGATTGTTTTCCTCGTCACGGAACACAGTAAAACCCTCAAAGGAGTTGCCGTTGTTGGTGACCTCACCGTCTGCCAAAGGCGTATAGGGTGTGCCGGAGCCAAGGAGAGGCGTGGAGATCTTGAACACATTGCTGCTGCTGGCGAGGAGAGGGCTTCCGTCCTGTGTCGTCTCGCCGCTGAGGGTGAGGACACGCACGCCCATCACGTCATTGGGATGCCAACCTGTCAGATCATCGGGAACCTCGCCGGCGTAGCGCAGGTCGCCCTCACGGGGCTCGGCGGTCTCGATGGCAACGAGATCCACATACACGGTGTTGGGCTCACGCAGCAGCTCCATCTGATAGGAGATGACGATGCCGCATACGCTGGGCGTCTGCAGGGTGTTGGGATTCCACTCTCCGGAGGCCCAATAGCCAAACTTGTCGGCGGTATTCATGTCGCTAGAGCCCACACGGTTGGTGCGGATGGTGGCGGTGTTGGCCCTATACAACCCTTCACCGCTGAGGGTGGTCGCCCGCAGGGGGAACTGGTAGCCCGTCTTGGGCTTGAGGTGAAATGTTATATAGTAGTTGTCGTTGTAGAGTACCCGCTTCTCGGAGGGGTCCCAGCCGTAATCGCCCTCGTAGCGGGCGATGCGGGTCACGGTATTTTCCACATAGCCATTACCGGACTGCCACTCGCCGTTATAGCTGCGGACCTGAAGACCATTCAGCTTCACCTGGGAATACATCAGGTTGAGGCTGTTCTTCCAGTTGGGTTCGTCGATCTTCACCTCGGCGATGGGAACGGTCACCTTGATCCGGCGGGTGAAATTGAGGGTCTCTCGCACGCCGTTCTTGTTGACCAGTTCGCCCTTGTAGGTCATGGTGATGACCACGGTGCCGGGCCGGTAGGCGTACAGCTGGCCGCCCTTCACCTCTGCAATGTTGCGGTTGGAAGAAGACCAGGAGATGTCGGCGCCATTGCTGCTGGGAATGTTGGCGTTGCCGGGGTTCTTCATGGCGGAGATGGACACCTTGTTCACCGACTCGCTCATGGTATAGACGGGGGCGTTGTCCTGGGTGTGCTCCACGCCGTTGGTGAGGTTCTCACCGTTGATGGCGATATCCATACTGGTGACCCGCTTATTCACCCTCAGGTTGATGGGGTTGGCTTTCACCAGATCGGGGGCATAGACACCGCTGGCCAGTTCCACCTTTACACAGGGGATGAAGGTATAGTTGCCGGGTACCATGGCTTCCTCGTTCCGCAAGATGGCGGTGGATGAGAAGAGCTTGCAATCCTTGGGGTTCTGGCCGCTGCCGGTTTTGTTCATGCTGACAAGAACGCCGCCGTCAGACAGTTTCTCATTCCCCGACCAGGCATACATAGCGTCATAGAAGGCCTTGGGCACATTGTCCTTATAGACGATGACGCCGGGATACCATCTGGCGCCCCAGTCGCCGCTGTTGTGGACGGGGGCATAGGTGAAGATGGCACTGTTGTTCTTGTCTACCTCCATCGACTGGCAGTCGGAGGTCACCTCCAGCTTCTGGCTTGCGGAGTAGTCCTTGCCCTCCACCGCGGCGGCGGGGGAATACCAGCGCTGGCCGTTAAACTCCACGCTGGCCCGGTAGGTGCCGGAGCGGCCGTCCGTCAGCTGCAGGTTGCCCCAGCCCTCCTGGATTCCGGGGGTATTGTTGCCGGTGAGAATCTCCCACTTGCCGGTGTTTTGGTTGAGCATCTCCCACTGGACGCTGGAGGAGGTCATGCCGATCTCCTCCAGCTGCTCATCGGTGGGGGAGCGCAGCCAGACGGTTTGCCCGCTGGCGGGGATGGTGATCCGGTCGTTGGTATAGCTCCGGTAGTCAGTGTTCGTAAGCTTGAACTGGATGTTGGGCATCACAAAGACTTCCTGACGGTTATAGAAGCTGTGGCGTATGCCGGTGATATCCACACCGTCCATACAGCCCACGATGGTCTGTTTTCCCCCGGGCAGCCCGCTGAGGGAGATCCATTCACCCGCTAAAGCAGATCCGCCACTCGCCAAAGGCAGAAACTCATCGCCGCTCTGGTAGCCGAAGGTGTAACCACGGTCGGTAATGCTGGTGCTGTAGGCCGGGGTTATATCCTCACCCTTGACCTCCAGAGTGAACTCGGACGCATTCATGTCCTGCCGAACGCCGGTAATGCCGAATTTGATGTGGGACTGGTCGAAGTTGGAGGCGTAGAACCGGAACGTTGTGTCATCTATCCGGACGGCGGCTTTCTTATCATAGCCGAACCAGCTCTCCATCAGCTGACAGCGCACATCATACTGATGGCCGTTTTCCAGCTGGGGCGCGCCGGTGCCCTCCACTCTCTGGAAGGTACGCATATCCACGCTCTTATCCAGTTCATCAAAGTTGTTGCCGGTTTTGACGATCTCCTCGCTGACGGGCTGGCCGTCCATGTCGAAGATCTGCCAGATGGCCGCCACATAGTAGTAGCTATTGTTGCTATAGTCCTGGTTCAGCCAGTGCTCCTGCCCCTTGTAGTGGGGGGTGTAGCTGGCGGCGTCCAGGGTAAGGATGCGCTCATTGGAGCCCAGGCCGCTGTAGCCGAAAGAGAAGGTATCCCAGTCCGTGGGCGTAAGCTTCACGCCGGTGGGCTTGGGAGTGACCTTGATGGTCTGGCGGCCTTTGTTGCCGCCGGTGCCGGAAATCGCCACATCGGCGCCGGGGTTGAAAGTCACTTTCTGTTTATTCTTGATGGCGTAGCCGTAAATGCCGAAATAGAACTCGCCGTCATTCGCCCAGAGGCCGTCACCATCGTCCCGCATCAAGCGGTCATTTTTATGGGTATCGAACTCACCGCCGTTGATGATGTAGGTGCCGGTTTTGTCTCCATTATCGATCAACAGGGCGTCGGCGCCGGAATTGCCCTTAAAGTAGCCGCTGTTGATGATGAGGGTGGCGTCGCAGGCCCTTATGGCAGTACCATGACAATCATAGTCACCACGGCCGTAGAACTCACCGCCGTTGATGACGCATTGGCTGCCCGGCTGCAGGTCGATGGCGTCGCCGGCGATAAGATGGCGGATTTTGCCCGTCCATATATCGATATCTTGATAGTTGTCACGCTGACTGTCGATATGGTAGCTTTCATTCCAGGTACCGAAAATCTCCTTGGAGCGGCCTGCCTCCAGCTCGCCGCCGTTGACGAAAAGCTTGCCGCCGTTTTTGACTACAATGAGATCCCGGGGGATGGCACCGATCTTGCTGGTGAGCTTGCCCTCATAGTGGATGTAGCCGCCGCCGTTCTGGGAGTCATAGATGTGCAGCTCGCTGCCGCCGTTCACCGTGATGAAGGGGTTCCCCCCCACTTTTTCGTCCACGCCGTAGATGAGCTTGTGGCCATTGAGGTCCAGATGCACACATTCGTTGACGCTCATAGTCAGGTTGAAGTTATCGTCGCCCAGATACTCCAGGTCGCTGGTGAGCTTGATATACTTGACTTTGTAGCCGGGACCGGTTGTGTCCATGAGAGACTTGAGATAGCTGATTCCCCTTTTATTGCCACTTGAATTGTTGATCTCCACCCACCGGGGGTTGGGGTCATAGGGATAGCTGCTTGTGACCTGCACATCGCCGAAGCCAGCGGCCATGGCCGGAATGACCGAAAACGGCACCATGCCGACGAGCATGGAAAGCGCCAGCAAAAGGCTTAATATTTTACTTCGCTTTTTGGTTTTCATTGCTTTTCCTCCTTATATTCATTCAGATTGTTGTGTGAAAGACCGCCGTGCGGGGTCTTTCAGTCGACAAAAGCTTTCAGGTACAGTGACTGCCCGCAGTGGGGGGCAGAATCTTGCGTCGGCGGCAAGCACCGTACCGCAGCGGTCACAGTAGAGATGCCTTTCCCGGTAGCGGTCATACAGGGTTTTGCCGAGAAGCCGCATACTGCAGTCGGGACATACGCTCTGCTTGCTGTCCACCACCATACCGCTCTCCATGACCAGCGTACCATAAATCATTTTGAAGATTTGTCTATGCGTTTTTTGTCGGTGCATAAAGCCATATTGGGTTTTACCGTTGCCTGATTTAAACGCTGTCGATCACCGAAGCAAAATAGTTTTCGGATACCGAGCCGAAGAGAAAAGCGTCTATCAGACCCTCGCGCTTTGCCTGCCGTACCTTTTCGGTCAACTCTCCGTCTGTGTCGTCATCCACAAAGAGAATGACCCGGCAGTTTTCCGTGTTCCGTTTTACCTTGTCACGGATTGCCATTCGTTCTTTGAACATCCATGGCGAATACGCCTTGACCTCCATTAACAGCACATCCGGTCGATGCGTTTTGCACCACTCGGCGGTTGCGTCCGGCGACTCGGAAATCACAACTTGGCAATCGTCCAATTTTTGCATCAGCATTCGCTCCATGGTGTGCGCATGAATATCGCTCTGAATGTCCAGAACGATTTTTTTCATCATTCATCACCACCTTCTAAAAGCACAATCCTAATCTTACAGTATCTATTGTACGGATTTTTTGGCGCTTGTCACTGGCACTTGTGCCAGTAACAGAAGAAAAATTTCGATTTTTTCAAAATTTTTTTGCCTTTTGGGCGTGAAAAACCCCTTGACCGCACAGCCAAGGAGTTCACTTTCTCTTATTCGTCTTTCAAGGTGGTTACCATGAGCTTGTTTTCAATGGCGGTTGCAACCAGCGATTCTCTGCTTTCAAAGCCACCCTTTTCCACCATATCGTCCAGGTTCCAGCGAACGCCGTTTTTGGAGATGCCCAGCTTATCGGCTATCTCCTGATAGGTAAAGCCCTTTATATAAAGGCGCAGGATGTCTAACTGCCGGGGCGAGAAGGCATCGGACATCGTACCCTCCATTTCAATGGCCGGAGCGATATCGGGAAAGACCTTTTCCCCTGCCAGGGTGCGCTTTACCACGCTCATCAGTTCCTCCGTGCCGTGGTCCTTATACCACAGGCTGTCGGCAGCGCCCATTTTGGCTCGTTCCAACACCTGCGGATCGACAAGCGAGGTAGCCACAACGATTTTGATCTGCGGAAAAGCCTTTTTGATACGCTCTGCGGCGGCAAGACCGGAGTGCTTGTGCTGCGTCTGCACATCCATAAGGACGAGCTTTACGGTGGCATTGCAGTGCTTTTCCGCTTCAAAGGCGTCACGGAAAACGCCGACAAGATAAAACTCGCCGTCTGCCGCAAGACGATCGACAAAGTGCTTTTGGATGTATAAATCATCCTCTACAAGTATTGTGTTAATCATAGGCTGATCTCCTTTGCGGGAATCGTAATCAGAAGAGCAAATCGTGGATTATGCGAAATATGCATTTCGCCGCCGGAGCTTTCAATACTGCGGCGAAGTGTTGACAGGCCGCTGCCTTCCTTTATCGGTTTTGTGGGTATTTTGCCGTTGTTGGTTATGGTAACATCATAGTGTTCGCCTCGCTGGGCAATGCGGATATATACCTCATTCCCGTCTGCGTGCTTGATGCAGTTGGTCACGCACTCCTTGGCGGCGGCAACGGTCAGCTCCTCGGCTGCGGTATCACGGGGCAGGTAGCCGTCGATTTTTACAGCTACGCCAAGCTGCCGAGCGGTTCTTTTTACCTCGTCCATTGTGCTGACAGAGGTGACACGGTTGCTTGCCAGCATACCGATGGCATTTTGCAGTGCCTCAAGCTTTCGCTCGGTATTCTCACCGCTGTCTATGATGTCACGGATGGTCAGGAGGCTTCGTCCGATGGTATCATGAATATAGACCTTCAGGTCAAGGCTTTCCTTCTCCTTGACATCGTCCTCCATGCGGGCGTACATTTTCCTGAGTTCTCGGTTGACTTCCGCCAGTTCTTTATTTATTTCCTCTTGCTTTTGGTAGCCGTTGTACAGCTCGGTTACATTATGCGCCGTTATCTGCTGCCAGCGGTCATCGCCGTCCACGGTGATATTCTGTGTGCGAAACTGCCAGACGGTCTTGTCGGGCAGGATATAGCAATCATCCTTGACAGTTACGGATCTGTCCGGCACGCTCAAGGCATTTTCCATATCGCTTTTGATTTGCAGTTCGTGGCCGCAAAGAGCAAAGGACAGCCGGCGCATACGGTTGTTGCATAGGATGATCCTGCCGTTCGGGTCGGCAAAGCAGATGCCCATGGGCAGTTTATCGGTTGCTTCCTTAATGGAGAACGGCGAGAGCTCGTTCTTTTTACGGCGGTATTCCCTCGGCAGAGCAATGGCAAAGTGAACTGCCGCAAGAAAAATGGCAGAGGCAAATATCAGCCACGGTGCGCCGAGCAGAAATGCGTCCCCGATATTATCGGGATCTGCCTGGGAAACGGAGAACAGCAACGGGATCATCACCGCTATAACCGCCAGACTCAGCAGACTGCGCACCGGCTTATTGCTGCGGAGAAGCTGATACATAAACAGCCCGATTTCAAGGACAATTTCCACAAGCATAATAAACGGCAGCATAGTCTGCCAAAATTCAGAAAGGGAAGAAAATGCACTCATTTTCCATCACCTTCTTTCACTTCAAACACGAGGCGTTGGTATTCCTCGTCATCCTCTTTTTCATAGCGAATACCGTCTCCGCTTACTAAAGCGGAAAGGTCGGCCTTGCAGCACACATTCAGCGACAAGCGCAAGCCGTCTGCCTTTATGAGGCTTACCTGTATGCCTGTTAAATTCAAAATGTCGGCTTCAATAACCGATTCATAAAAATCAAATACAGCGGTCGCTGTTTTGCCGGAGAGCATGGAAAGAGACTCGTCCACATAAAGTGAGCTGCGGACTCCCAACAGCTTCAGCGTTTGGAGCGATTCGTTGAAGGCACGGTGGAGTTCCGTTGCCGCTATTTTAATATCTCGGTCGGTAAGGAGCG
>OHRU01000214.1_pt1 | contig 24012 bp, 19 predicted proteins | sample 1578491 | NCBI WGS metagenome assembly OHRU01 (sample SAMEA3879565, study PRJEB24766) | human gut metagenome | biome: human-associated habitat; feature: feces | place: USA | collected 1985/1987 | reverse complement strand
ACCCGCTTTCGTCTGTGAAAGCGAACGTGGGCCATTTGTGCGAGAAGTTGAAAAACGGGATGAGAAGCGGTTTGGAACAGCGTTGTGGCGGTAACTTTTTGGCGATAGTTGCGGGAACGATTTTGAGCGAAAAGCTGAACCTTACAGGAGGGTTTTTCGAGTGGCGAAGGCCGTTCGATTTTAGTACAGACCGGCTATAATTTGTCAAGCCGAAATCTCATTTGGGATACAGGGCGTGTAGGCCTTGTTGTCTCTCATAACGGCGTAAATGATGGAGACCATCTTCCTGCAGGCGTGGCCCACGGACGCCATGTAGGGCTTCCCTTCATCTCGTTTTTTCTGAAAATAAAGCTTTAGCGCCGGATCGTGAAGTACTGCTGATGAAGTCGCCAGCCAAATAGCGTGCCGCAAATAAGGCGAGCCTCGTTTGGACATACGGTTTCTGACGCCGTTGTATTCACCGGACTGCCGCATGGTTGGGTCGATCCCCGCGTAGGCGGCAAGCTTTGCCGCGGAGGAAAAACGGCTGATGTCTCCGATCTCGCTGAGGATGTACGCGCCAAGGGTCGGGCCGATGCCGGTGATGGTGGTAATCGGCGTATCCAGGGTGTCCATGATCTCCGCGATCTTGCGGTCCATTTCTCGAACCTGCTGTTTCAAAAAATCGAGGTGCTTTGCGTAGAGCCGGATCATCGTGCTGAAAACGTCGCCGGCCATGGCGAAGCCAAAGGAATTGCGCGCAAGCGCCTGAAGCTCCTGCGCTTTCGCCATGCGGAAGCGCTTGTGGCTGGAGACTTCGATGAGATGGCAGAGCTCCTCAAGAGGCATCTCGGATAATTCCTTTGGCGTAGGACAGGTTTGCAAAATTGCCATGGAAGTATCGCCAAACATATTGGTAAAAGCTGTTTCGTATTCAGGAAAGACCTGATCCAGCAGGGCAACGACCTTTCGCTTAACATCTGCCTGCATGGAAACGATGGCGTGCCGTCCACGGCACAGCTCCCGCAGCTCATAAATGTTTTCGGGATGCAGGGTAGACTCGGAGAAGTGTCCGAAACGAATCACCTCTGCGATGAGCAGGGCGTCCCGCGGATCTGTTTTGGCCTGACGGATGTAGAAGCTGCGGATGGAGTTGGTCTGCACCGGGTTGATGACCTGAACACGGAAGCCCTCCTTCTGAAGTCTGGTAAAAAGAGCGAGCCAGTAGTGTCCGGTGGCCTCCATTGCAAAGGAAACCTCGTCAAGCGGCAGCTTGGCCTTGGCGAGCATGGCCAGCAGCCGATTGTACCCGGAGCAGTTGTTGGTGAAGGAAAACGGCTTGATGATGACGGTGCCCTCGCCGTCAATCACCGCTGCCTCGTGCTTCCTCTTGGCGATGTCGATCCCAACGATGTACATAGTGCAGGCTCCTCTCATGTTCAAATTACGGACATTCCTCGTGCTGCTGAAGGTCACAACCTGTTGCGAGATTAGAAGAAAGCGATCCATCGCTTCGACATCCGGCTCATAAGTGACATCCCACAGGGCAGAGGTTCCAGTCTGTGCGCAGTAGACTTGGCTACAAAGATAGAAGCAGGAAATTCTCTGTCCGCATGAGGATATTATATCATCGCTCCCTCAAGGGGCGTTGATACCGGTTTTGAAGGTGTTTTGTGGGGAGATATCCCCGTTCGAAAATATAACAAGATAAAGGGCCGCAGTCGCAAGCGCCCGCAGCCCGCCCACAAAGCCCCGCAGTGCGGGGCTTTCCGAGGTTTTGAAACCGCAGTCTAAGGTGCACCTTGGCGGGCGTTTTCGCAGTCTTGGGTGAACGTGAGGGGCATCAGATCCCCGTGGCAGCAATTTTTGGAGGAAAACGTGTATATTTTGCGCCGCTGTAGACAATGAAAGGACTTCTTGACCGTTCAAAAATCGCACCGCTGTAACCAAAGAAGAACGCCTCCGGCAGCGCAGAAATTGCGCCGCAATAGTCAAAGATAAGGCGGCGCGGCTCCGAGGTGCAAATGATAACTTTCTGATAACAGTTCGACTTTCGGGTAGCTTTGTTCCCTTGGTTACGGTATTGTTCGTTGCGAAAGGGGCTGATACCATGCCGAAAAGACGAGCGAACGGGGAAGGGAACATCCGCAAACGAAAGGACGGTCGATGGGAGGGCCGGTACACAGTCGGTCACGATCCGGAAACCGGCAAAGCCATCATCAAAAATGTCCTCGGTAAGACGCAGGCCGAGGTCAAGGAGAAACTCAAAAGGGCCATCGAGGAAAATGTGGGTATCGACTACGGGCGGGCCAAGAACTACACCGTGGGTAACTGGTTAGAAGTGTGGTACGAGAACTATGCCAAAATCAAAATGCGCCCATCCACCTACCTGACCTATCATGGCTACATCGAAAACCACATCAAGCCGCAGCTCGGCAAGATCCCGTTGAATGATCTGACGACGCTGCATCTGCAACAGTTCTACAAGAAATTGTTGGCGGAAGGGCGGGTAGAGCGAATCGAAGCACAGAAGCAGCCCAAGGGACTGAGCGCCAAAACAGTACGCAACATCCATCAAATCATTTCCTCTGCCCTGAAGCTGGCAATCGAGCAGCGGCTGATCGCCCGCAATCCGACAGACGGCTGCGCGTTGCCGAAGGCAGAGCACAAGGAAATGCAGACACTTCCCATTGAGCAGTTGACGTCCTTCCTCCGCGAGGCAAAAGATAGCGGCGTGTTCGCCCTGTACTACATCGACCTGACCACCGGCCTGCGGCGGGGCGAGTTGCTCGGATTAAAATGGTCGGACATTGATTTGGAAAAAGGAGACCTTCGGGTTCAACGGCAGATCGGGCGCATCGACGGCAAAATCATTGAGATGCCGCTGAAAACAAAAAATGCCTACCGCACACTGCCGTTGTCGGCAGATGCGATAAGCGTTCTGAAAATGCAAAAGTGCAAGGTGAACAGCAGCGAGTGGGTATTCCCATCGCCCACCGGAGGCCCCATGTCGCCGGACAGTGTGCTGCACATGTTGCACCGCGTTCTAAAGCGGGCAGGGTTGCCGAAGGTGCGTTTCCATGACCTGCGCCACACCTTCGCAACGCTGGCCCTGCAAAACGGTGTGGACATCAAAACCGTATCTGGCATGCTGGGGCATTTTTCGGCAGGCTTCACGCTGGACACCTACGCGCATGTAACGACCTCCGCCAAGCGTGAAGCGGCAAAGACAATGGGCAACCTTCTCTCTGGCGCGGTATAGTGCTTTCCCCTATCTGCTCCCGTTGGGGTCAGTGTTTGGGTCAGAAAAAACAGCAAGTAAGTTATTGAGCAAAAAAGTACGGAAAAAGTCCTGATTTCGCAAGAAATCAGGACTTTCTGGTTGCGGAGGGAGGACTTGAACCTCCGACCTCCGGGTTATGAGAAGCGCACCGAGAATTTCTTATAGTCCCACAGCGGCGCACATAATCCCAGAAAGTCAGTGTTTTCAAGAGTTTCGAGGAATCTGTTTTCTTCTTCTTTCCCATCCCGTACCATGAAATCCTGTAGCGGTTGGTGTCAGCGTTGGTGTCAACTCTGAAAACAGAGCCATGAGATGACCGATTTTGTTGGCCTAACCACGCAAGAAACGCACCTTTAGGTTTTTACCTCTAAGGGATTCGGTTCATTGGGGTTCAGACAAAACAAGAAATAAACCATCAGGCACATGAATCGTACCAACATCTAAATAGCGCAATGGCGCAGCATTATCGGCGAAACATCATTCCACATTCGGTAATGCTGCGCCACTTTTACGCTGTGTCAATATAACACGATGCTTCCCATTATAGAGGAATATTTCAGGAGGTTTCTATGTCAGAATATACACTTGAGATCAAACAGATTGTAGATTATCCACGATGCCGGATCTACCGACAGTTCGTGCAAGCCTTGATAGCAGACCGGAGCATTCGCGTGAGCGGAGACTCCGGCCTTTTTTATTTTGTCGTGCTATGCGCCTATGCCAACTTCCGCACCTCATACAAGCGCATTGATGGCATTAGTTACACCATCTACCCCGGCGAATGGATCATGTCTGTGGAGGAATTGTCCCGGTATTTCCGCACACGCTTCCGCCGCCAGACCTTGGCCGCTTTGGAGGGACTGCAAAAGAAAGGGCTTATCAGTTTTCTTGTTCTCGGACATGGTAAGCTGGTCAAATTCAAGATTCGCGGCTGGCGGCGTCACAACACGATTCTCGACTACAATGCGCCCTGTCAGAAGGATACCGGCTTTTTCTTCTTCCCTGTCTCCACGGCCACAGAGCTGGTCAGCGCCGGTCACTGCTCAGAAATGGATGCGGTGCTGGATCTGTGGCTGAACACCGTCTATAACGATCCGCAAGTTCTTGGCTCCGATGTGGGGCCGGTGGTGTATCTCCGAAACGGTACAGGCTGCCCATTGGTCAGCTACGCGGAGCTGGCTTCCCGCTGGGGAATTTCCAAGGCCACCGCTGGCCGATACCTCAAGCGCATGGCGGAACGTGGCTATCTGCAACTGGCAGCCTTCCCCGGCACACACGGCACCACGATCTATCTCCAGAACTATCTCTCCACCATGTTCCAGATTTCTGACATTGTGGTGGATAAGGAAGAGATCGCCATGAGCCTTGGCATCAAGCTGGATCTTCAGGAGGAAACCGCCCTGACCACTGCGGCATCCAGCGGTTCAAATGAGACCGGTAGCGTTTCAGAAATGAACCGCCATCGAATCGAGCGTAAGATGCGGGAGATCCTTGTGGCACAAGGACTGCCGTGCGCTTCATGCCCCAAATCCAAATATATGTTATTACCATTATCCGACGACTGCGAGGTTACGATAGAAGGGGTGCCTCCGCTGCGCCGGTGGCTTCAACTGGTGGTCACCTGCGGTGACGCTCAGGAAGTCTATCACTTTGAACTCAGATTGCACCCGACAGGGATGCGCGGCGATAAGGAGGTCGAACGATGAAAAAGACTGCACAAGAACCCAAAGTGACCGAGAATCCCTTGTACCATGACACATGGATGTTGCTGCGCAAATACCGGGATGTGGTGTGGAGTCTGGAGCTGTCCGTGCAGCAGGTACGTCGGCAGTTCCAGATCGAGTATGGCAGCAGCATAGAGGAGTTTCTGGAATCCCTCTATGTGGCCGGCATCACCTTCGAGGGCTCGGCAATTGAGGATCATGCCCGCTGCATCGAGCGCAGCTACAAAATGCTGAAACTGCTGGATACCTCCGTGGAGCTGCTGCGGACAAAGCACAAGTACGGTGAGAGCTATTACTGGCTCCTGTACTACACCTATCTGTCTCCGCAGCAGCTGGCGAACACGCAGGAGATCATCGACAAGCTGGAGCCGCACATTCGGGACATCAGCTACCGCACCTACTTCCGCAAGCGTCAGATGGCGATTGATGCCCTGAGCTCGGTGCTGTGGGGATATTCGTCCAAGGAGAGTCTGGCAATGCTGGAGAAGTTTGTGCCGGAAGCAAATACATGACCCGATTTCCAATGGCACTCTCCCGCCACAACATTGGCACGGTTTTGCGATTTCGGCGTAAATCCAAGTGTGCTATACTGTGTATGCTCAAAACTATGCCAAGGCGACACGCGTAACACCATCCTACGGGGTGGTGTTATTTTGTTTCCGGGTATTTGGGCAGTCCAAGAGGGGCGACTTTTAGAGAGTAGCCCCTCCACATCTTTTCTATCACAGGAGGTATCACGAGTGAAAAAACATGACCTGACCAACACACATCTCCACAGGAAAAGTCCCGGCATGGCACTATATGCGGCCTTCGCGGGCGTGACCATGGCCGCAATGCTTTGCCAGCCTGTCTTTGCTGCCACCGTCTGGGAGAAGGCCAATGAGATCATGAAGGATGTCTATAACCAGATTCTTCTTATCTCCACCATTGCCGCCATTGTCACCGCGTCGGTGGCACTGCTGATGATGAACTTCTCCCGCAGCGGCCGCACTGTGGACGAGAGCCGCGCATGGCTCAAGCGTATCATCATCACATGGGCGATCCTTAACGGTTTGGGCTTCATCATGTCCTATGTGACGCCCTTCTTCGCAGATGGCAGATGGAACGGATAACGCCAAACTGCCCGGCTGAGAAAGGAGAGGTGCTATGGGCATATTAGATGGCATTGTAGAATGGATCGCGGAACAGGTCATGCACGGTCTTGACCTTATCAACACCTCTGTACTGGGGGCTCTGGGCTGCGACATGACCACCTTCCTGCGCTACTTCCCCGCCGCGGAGACGATGTACAACATCTTCGTGGCACTGGCTATCGGCATAATCCTGCTGAACCTGATCTGGCAGCTATTCAAGAACTACGGCCTTATAGCAGGCGTAGAGGCAGAAGACCCGGTAAAGCTGACGATCCGCTCCGTGCTGTTTATCCTACTGGCCTATTTCGCAGATGAAATCGTGGAGCTGATACTGAAAATCGGCGGGACTCCCTACGCGTGGATCATGTCGTCTGAACTGCCCGCACTGAACTTTGCCGACTTCAATTCGGTCATACTTACCATCCTTGGGGTCTGCGCCAACGGCGCGGTGGCTCTAATCGCCCTGATCCTCGTGCTCATTTTGGCGTGGAACTATATCAAGCTGCTATTTGAGGCGGCGGAGCGTTATGTGCTGCTGGGCGTTCTGGTATTCACGGCGCCGGTGGCTTTTGCTACGGGCGCGGCGCAGGCCACCTCCAACATCTTCAAGGCGTGGTGCCGGATGTTCGGCGGCCAGATATTTCTGCTGCTGATGAACGCATGGTGCCTACGCCTGTTCATCACCATGGTGGGAACCTTCCTGGCAAACCCCTTATCCCTATAGGAGACGATCATGAATCAAAAAACGAAATACATCACAGGGATCGTGTTGTCCGTACTGGTTATATGTGCGCTCACGATCCCGGCCTTTGCTCTGACGGAATCAGATGTGCAGTCTCAGGTCTCAGCTTCCGGTAAAGAAGGCGTGGCCGGAAACCTGTTCGTCTGGTTTCTGTGCGCAGTGGCATTTTTGAAGATCTCACAGAAGATCGACAGCTTCATGCAGGGTCTTGGCATCAATGTGGGTCATACAGGCGGCTCTATGCTGGCAGAAGCGATGCTGGCCGCGCGGAGCATCGCTGCCGCCCGTGGCGTCGCCGGACGCGGTCGAGGCGGTAATGCAGGGCGAGCCGGAAGCACCGGTGGCAGTGGCGGTGACAGCAATACCTTCCTGCAAGGCGGTCTAGCCGGTGTTGCCAATCGCAGCTTCTATAACAGCGCATACCGAAACGCCACCGGCACAGGCAGCGGCGGCGTTGGCGGCATGGCGTTCCGTGCCTCTATGACCAAGGGCGGCGATATTGCCAATAACGTTATCAGCCGTATTGCCACCGGCGGCGCAGGATATGGGGATGTCATGTCCGGCAATATGGCGGCGGACGCTCTCATGTCCTATATGGGCTATACGGCTCTTGGTGAAGGCGCGGCGGATATTCCGAACTTCTCCAATGTGGAGATCGGCGGTGGGCATATCACCGGCACGGAGACCTCTGAGGAAGAACCTGACGGTCGTGCCTTTGCCATGTACAGCACTGAACAGTATATGGAGCCAAAACGGGAATACACCACCGTCACCACCGTGGATGGTGCAAAGTGGTATAGGCAGTACGCACAGGACGTAGTGGAGAAAAAGCCTTATCCGGATGGCGGCATTTCCTATCGTGAGAGCCTGATCCGGCGCCTGCCTGACCCGCCTCGCAGAAAGGACAAGACCTGATATGACCCAGCAAGAACGCAGCGGTCTGAACGAAGCCGCTGAGATCAGCGCACACGCTGCCGACGCTGTGCGCGGCGCCATCAAGACAGGAAAAATGGTAAGCGGCGCGGCAAAAGGTGCTGCTGCCGCAGGCCCTTACGGTGCGGCGGCAGCGGCACTCTGGACACATCGCAAGGCGGTTGCTGCCATCATTGCCGGGGTGCTGGTGCTTCCCGTCTTGTTCATCATGCTGCTGCCTTCCCTGATCTTCGGCGGGTTGACCAAGGCAGGGGTTGAAGGAAGTCCAGACACACCGATCCTCAACGACAACGCCGCCGTTGTGGAGAACATAAATCAGATCTCGCAGGCGATCAGCGACTTGCTGGAGGAAGGGCAGGAGGATGTTCGCGCCCGTATTGACACGGATTTTACCGCTTCCGGTGCCGACCAGAAGGAGATCATCAATCCATACGAAAGCTCCCCGGCCTACAATGCCAACCGCTTCATTGCCATGTACTGTGCCGCCAAAAATCAGGACTACACATCTATCTCCCTCAAGGATATGGAAACGCTGATCCGCAAGGCCAAGGACGCCCTCTATACCTTCACGAGCACGGAGGAGTCTCGCACGACTACGGTAACGGAAACGAATACGGATCCCAAAACCGGTAAGGTCACGGTGACGGAAACGGAAGTAACAGAGATATGGAAGATATATACCATCGTCTACAACGGAGAAGCCTATTTTGAGGATAAGATATTCGCTCTGTCGGATGAACAAAAGGGACTGGCGGAAAACTACGCCCAGAACCTGAGCGTATTCCTGGGAGATGGTATGATGCAGGGCTTGCTGCCTGTCGAGTCCGCCGGCCTCGTATCTCTGGGCGACATTCGTTTCTCGGATGGCGCGACGCAGGTGGTCTACTATAATCAGTTGGACAAGCGGTACGCGAGCAAGCCCTACGGCACCGACGACATCGGCACCTACGGCTGCGGACCTACCTGTATGGCAATGGTGGTATCTTCTTTGACCAGCGAGACGGTCGATCCCGTTGAGATGGCACGTTGGGCCTATGAAAACGGTTACTGGTGCAGTAGAAGCGGTTCCTACCATTCGCTGATCCCCGGTGCTGCCAAAGCGTGGGAGCTTCCGGTACAGGGCTGCGGGAAAACAGAAGGGCAGCGCATTGTGGATGCGCTCTCTCAAGGCAAGCTGGTGGTTGCAATCATGCTGAAAGGTCATTTCACCAGCTCCGGCCACTTCATCGTGCTGCGCGGTGTGGAGAACGGAAAGATACTGGTGGCAGACCCTGCCAACTATACCCGAAGCCAACAGGCTTGGGATCTGTCTATCATCCTGAATGAAGCCAGCGGCCGTGCCGGTGCTGGTGGGCCTTTCTGGATCATAGGGTAGGAAGGAGAACTAAATGTGAGTAAACCAAATGAATATGACACCTATATCATCCCGCCCAATTTTATTGAAGGCGGGACTTTTTTCGGCGGACTGCTGAAGCTCCGCAATACAGCCGAGGCACTGGTTATCGTGCTGGCTATCGGCATACCGGTGTTCTCGGTGTCCGCCCTAACATTGACTGCTAAAATCATCATTCTGTGCCTGACCGCGCTGCCTCTTGGCATCATCGCGCTGGTTGGCATCAACGGCGAAAGCCTCTCGTCATTTATCTTTCTTGTTCTGAAATATCTCTGCAACCGCCGTATTATTACACGCAATGAAGAGGGACAGGACAAGCGGAAAAAACATAGGAAGCGAAAAGCTAAGAGCGGTGACGACGCGCCCAAGTACATCAATCCAGTGGCGGAATACCTGCCTGTGGAGAAGATCGAAAACGGCATCATCTACACACGGGATCACCGTTACCTGAAGATTGTCGAAGTTATACCTATCAACTTCCTGCTGCGCAGCGCCAGAGAGCAGCGGAACATCATCTACTCGTTCATCTCGTTTCTCAAGATCAGCCCGGTCAAAATGCAGATCAAGGTCATTGCCAAGCGTGCCGACCTGAACCGGCACAGAGAGATCGTGCAGCAGGAGATGGCGCAGGAAACCGATGAAAACTGTCGCCTGCTGCAGCAGGACTACCTGACGCTCATTGACCGGATCGGTGCACGGGAAGCCACCTCGCGCCGGTTCTTCATGGTATTTGAATATGAGGCATGGACAGGTCGGAAACGGGATAACGAGGAAGCGGAGGCCATCGCCTCCCTGCAAACGGCAGCCCGCACCGCAGTCAATTATCTCAAGCAATGCGGCAATGAGGTGCTGATCCCGGAAAACGATGATGAATTTACGGTCGATACCCTCTACCATTTGCTGTGCCGCAACACCACTACATCGCTGCCGGATCGAGTTCGCCGGATCGTTGCCCAGTATCAGGAGAAAGGACTGGAATCTGAGATCGACGCCATTCCCTGTACGGAGTTTTTCGCCCCTGACAGCATCGACTTTACCAACGGGCGGCATATCTGTATTGACGGACTCTACTATGCCTATCTGCTGGTGCCATCCACTGGCTATAAGGCGCAGGTACCGGCCGGCTGGCTGTCTCTCATTGTCAACGCCGGGGATGGCATTGACCTGGATATGTTCATTAGCCGCCAGCCGAAAGCCCGCATGGTACAGCGGCTGGGACAGCAGCTTCGTATCAACCGCAGTAAGATCAAGGACGCCAGCGATACCAACACGGACTTTGATGATCTGGATGGTGCTATCCGAAGCGGCTACTTCCTGAAGGAAGGGCTGGGCAACAACGAGGACTTTTATTACCTGAATCTGCTGATCGCAGTGACAGCTCCCACAGTGGATGAACTGGAATGGAAGGTCAATGAACTGAAAAAACTGCTCGTGTCCCGTGATATGGACGTGTGCAGCTGCGCCTTTCATGAGGAGCAGGCGTTTCTATCGTCGCTGCCGCTGGTCAGCATGGAGAAGCACCTCTTTGAACGCTCCAAGCGCAATGCGCTGACCACCGGCGTGGCAAGCTGCTATCCCTTCACGTCCTATGAGCTGAGTGATGAAAACGGCATCCTGTTCGGCCTGAACAAGTACAACAACTCTCCGGTCATCATCGACATCTTTGACTCCAAGGTTTATAAAAACGCCAATATTGCCGTATGCGGCACCAGCGGCGCGGGCAAGACCTTCCTGATCCTGCTGATGGCACTCCGTATGCGGCGTAAGGGCATACAGGTTTTCATGCTGGCACCCTTGAAAGGACATGAGTTCCACCGTGCCTGCATCAACACAGGCGGCGAGTTTATCAGTATCTCCCCCGCCTCCAAAAGCTGCATCAACGTGCTGGAGATACGCAAGATAGATAAGTCCGTGGAGGAAACGCTGGATGGCCCCGGTATCGAACGCTCTGAGCTGGCAGCAAAAATTCAGCGGCTTCATATCTTCTTTGCCCTGCTGATCCCCGATATGTCCTATGAGGAAAAACAGCTTTTGGACGATGCCCTGATTCGTACCTACGCACGGAAAGGTATCACCCATGATAACGCCTCTCTCAGTGATCCGGATAACCCCAACGTTTACCGCCAGATGCCTGTGCTGGGCGACCTCTACGACGTTCTGCGGGAGGAGAGCGATACCAAACGCCTTTCCAACATCATCAACCGCTTTGTACACGGCTCGGCCAGCACCTTCAACCAGCAGACCAATGTGAATCTGGACAACAAGTTCACGGTGCTGGACATCTCGGAACTCAGCGGCGATCTGCTGCCTATCGGCATGTTCGTAGCTCTGGATTTCGTGTGGGATAAAGCCAAAGCCAACCGCACGGAGGAAAAGGCCATCTTCATCGACGAATGCTGGCAGCTCATTGGCGGCGGCTCCGGCACCTTCGGCGTCGGCAACCGTCTGGCGGCTGAAATGGTGCTGGAGATCTTCAAGACCATCCGCGCCTATTCCGGCAGCGGTATTTGTGCGACACAGGATCTGAACGACTTCTTCTCCCTGGACAACGGCAAGTACGGCAAGGGCATCATCAACAACTGCCGCACCAAAGTCATCTTGAATCTTGAGGACGAGGAAGCCCAGCGCGTTCAGCAGGTATTGCATCTCTCCGAAGCGGAGGTCATGGAGATCACCCACTTTGAGCGGGGCAATGGCCTGATCAGCAGCAATAACAACAATATCACGGTGGAAATCAAGGCCAGCCCACTGGAACGCGACCTTATCACCACAGACCGCCGCGAGCTGCTTGACCTGCTGCGCCGCATGAATCGACCGGAAGCCTAATACGGCGTTTATACGGAGATAACACGCATTACAAAATCAATACGCATTTAATACGGAGTTAATACGCATTACGGAGGTGGTGCCGCCTATGAGAAACAGAGAGCAGATCTATGGACAGGAGGCCGCAGAGCTGCTGCGGAATATAACCGTCTATCACTGCATGCGCCGTGACCAGCTTCTACGCCTGTATCCGGGCAAGGAGGGCGTGATTGAAAACCTGCTGCGCTATCTGGTCAAGCAGCAGCGGATATTTTATAACACTGACCGGGATTGCTACGGAGATGTCCCTGACTGCCGCGAGGACAGGGAACTGACAGCGGCACTATGGGTGCTGCTGGACTTTATCGAAAAGGTGGAGTATCACAGCCCTGACAATATGCCGGCAAAGCTGGTATTCTTCGCCGATGGCGAGGTATATGAGGTCGTCTATGTAAGCCCGGGTAAGGAAGCGTTGCTGCAGCACGCACTGGCCGCGGAAGATGATTCCGGGCGACGGCTCGTTATCATTGAGGAAGAAGACCAAATGCAGCACCTGCACATCCCTCATATCGCCGCCTACTGCATGGTGGATGAGCAAGGCTGCGTACAGTACTTCAGGAAGGAGGAACACAGTGGACAGAGCCATCCTCTCACAGCGGATAGAGAGCATTTTGAATGAGATCACCCGCCTGTCCAACACGCTCTACGCTATGGACAACACGAATATCCAGCGGCATTCAGATAACTATGAAATGCTGTCCACAGAGGCCGCACTGCGGGGTGAGGTCATTGCCTGCCGGCTGCGGCACCTGATCTATGAGACGACCACCATCCGAAAAGCCGAGTATCTGACATCGGCTGGTGTCATGCAGGGCATCTCTGTTATAGAGAAAGATGGCATACTGGAAATCACGCTCCCCTGCCTACTGCCTAAGAAGAGCAAGAAGCATAGCTGCGAGTATCTGACAGACCCCATCTACTACACGCTTAGTAAGTATGCGCAGACACACACGCTGCCCAAGTTCCGGCACTGTGTTGTCTGCTTTTCTCATATCTACAGCCGCGAGCTGTCCCCGAACCGGGTGCGTGACTATGACAATCTGGAGCTCAAGCAGCTTTTGGATGTGATTGCCACTTTCGTTATGGAGGATGATACAGGTCTGCTGTGCGATGCCTATAACACGACGGAGATCGGCGACGGTGACTGTACCCGCGTGTCGGTGATGGATAAGGAGTGTTTTCAGGGCTGGCTTTCGGACCGCGAGAATCGGCTCAGATCTATATCCGATTTATAGTGTTTCGACCGTATCAAAAACAGTACACATGACAATGGTACGGCAAAGCCTGTGTTTCCGGGCATTTCCACATGACCGGTGCGGGCGAAAAATACCGTGGTCATGGCAGTCTGGGTACTGCACACCAGAAGGAGGTGGTCAGTATGAGTACCCTACCACAGAAAGCTCCCGGTAGCCTATCACAAGCCTATCAGCTATTGGCGCTGGTCGCCCTGTCCGGTGAGCTGCCGGCCAGCCAACTGAGCAGGCTCGCCGGTGGCACCAGCTACAAAGAGAACGTGGTCAAGTCGCTGAAGCGTCAGCGGCTTTTGCTGTCCTACTATAAGAACGGACTGCGTGGATACCGGCTCACCGCCGCGGCGAAAAAGCTGCTGCTGGAGCACAACCCGGAGAGGTTTTCTTTCTACCTGTCCGGAGCCTGTGCCACCAACCACATCAGGAGTGAGCCAGAGCAGAGGCTTCGACTCCACCGTGTCTCTCAGACATTGATCACCATGCGTAACGCCAACGTTAGTATCTTCCGCGATGAAAAGCTAGGCGTATTCCGTCCCGGTGAAACAGCGACTGGTAGCATCTGCACCCCTGCCTTCTACACCTCCCGTGAGATCAAGGAGATGGGGACGACCTTTGTTAAAATCCGTGGTGCCCGGTCCGTGGGCGTTTTGCTGACACCGCAGCATATCCACGTGGTTTACAACATGGGCAACGCGCTGATGAAATGGAGTTATAAAGCTGAGATGCGGACAAAGGCACTCATGCAGACGGTGCTGTGCCGTGAACGAATGCCGCACCAGTATCACCCGGATGCGGTGCGGGGTCTCCTACTGGGTGATAGCATGGAGCTGGCCTATGAGCTGCTGACTGATCAGGGTGGCAAAAACTATTTCGTTCTGGATGGCAGCTATGAGCGGTTCTGCTTCTTGACCAACGACCATCATGGAGAGGTGCTGCTGCGCCTCCTCTGTGATGAAGAACTGGACAATGACCTGCGTGAGCTGCTGCTCCTTGATCTGGAGCCCCGGCAGCTGAGTGAAACAGTGGAGAATGACGCCATGACGCCGGATGGTGCGCCGGTGCTGTTTGCCTATGACTGTGACCTGCCGCGGATCAGGCGGTTCGATACGGCGTTGCGGCTCCAAGACCGCTATGGCATCCTGATCTGCTTCGACTATCAGGCCGAAGTGCTGCGCCGCTACTGCGGTGACAGGGCCGTTGTGCAGGCCATTGACTTTGATGCGTTTGAAAGGAGGTTTTTTCCGTAGAAAAAAAGAAACTGCGAACTCTGCTATTCGCCCTCCCGCTATTTCTGGCGGGGCTGTTGTTTGGCGGCGGCTATCTATCGCAATTCGTCCGGAACTATCAACAGTGGAAGGACGCGGGCGGAACGCCGGGCGACGGAAGTTCCCCGGCCGCGCCGGTGCTGTCCTTCTCCGCTTGCAGCGAAGCACTGTTCAGTAAGAGCGGCATTATCGGCGTGGGACTTTGCCTGTTGCTGCTGGGGCTGCTGATCGTCATGGTGATGCACATGGGCTATTCCGATGTTGGGGAGTATGACGCGGAGCGCAACCTGACCTACTCCAACAAAGGCACCTACGGAACGGCTGGTTTCATGGAGAAAGCGGAGATGAAGGGCGTCCTTGATCTGGTGTCCGATATCCGCAAACACAGCGGCGTCATACTGGGCAAGCTGGACAATCAGGTGGTGTGTATTCCCGAGAACTCCCGGCTTAACGGCAATATCGCCGTGTTCGGCGCCAGCGGCTCCATGAAAACGCGAGCCTACTGCATCAATCGTATTTTGCAAAGCGCGTCCGAGGCCCGCAACGGCCACAAGGAGTCCTTGATCATCACTGACCCGAAATCGGAGCTTTACGAAAAGACCAGCGAATATCTGCGCAGCAAGGGCTACGTGGTAAAGGTGTTCAACCTGATCCAGCCGGAGAACTCTGATTCATGGAACTGCCTGGCGGAGATTGAGGGTGATGAGCTGATGGCGCAGATCTTCTGCGACATTATCATTAGGAATACCGGCAGCGAAAAGGGCGACCATTTCTGGAACGCCGCGGAGATGAACCTGCTGAAAGCGCTGGTACTGTATGTGGCGCTGGGTTATCCACCGGAGAGCCGGAACATCGGTGAGGTCTACAAGCTGTTAGTGCTGAACGCGGAGAAGGAGCTGGACAACCGTTTTTCCATGCTGCCTGCCAGCCATCCTGCCAGAGCACCCTATGCGCTGTTCAGCCAATCCTCAGATACGGTGCGCAGCGGCGTTATCATCGGGCTGGGCAGCCGCTTGCAGGTGTTTCAGAATCGGCCCATCTGCCAGATCACCAGCCATGATGAAATTGACATGGAGCTGCCGGGCAAGCAGCCCTGTGCCTATTTCTGTATCACATCCGATCAGGACAGTACCTTTGATTTTCTCACGTCCCTGTTTCTGTCCTTCGCGTTTATCAAGCTGATCCGTTACGCGGATAAAAACTGTGCCGACCGCAGGCTGCCAGTCCCCGTTCATGTGCTGGGCGAAGAGCTGACAGCCTGCGGCGTTATTCCAGACTTGAGCCGGAAGATCAGTGTGATCCGCTCGCGGGGCGTCAGCATGAGCTGCGTGTTTCAGAATCTGGCGGGCTTACAGAACCGGTATCCCTACAACCAATGGCAGGAGATATTGGGCTGCTGCGACTATCAGCTTGCACTGGGCTGCACCGATGAGCTGACTGCCAAATTCCTCAGTGACCGCACCGGGGAGGTCAGCGTCCATGTCTCCAGCAAGGCCAAGCAGTTGGGTACATGGCGTATCAGCAACTACACGCCGGAGTTCCGCGAAACCAGCGGCGTGGGCAAGCGCAAGCTACTGACTATGGATGAGGTGCTGCGCCTGCCGGTAAACCGCGCGCTGGTTATCGCACGCGGCAACAAGGTGCTGCAGGTAGATAAGTACGACTATACCAATCACTACGAGGCAAAGAAGCTGCGGGACTGCAAGGCCTCTGCCCATATCCCGGAATGGCGTAAAAGCCCTGTGTTTTCGCCCGCACCGAAACAAACAGAGCAGCCTATTAAGTCAAAGAAGGTGCCGAACAGGCGCAGTGAGTTTGTAAAAACTGATAAGGATTCCATCATGTCAACCAAAATGTGAGCTAAGGAGGAAAGTAATATGCCGAGAAAGAAAACAGAAGAACTTGCCGTGATGCCGGAAGCACCGGCACTTCCCGTCGTCCCCGAGGAAGCGGCAGAACAGCCGGTGACAGAAGAGTGTTTGCCGGAAACCGCAGCCGATCCTGTTGTGGAGGATACTGTACCTACAGAGGGTGTTCTCGCCGAGCCTGCGGAAGTGGTGACTGTGCCGGAGGATCCCCAGCCCTCTGAAAAGCCGAAGCGCACTGTCCGCAAACGAACCGCTGCAAAAAAGACGGTAGAGGTGGAGAAACAGGCTACGCCGCCTGCTGAGGATGCTGCCGCCTCTGCTGAACCTGCCCCTGCCGCGGTCCAGCAGAGAGATATTTTGACATTGGATGCCCGGGGCGAAGCGGAAACGCAGGCGCAGATGGAGGACATTATCTGGCACGAGATCCACAATGCCTACCGCACCCGGCGCATGCTCTCCGGTATGCTGAGCGGCATTGAAAGAACGGAGGCGGGGAAAACCATTGCCATTGTGGACTACAAGGGATTCCGCATTGTGATCCCCCTGAAGGAGATGGTGCTGGACTTCCCGGCAGATATGTACGGTGCTGACTATAATGAGATGATCCTCCGACACCAGAAGATCCTCAATAAGATGCTGGGCGCAGAGGTGGATCTTATGGTCAAGGGCATCGACACCAAAAGCCGAACCGTTGTTGCCAGCCGAAAGGACGCCATGCTGAAGAAGCAGCAGATCTACTATTTCGGTAAGGACAGTGACGGACAGTATCGTATCTATGACGGACGCGTGGTAGAAGCCCGTGTGATCGCCGTGGCGGAGCAGGTCGTCCGGGTCGAAGTGTTTGGCGTGGAGACATCAATTCTGGCTCGCGACCTTTCGTGGGACTGGATCGGCGATGCTCATGACCGCTATGCTGTGGGAGACAAGGCTCTGGTACGCGTGCTGGAGATTGACCGCACAGAGCCGGAGCGTATCAGGATCAAAGCCGACATCAAAAGCGTATCCGGCAACAGCAAGAATGACAATCTCCAGAAATGCCGTATTCAGGGCAAATATGCCGGGAAGGTCACCCATATCCATAAGGGCGTTGTGTATATCCGCCTTAGCAACGGTGCCAATGCCATAGCGCATTCCTGTTATGATCGGCGCAGACCCGGACGAAAGGATGATGTCAGCTTTGCCGTTACCCATCTGGATGAGGAACACGGCGTTGCGCTGGGGATCATCACCAGAATTATCAAGCAGCATATTTAGGATGCGCGAAAAGCAGCTGGCCGCAAATGCGACCAGCTGTTTTTTTTGTGAATTATTCAAGCATCATGAACGTATCAGTGTTGTGCCTGTGCTATCAGGCCGGTAGCTGACCGGTGTGCAGGTAACGGAGAAGCTGCTCTTTGTCCAAATGGCCGATGCCGAGATAGTCCAAATCGAAGGGATTGTCTTCAAAGAAGCTGGTTTCGTGCATGGCACCGCCCAGCACGATCATGCTGTCAATGATCGGTGTCGGTACGCCGAACTTTTTGCCTAGGTCGTGGTAGATCTTGCAGCCCACGGGAATGTCCTCGGTGATGTAGCGGTGGTCGATGGAATTTGGCCCCGTATTGCCCTCGTCGCAGGGCTTGTCCAGCGGAAAGATCACATTATCCTCGCCCTCGGAGCCAAGGCCCATGTACTCCTGCGTCAATATGCTGCGGCGGGAGAAGAATGACTCATAGGCATAGTCCGGGATGCGGATGCCGATCGCGTCGGCAATGGCACATTCTTCCTGATAGAACTGATACTGCACTCGGCAGATGGAGGGGCACAGCCCGTGGGAGTACATGGAATAGCTGTCGGGGTCGTTGCCATAGATGGATGACCAGTTTTCCATGCTCGACACGCCCAGCACCGAAGCGGGAACGTGGATCACCGGGTTGACATTGGAAAAGCCAATGTCCAGCACCGTGTCTCCGGCCACAGGGCCATCCCCGTGGGTAACGGCATCCATGCAGGGCAGATATTTGGCGGACTCCAGAAAATCATCGATATCTGTCATGGGCTGCGTCGCGCCGCGAAGGGTAATGGCGCGATATTTCGCGCCTACATGGGGCATTGTAAAGCCGCCGATCTTCTCCAGCCGCGTTCCGTAGGGAGCGGAGCTCCAGCCGCCCACGATGACTTTCTTGGTGCAGCCGGCCTCGCGCATGAAGCGGCGCAGCAGAAGCGTGGCGTAGTTATCAGTAAAGATATGTACGACCTGACCGTCCTCCAGCAGCGGCACCAGGGTGCGCAGGTAGTGTTCCTGGGCGTTGGCGGTAATGCCGATCACGATAAGCCCCGCGCCCTTTACCACCTCGGCCATATCCGTGCTGGCCAGATCCAGAAACGCACGGCCTGACCGCTCAAAGCCGTACAGGTTCCGCTGTACGCCATCCAGCAGGATGCCGGTCTTGTCCAGATTCGCCACGGCCTTGGGGGTGCGGGAATAGAGCCGCACTTCCCGTCCGGCCAGCTTCATATCTGCGGCGCAGGTCTTTCCGACCGCACCACCGCCTAAAACGGCAATGGGCAGATCCTTCAGGTACGACATATCATGCTTCATCAAATATTGCCCTCCTTCTGCTTTTTTGACTTTATCATTATGCACAATACCAGTTTACCATAGAGAACACGAGAATTGCAGTTAAAAAAGTGTAAAATATATGGCACACCAAAGGCCACGTCACTACATCGGCAGAGGATGGCAGCAGATTGGCACTGTTTTGCGATTTCGCCGTAAATCACCATGTGCTATACTTGGTACAGTCAAAATTGTAAAGACCGCCGGGTGGTAACTCGGCGGTCTTTCGCATACAGGAAGAGGGTGTTTTATATGTGGTAGGCAGAGCAGCGTTTCACGCCCGAGCGGCAAATGCAATCGCCGCAAAACCCAAACAACAGTACATAGTGTTGAAAAAGGCGAGGCTCCAGTCGTAAATATCTTCAAAGCACATTAAACAGTGCTGCGATATTTACGTAAAGGAGAGAACGCCCATGAGGAGAAAAAGAATGCGTTTAGTTTCACTTATTTTGAGTGCCGTGTGTCTGTTAGGCTGCGCAGTCCAGCCGGCACCGGTCTCGGATTCGTCTGAGTCCAACACCAAGGTCTCTGCCTATGCAGCAAGTCAGGCCGAGCAGAACGAAGAGGAGCGCACGGAGGCCGAATCCCTGCTGCCGCAAACAGAAGATGGAGGCGATACATCTGAGAGCAGCGTCGCTCCTGAGCGGGCAAATGCATCAGAGAATGCGGATAAAGCCGCAGAAAAGCAGCCTACAGCTGTTGAAACGGCACCGCCCGCTGCACCGAAAGAGCCGGCAATACCCGCGCCTGCGCCGGAGAGCAAACCTGCTCCTACGCCTACACCTGCACCTACCCCGGCAGAGAAGCAGGAGGAAGAACCTGCGCCTGCGCCTACGCCCGAACCTGCGCCCACGCCGAAGCCTGCCGCCAGCGGGAACATCTACTCCATCGCGGAGGCTGTCCGGGCGGGCAACGAGTACGCAAGAGCGCAGTACGGCGTGACCATCGACACCAGCATGACCGCGGCCAATTCCAGCTTCTTCCCCGGCACGGCAGACAGCGTGGCATGGCTGGCGGAGAACGGCGGACAGGCGGCACTGACCGCCGCCGTAAAGGGTAACGTGGACGCCACCTTCGCCTGCCTCGCCGCCATGGACGGCGCGGAAACGGTCAGCGCGTATGCGCGGTTCAACTGCACCGCCCGCTACGATGCGGCATCGGACGAATACATCGTGGTGGTGCTGTACGGATAACCCAACTGAATACCCGACCAGAAGACCGACAGCGTGAGCTGCCGGTCTTTTGCGTTGGGAGAAAGGACGAACATGAAGAAAACAATTCCTAAGCTGTTGACGCTGGTATGCCTTTTAGTAGCAATCTTGGGTCTGTCCATCGTGACCGCCCACGCAGCCACGGTCACAGGCACGATCAGCGGCGGTAACGAGTACCGTTACCATGAGGACAAAACGCCCGTACCGCAGTGGGGCGCATTTACCAGTACAAAGCTGAAATACTTTACCAGAGATGATACAGGCGTAACGGTGCCTGCCTACTGCATGGAGCCATCCGTTCGCTCTGCCAGCGGCGATCTGAGCTACTCCTCCACCAGTTGGAGCAGCCTGAGCTGGAATCAGCGGTACGCTGTGACGCTGGCACTCTCCTACGGCTACGGCGGTAACTATGATTTTTATGGAATCCATCCCGACTGCGCGCAGCTGGCGACACAGGCGGTGATTTGGGAGTTCGTGTGCGGCTACCGCGGCACGACCTATCCCTACACCCTGTATGATACCACCTGCGCCAACCTGTTCCACTACGCCGGCGACGGCGTGCAGGAGGCGTATGACATCCTTATTGATCGCATCATGGGTCATGGCGTGATTCCCAGCTTTGCTGTGAAGTACCGCAATCAGCTTTTGGACGCCAATGCCATTACGCTGACATGGGACGGCAGTCAGTATGTGGGTACAGCCACCGATAACAATGGTGTGCTGTCGCAGTACTACTTCCGGACCAATATCAGCGGCGTAACCGTCAGCCAGCGGCGTAATGTACTGACCGTGACGGCCACAAAGGACGCTGCAGCGAAGCTGAACGGCTATATCAGCAGCGACTACGGCTACGCACTGGATGTGGAGGGTACGGAGGCTGTGCTGCTGGAGCCCAGCAATGGCAGCAATTATCAGGCTTGCGCCGCGTTGACCTCACTTCCCGACCCCGTGTGGGCGTACATTCATTTTAAGGTCAAAATTGTGGAGGAGAAAGGCAGCCTGACCATCAATAAGGTGGACGCGGAAACCGGCACGGCACTGGCAGGCGTGACATACCGGCTGTACGACAGTGCTGGCAAAAAGGTGGCAGACGCCATCACTGGCGCGGACGGTAAGGCGGGGTTCAAGGATCTTCCACAGGGCAAATACAGCTATCAGGAGATCAGTGCGCCCAGCGGTTATGTAGTGGACAACACCAAATATCAGATCACCATCACAGCCACGGCACTGAACATTACGCAAAAGAGAACCAACACACCGGCCAAGGCCAGCATCGAGATCGTCAAGGTGGACGCTGATCACAAGACACCGCTGCAAGGCGCGGGCTTCCGACTGTATGATACTTCCGGTAAACAGGTCGCGGAGGGCAACACAGACGTCAATGGTAAGCTGACCTTCTCCAACCTGCGGTTGGGCAGCTATACCTACAAGGAATTCAAAGCACCGGACGGATATGTTTTGGATGACACGGCGTACTCCGCTGTGCTGAACCAAAACGGGCAGGTGCTGAAGGTCACTCGCGAGAATATACCGGTCAAAGGCAGTATTGAGGTCTTGAAGGTGGACGCAGAAACCAAGCAGCCGCTGGCCGGTGTGGTGTATTATCTTTTCGACGCCGATGGCAACAAGGTCGCGGATGGCACGACCGATGCCACCGGCAAGGTGACATTCTCCGGCCTGCGACTTGGCAAATACGCCTATCAGGAGATCAGCACCGTGGACGGCTATGTGCTGGACGAGACCAAATACGATTTCAGCATGACCACTGCGAACCTTAATATCAAAGTCACACGCGAGAACGTACTCGCCAAGGGCAGCATCACCGTCCGCAAGGTGGATGCGACGGGCGCACCGCTTGCCGGTGCGGAGCTGCTGTTGGAGACTTCCACAGACGGTAAGACATGGACGGAGGTCGGCAGAGTGACCACCGACAACACAGGCATCGCCAAGTGGAGCGACCTCAAGGTTGGCGCGCAGTATCGTATTACCGAAACCAAAGCTCCCGCAGGGTACACCCTCCTGACCGAGCCGCTGTTCACAGGAACGTTGGACAGCAATAACCGAGACATTACCATCACTGCTTGCAACAATGCGGGATTCGTCCTGCCGTTCACGGGCGGAACGGGATTTACAACCTATTTCCTGTTTGCAGCACTCATGCTTTGCATGGGTGTTTGTTTTTGCAAAAAATCTGATTTTATGAAGGAGACAGCTAAATGAAAAAGATCCATCGCGTGTTGGCACTGCTGTTGGCGGCGCTTATGGCCCTTGGGCTGATGACCACAGCATTTGCCGCAACAGATTCTGCGCCTACCATCGACCCCGGCAAGAAAGCATCCCTTTCCGTCTACAAGTACGACATCACCAAGGCCAGCAACGACGGCGCGTGGGATGCTGAGTCCTACGTTTCCACCGGCCTACATGACGACACGGTTATCGACAAGCTGAGCAAGTACGCCATTCAGGGCGTGGAGTTTACCTACCTCCGCGTCGCTGACATTGCCATGAACAGTGAACTGGTGGATGGCCAGCGTCGGGTGGGTGTGCTGTATGGATTCGACAGTTCCGACCGCAGCACCGCCGTGCTGTCTGCCATCGGTCTGACCGCCGCAGACGCCCACAAGACCGACAACAGTATCAACTACTTCACCAGCGATATGCTCAACAACAAGCTGACCGCTGCGCTGACTGCCTGCGGCGGCCAGAAGGCGGCAGATGCACAGGCCGAGGCGAAGGACATCACGCTCTGCCCGACGTATGACAACGGTAAGGGCGGGTATTTTTCCATCACGCTGCCTGCCAGCTGGGGCGATCATTACGTGACCGAGTGCGGCGCGAACGACGGCGGCTATTACGTCGGCTTTTACGAAAAGACCGATCATGACAACGGGCTCGGCGGCTTTTTGTTCATGCTCGAGGTTTTTCCCACCGATTATGACTATACCGAGCTGCCGGAGTATCAGGCCATCTGCGGCCTGACGGTCGACGGGGCGAACTACAACCTCATTGCCGAGCTGCCGACCGATGTGCAGTTCGCCAACGAAAATGCGGATCTCTACCGCAGCATGTCCAACGATTTTTCGACCATCCTCAAGAGCCTGACGTTCTCCAAGGGGGTCACGCGCACGGAGGTCACCGCGCCGGTGCCGCAGTCTGAGAGCGGCACGTGAGCAAACAATGAAAACGCCGTCTCCCTGTCGGGAGACGGCGTTTTTGCATTTTGGCGCGGTTTTGCCGTCCGGCACACATATTTTGCCGAAAAACGGGAAAACTGTGTCATGTGTGAGGTTCTGATGCAAGGCCTCACATGTGTCACAAAACGGCGGCCATTCCGCCGAGGAGGATGCCGAGATTATCCGACCAGATGTCCGGGAACTGACTGAGCGGCAGGGGATTTTCGCCGCTGCCCGCCTCGATCGTGAAGCCGGGGCGGCGGAAGTCCTGAAGGAACCAGTCCTTGTAGCCCGCGTGGCCGGCCGCGTAAGGCGTCGCGGCGACGGCATAGCCGCTCGCGGCGGCGAAGCGCTCGGCGATGGCCTTGCTGCCCGGCACGTCATAGCCGTCGTACTGCCAGTAGATTACGCGCCCCTGCGTGTGGTACGACAGGGTGAGCTGCGGGTCGAGCGCGCGGGTGAAGCCGTACATGGCGAGACTCTCCGGCGCTGTCAGCGGCGCCGGACCGACATAGTCACGCGGTCCGGGGCGCGTGTAGCCCGCGGCGAATTTGATCTCGCGGGCGGTGCTCCATCCGGCGGGGTACTGCAGGT
>OHRU01000202.1_pt1 | contig 24804 bp, 26 predicted proteins | sample 1578491 | NCBI WGS metagenome assembly OHRU01 (sample SAMEA3879565, study PRJEB24766) | human gut metagenome | biome: human-associated habitat; feature: feces | place: USA | collected 1985/1987 | reverse complement strand
AAGAAGCTCAGCGGAATGCTGATGACGAGCGCGCACGGACAGCTCACGACGAGAAAGCTGAGCGCGCGGTAGACCCAGTCCGCCCAGTCCGGCGATGCGCCGAAAGCCATGCGGCCGAGCGGCATCAAAACGGCCAGCGCCAGCGCCGCAATGCAGACGACCGGCGTGTAGACCTTTGCGAAGCGGGAAATGAACGCCTCGGAGCGCGATTTGCGCGAGCTGGCGTTTTCCACAAGGTCGAGGATCTTCGACACCGTGGATTCGCCGAAGGCCTTCGTCGTTCTGACCTTGAGAACGCCCGTCATGTTGATGCAGCCGCTGATGACCTCGTCGCCCTCGTGGGCATCCCGGGGCAGGCTCTCGCCGGTGAGGGCGCTGGTGTTCAGGGTAGAGGTGCCCTCCACAACGATGCCGTCAAGGGGGATCTTCTCGCCGGGCTGCACCACGATGACCGTGCCGATGGACACCTCATCCGGGTCCACCTGCACCAGCTGCCCGTCCTGCTCAATGTTGGCGTAGTCGGGACGGATGTCCATCAGGGCGCTGATGTTCTTGCGGCTCTTGCCCACGGCGTAGCTCTGGAACAGCTCGCCGATCTGGTAAAACAGCATGACGGCGATGGCTTCGTTGTAGTCGCCGCTTTTTTCATAGATGGCCAGCGCGAAGGCGCCGATAGTGGCCACAGCCATCAGGAAGTTCTCGTCGAACACCTGACCCCGGACAATGCCCTTGCCCGCCTTGCGGAGGATATCATAGCCGATGATCCCATACGCCGCCAGATACAGCAGCGTTCCGGCGATACCTCCGATGGAAAACAGCTTGATGACCAGAATGATCACCGCCGTGGCAATGATGCGCCAGAGCATTTTCTTTTGCTTTTTGGTCATGATCCTTCCCCTCTTTCAGTGGAGCGTGCCGGAAGAAATTCCGGCACGTCCCAAGTTTTTACAGATAGATCTCGCAGTCGTCCTCGACCTTCTTACAGTTTTTCAGAACGGCTTTCATCACGGTCTTGGGGTCCGCGCCCTCCCGGAATTCCACGATCATTTTCTGGGTCATGAAGTTCACCACGGCATCCTGCACGCCTTCGGTTTTCTTGGCAGCCTCCTCCATAAGGTTGGCGCAGTTGGCGCAGTCCACTTCGATCTGATAAGTCTTTTTCATAAGAAGCTCCTTTTCCTGCCCAATGGCCGCTTGGTTCAACCATTAAGCACTTGTTTAATCTTGTTGACTGTACTATAATGGATGCATCGGCAGAAGTCAACGGCTTTTGCCCCATTCCTGCCGTTCGGGCGAAAAGAACTGCCGAACGGGTGACTTTTGAAAAGGAGCGTGTGCGCTATGGATCATATGGAGCTGCCTCACCGGCACGGAAACAACGAGGAGCTGTCCCGCCTGGAGCATTGCATGCAGGAGGCGGAGAGCTTTCAGGCGGTGGCAGGACTGTGCCGCCTGCTGTCCGACGCCGGCCGGGTGCGGATCTTCTGGCTGCTGTGCCACTGTGAGGAATGCGTGGTGAACCTGGCGGCCATGGTGGGCATGAGCAGCCCCGCCGCCTCCCACCATCTGCGCCAGCTGAAGGACAGCGGCCTTATCATCAGCCGCCGCATCGGCAAGGAGGTCTACTACCGGGCGGCGGACACGGAGGTGGCGGGCCTGCTGCATCAGGTCATCGAGCGGACGGTGGAGGTCACCTGCCCCCGGGAGGAGGCGGTGTCTCACGCGCCGCATTTGCCTCCTCTGGACGCCCACGCCGGGGAGCACGCTGCCGGCCTGACGCCCCAGCAGCGCAGCGCCATCCACCAGGTCCACGACCTGCTGACGGAGAATCTGGACAGCCGCATCACCATCGAGCAGCTGTCCCGTCGCTTTCTCATGAACCCCTCCACCATGAAGGAGCTGTTCAAGGCAGAGTACGGCAGCTCCATCGCCGCCCACATCCGGCAGCACCGGATGGAGAAGGCGTCGTCCCTGCTGCTGGACACCGGAGACAGTCTGGCACAGATCGCCCGGGCGGTGGGCTACGAGAGTCAGAGTAAGTTTTCCGCGGAGTTCAAAAAGGTATTCGGCATGCTGCCCTCGGAGTTCCGGAAGCTCCACGCCGGACGCTGAGAGAGGAGGGGCCCTATGACCTATCATATCGCCATCTGCAACGACGACAGCCGGGACGCCGGCTATGTATCAGAGCTTCTGCATCAGTGGGCGCAGCTGCGGGGCTGCGCCGTGACGGAGGAGCGCTTTCCCTCGGCGGAAGGCTTCCTGTTCCGCTATGAGGAGGACCGCTCCTTTGACAGGCTGAAGCGGCGGGACCCCATATGGGGTCCCGCCGCTTCGCGTATTCAGGGGACTGGCCAGAAGAATGTGCGCCTGCTTCGTGCCCTTAGCCCGGAGGCCAGGTCATGTCGCGGCCGGAGAGTACGTGGAAGTGCAGATGGTGCACACTCTGACCGGCCTGCTCGCCGATGTTGGACACCACCCGGTAGCTCTCCAGGCCCAGCTCCCGGCACAGCCGGGCGATGACCTCAAAAATGTGGGCCACCACGGCGCTGTTGCCGCCGTTTACCTCCGCCACGGAGCCAATGTGATCCTTGGGGATCACCAGAAAGTGGGTGGGAGCCTGGGGGGCGATGTCGTAAAAGGCATAGCACAGCTCATCTTCATACAGCTTGTTGGAGGGAATGTCCCCGCCAACGATCTTGCAGAACAGGCAGTTGTCGTCTCGCATGGTCATGCTCCTTTCTCTATGATCTCTCTCCCGGATTCAGGAGATTTTTTCGGAAACAAAATCGTCCACGGCTGCCAGGGCGTCGTCCACCTTCAGCAGCTCCGTGCCGCCGCCCATGGCGGAATCGGGCTTGCCTCCGCCCTTGCCGCCGCACACGGCGGACACGGACCGGACCAGGTCGCCGGCCTTGATGCCCCGGGCCACGGCCTCCTTGCCGCACACGGCCAGGAAGGACACCTTTTCGCCGTTGATGCTGGCGATAACGGCCACCACGCCCGGGTCCTTATCCCGCAGGAAGTCGCCCATGGTACGCATGGCGGCCACGTCCATGCCGGTGCGGGTGGTGGTGATAACGTGCAGGCCCCTCACGGTCTTGGCGGAGGCCAGGAACTGCTTGGCCTCGCCCAGGGACGCCTCGGCCTTCAGCTTATCCAGCGCCTGGCGCAGCTGCTTCATCTCGTTGGCCTGCTGCTCCATGCGCTCCAGCAGTCCGGCAGGTGCGGTTTTCAGGAACTGCGCCGCCTTGTGCAGCACGCCCTGGCTGCGCTCCATGCCCTGCAGGCTCAGCTTGCCGCAGGTGGCCTCGATCCGGCGCACGCCGGAGGCCACGCTGGTCTCGGACTTCACCCGGAAGGGACCGGCCTTGGCGGTGTTGTCCACATGGGTGCCGCCGCAGAACTCGGTAGACCAGCCCTCGATATCCACCACGCGGACCACCTTGCCGTACTTTTCGCCAAACAGAGCCATTGCGCCCAGCTTCTTGGCTTCCTCCACCGGCATCTCCTGCACGGTGACATTCATGGAGTCAAAGATCTTATCATTGACGATCTTCTGCACCCGTGCCAATTCCTCGGGGGTCACGGCGCTGAAGTGAGTGAAGTCGAAGTGGGTGATGGAGGCATCCTGATAGGAACCAGCCTGATGCACATGGTCGCCCAGCACCTTCTTCAGTGCAGCATCCAGCAGGTGGGTGGCGGTATGGGCGCGGCGAACGGCGCTGCGGCGCTCCGTATCGATGGCGGGGGAAACGCTGTCGCCCACATGGAGGGCGCCCCGCAGCAGCTTGCCGTAGTGCATATACTTGCCGCCCTTGTTCTTCTGGACGTCGGTCACCACGAACTCCGCGCCGTCGGCGGTGATGACGCCGTGGTCGGCCACCTGACCGCCCATTTCGGCGTAGAACGGGGTCTGATCCAGTACCACGATGGCGTCCATGCCGCTGACGATCTCCTCCACCAGCTGCCCATCGGTCACGATGGCCAGCACATTGGCGTCGTCCAGCTTGTCATATTCGTAGCCGGCAAACACGGTGGCGGGCATATCCTTGCCGAACTCCACGCCGGCCCAGCCCAGATCGCCCAGCGCCTTGCGGGCCTCGCGGGCGCGCTCCTTCTGCTCGGTCATCAGGGTCTGGAAGGCCGTCTCGTCCACGGTCATGCCCTCCTCGGCCGCCATCTCCGCCGTCAGGTCGATGGGGAAGCCGAAGGTATCGTACAGCTTGAAGGCGTCGCTGCCGGAGAACACCGTCTCGCCCTTCTCCTTGTGGGCCGCCAGCATCTCGCCGTAGATGCGCATACCGCCGTCGATAGTGCGGGCGAAATTCTCCTCCTCGGTGCGGATGACCTTTGTGATATAGCTCTGCTTCTCCCGCAGGTCGGGGTACTGGCACTCGTTCTCACGCACCACGGTGTCCACCACCTGATAGAGAAACGGCTCGTTGACGCCCAGCAGCTTGCCGTGGCGGGCGGCGCGGCGCAGCAGGCGGCGCAGCACATAGCCGCGGCCCTCGTTGCTGGGCAGGATGCCGTCGCAGATCATGAACGTGGCGGAGCGGATGTGGTCGGTGATGACGCGCAGGCTCACGTCCCGCTTCTCCGTCTCGCCGTAGTGGGCGCCGGTCAGCTCGCTGACCTTGTGGGTGATGTTCATAACGGTATCCACATCAAACAGGCTGTCCACGTTCTGGCACACGCAGGCCAGACGCTCCAGACCCATGCCGGTGTCGATGTTCTTCTGCTTCAGCTCGGTATAGTGGCCCTGGCCGTCGTTGTCAAACTGGGAGAACACGTTGTTCCAGATCTCAATGTACCGGTCGCAGTCGCAGCCCACGGTGCACCCGGGCTTGCCACAGCCGTACTCGGGGCCGCGGTCATAGTAGATCTCGGAGCAGGGGCCGCAGGGGCCGGAGCCGTGCTCCCAGAAGTTGTCCTCCTTGCCGAAGCGGAAAATGCGTTCCTTGGGAATGCCGATCTCCTTGTTCCAGATGTCGAAGGCCTCGTCATCGTCCAGATAGATGGAGGGGTACAGCCGGTCGGCCTCCAGGCCCACCCACTGGGGGCTGGTCAGGAATTCCCAGCTCCAGGCGATGGCCTCGTGCTTGAAATAGTCGCCGAAGGAGAAGTTGCCCAGCATCTCAAAATAGGTGCCGTGGCGGGCGGTGTGGCCGATGTTCTCAATGTCGCCGGTGCGGATGCACTTCTGGCAGGTGCATACCCGGTGGCAGGGGGGCTCCTCCTCACCCTTGAACCAGGGCTTCATGGGGGTCATGCCGGCGTTGATGAGCAGGATGGATTTGTCGTTCTGGGGCACCAGGGAAAAGCTGGGCAGCCGCAGATGGCCCTTGGTTTCAAAGAACCTCAGGAACATCTCCCGCAGTTCATTCAGGCCGTGATAGGGATGGGACATGGTTCATTACTCCTTTATTTCAAATGTATTTTACTGATTTTCTTCTGTGGGGCACAGGGCGGCGATCTCTTCCTCCAGGGCCCGGTAAAACCGGGCAATGTGCCACCCATCCGCCAGGGCGTGGTGGACCTGGATGGATACAGACAGCTGGGTCATGCCACAGCGCATGAACAGCTGCCCCCAGCTGACCCGGACGTTGCTGTCCGCCGGAGTGCAGGCCGGGTGGGTCAGAGCCGTATAGTTCAGCCACGGCAGGCACGAGGCAAAGATGCAGGGGCTTTCTGCCTGCCGGTCCGTTTCAATGGTGCCGCCCTGCCGGGCCGCCGCCTGCTGCTGGCGGCCCATGGCGATATAGTCTTCGTAGGGGATACGGGCCGTCTCCATACGGCAGTATGCATAGCTGCCGTCTGGCTTCAGCTCGGTGAAGGACACCGGGCATTCGTCGTACTCCACCACCTGGCCGTCCTCAATGCGCCGCCGCAGCTCCGGCACCCGGTTCACCGCCCGGTGAATGACATACAGCATGGTCAGGAAGACAGGCTTGTGCTCCGCCCGCAGCCGCAGCTCCAGAGCCGTCACATCCAGCTGCACCGTTACCCCGGCGTAGGGGAAGGTGTAGCCACTGAACAGCTGAAACTGCTCCCGGCGGGGGTCACGGTCCATAGAGATCACACGTCGCTCCATATACGCCTCCTAAAACACAAAACGCCCCGCCCCACATAGGGGCGAAGCGATGCTTCACGGTACCACCCTAATTAACGGCCGCAGCCGTCATCTCAGTCATCCGGTAACGGGGATGGGGCGTGCGGCTCGTCGCCGCCGGCTCAGAGACGGCCCTCTGCCAGGCGTCCGGCGGGCTCACACCATCCCCGTCTCGCTTGCGGCGCATTTTGCGGCAGATTCTTCTCATCATTGCCTTTATCGCTTGTATTTTACCACAGATCGCGCCGTTGTCAAGCACTTCAAACGGACCTTGGCCGCATTTTTCCGGTGCTGCCTGGGATGTGCTGTACCCCACATCCGGTTTTTCTCTCCTTTTTTCCGAAAAACGGTTGCCGGAACGAGGAAAATATACTATACTACTTGTTTGACGGTGCCGTTGGCACAATTTACCGGAAACAGGACGAACAATATGAAAACAAGTGATTTTAATTATGAATTGCCGCCGGAGCTGATCGCACAGACGCCTATTCAGCGTCGGGACGCTTCCCGGCTGCTGGTGCTGGATAAGAATACAGGCGCATGGCAGCACCGGCATTTTTACGATCTGCCGGAGTATCTTCGGCCCGGCGACTGCCTGATTCTCAATAATTCCCGGGTGCTCCCGGCCCGGCTGCTGGGGCACCGGCTGCCCGGCGGCGGCGCCTGCGAGGTACTGCTGCTCATTGACCGGGGCCAAAAGACCTGGGAGTGCCTGGTGCGTCCCGGCAAGCGCATGCGTACCGGGGCCAAGCTGTCCTTCGGCGATGAAGAGCTGACGGCGGAGGTGGTGGAGGAGCTGCCCGGCGGCAACCGCCTGGTGCGGTTCGACTATGAGGGGATTTTCCTGGAGGTGCTGGAGAAGCTGGGCAAAATGCCCCTGCCGCCCTACATCAAGGAGGAGCTTCAGGACCAGGAGCGCTACCAGACCGTATACTCCAGGGTCAACGGCTCCGCAGCGGCCCCCACGGCGGGCCTGCACTTCACCCAGGAGCTGCTGGACCGTGTGACGGCAATGGGTGTAAAGATAGGTTACGTTACACTGCATGTGGGCCTTGGCACCTTCCGGCCGGTGAAGGAGGACGAGATCGAGGGCCACGAGATGCACAGCGAATACTGCATCATTCCCCAGGAGACGGCGGACCTGATCAATGAGACCAAGAAAAACGGCGGCCGGGTCATCTGCGTGGGCACCACCTCCTGCCGCACCATCGAGAGCTGGGCTGCCGAGGATGGGACCATGACGGCCAGCGCCGGGTGGACGGATATTTTCATCTATCCCGGCTACCGATTCAAGGTCATGGATGCGCTGATCACCAATTTCCACCTGCCGGAATCCACCCTGATCATGCTGGTGTCCGCCCTGGCGGGCCGGGAGCATATCCTGGCGGCGTACCGTGAGGCGGTCCGGGAAAAGTATCGTTTCTTCAGCTTCGGGGATGCGATGTTCATTCAATAAGGAGAATCTATGTTCAAAGTCATCAAAAAAGAGGGACACGCCCGGCGTGGCGAGTTCCAGTGCGCCCACGGCGGCGTGGTACAGACTCCGGTGTTTATGAACGTAGGCACCCAGGCCGCCATCAAGGGCGGCGTAGATGCCTTCGATTTGCGGGACCTGGGCTGTCAGATCGAGCTGTCCAACACCTATCATCTGCACTTGCGTCCCGGCGACGATGTGGTGCGTCAGATGGGCGGCCTGCACCGGTTCATGCGCTGGGACGGCCCCATTCTCACGGATTCCGGCGGATTCCAGGTGTTTTCCCTGGCCAGCCTGCGGAAGATCACGGAGGAGGGCGTCACCTTCGCCAGTCACCTGGACGGTCACCGGATCTTCATGGGCCCGGAGGAGAGCATGCGCATCCAGTCCAACCTGGGCTCGGATATCGCTATGGCCTTCGACGAGTGCGTGGAGAACCCGGCAGAGTACGATTATGCCAAGGCCAGCTGCCAGCGCACGCTCCGGTGGCTGGAGCGGTGCAAGGCGGAGCACGACCGGCTCAATGCTTTGCCCGATACCGTGAACCCCCGGCAGATGCTGTTCGGCATCAACCAGGGAGCGACCTATGAGGACCTGCGGGTCTGGCACATGCAGCAGATCGCCAAAATCGACTGCGACGGCTTCGCCATCGGCGGACTGGCGGTAGGGGAGCCCACGGAGGTCATGTATCAGATCATCGAGGCGGTGGAGCCCTATATGCCCGCCCACAAGCCCCGGTATCTCATGGGCGTGGGCACTCCCAGCAACATCATCGAGGGCGTGGCCCGCGGCGTGGACTTTTTCGACTGCGTCATGCCTGCCCGGAATGCCCGGCACGGGAAGCTCTTTACCTGGCAGGGAGCCATGAACATCAAGAACGCCAAGTACAAGCTGGATGACCGGCCCATCGATCCCGAATGCGACTGTCCGGTGTGCCGCCGGTTCAGCCGGGCCTACATCCGCCACCTGTTTGCGGCGGAGGAGATGCTGGCCATGCGCCTGGCGGTGATGCATAATCTGTACTTTTACAACAAGCTGGCCCAGCGCATCCGCGACAGCCTGGACGCCGGGTGCTTCGCGGACTTCCGCCGGGAGTACAGCGAAAAGCTCAGCGGAAGGATCTGAGCAGGGAGGATGCCATGGCAAAAAGGGACGCAAGAAAACATATCAAGACTCCGGCTCTGTCTGCGGTGGAAAAACTGTTATATGTCCTGATACTTCTGCTATCATTTGCCTTGGCTGCCGGAGCTTTTTGCTGGATGCAGTTCAACCCCTTTCGTGACCCGGACGTGGTGGCCTGTACCCATGGTGTAGCTCCGCTGCTGGTATTGCCATTTTGTTTACTTGCGGTTGTAAGTGGAATTGCCTGCTTTTTAGAGGGTACACGACATAGGATTCATCTTTTCAACGGACCCGCGCGGACTATATCCAAAGCCCGTCGACTTGAGCGCCGGAAAAAGATAGGGCTATGGTGTGCCGGATTGGTTCTTTGTATGCTGCTTGTGCCGCTGGGCGTCTCCAGTCGTGAGTGCCTGCTGAGGGACCATTCCATAGTGCGTTATAACATTTTCAATCAGGCAACGGCCGCCTATTCTGCCGAGGAACTGACACATTTCCGCATCCGGATTTTTCAGACATACCGAAGGAATAGTTTCTATACCGCAGGCAGGGACTACGGAATTTCTCTGCGCACACCGGATGGGCAGGAGCATTTATTTAACCGAGGCCATTTTCGAGACGATAGTGTAATCACAAGTCTTGAAGCTATGGCGGAATTAAAGGCTGCATTTGATCCGGAGAATATCACGATCTCCGGCGCAGGCATGGCAGCAGAGACAACTGCGTATCTCCATATGACTGGCCCCCAGAGCCAGATGCTGCTTCACCTTGTGGGCGGCGGATAAGGTATCCCGGAAGATTTCCGAAAAAACTCGCCTGTCCCCCTTGCAAAAGGGGAGAGAGTTATTGTATAATAACGCTATATTCGTAAAGAAGGAGTTTTTGTCCCATGATTGAATTTGCCTATGCCGCCACGTCCGGCGCTGCCAACCCCTCCGGCGGCGGTATGTCTATCCTGATGATCGTCCTGATGGTCGCCATTTTCTACTTCATGCTCATCCGTCCGGAGAGCAAGCGGAAAAAGCAGGCCGAGGAAATGCGCAGCTCTCTGCAGAAGGGCGACTGGCTGACCACCATCGGCGGCGTGTATGGGCGCATCGTGGCCATCACCGATCGCACCGTGGTCATCGAGACCAGCGAGGACCGGGTCCGCATCGAGTTCCTGAAGTCCGCCATCGGCTCTGTGGGCACCCTGGACGAGCAGGCCGCTGCTGCTCAGCGCGGCAGCCGCAAGTCCAAGAAGGCCGAGAAGCCTGTCGAGACCCCTGCCGAGACCCCCGTGGAGGAGACTCCCGCCGAAACTGAGGCCGAGGGAAAAGACAATCAGGAGTAATTTCTCCGTCATAAGCAGACCTCCCCTGCATACGCTTAGAAAAAGCGGCAAGGGGAGGTCTTTTTATGTCTGTGCTGGGGGCTATCCTGGGAAAACGGACCTGGCTGGGAGCGGGCGCTATTTTGCTGTCGGCGGCAGGTGGCTGCGCTCTGGGGGCGCTGCTGGTGGTGAAGGGGGTGCTGCCGGAAACCGGGACATTGGCCTGGAGCTGCGGCTGCTGGGTGCTGGCATCCTTCGCAGGGGCGCGTCTGGCCATCCGGGGCAGGGGAGAGGGGACCCTGCCAGCGGCGTTGGCAGCGGCTCTGGCTGCGTACCCGCTGGCATGGCTGGCAGGCGTCGCTCTGGGAGACCCGTCCTTCCGGGAGGGCGGCCTGTATCTGACTGCCGCCCTGTTTGCGGGCGCCGCGGCGGCGGGGCTGCTGGGCAGCGGGAGGCCCCGGAAAAAGCGCCGGGACCCCCGCGCACCGATCCGGAAGCCCGCGAGGCGGAAATAGGCCATGGTGAAAATCACGAAAATGCGCCGGTGGCGAAAAAACACTTGACGCCGGACTATACAGAGCGTGATCATCTGTGAGGGCAAGATATGGGACACGGTGAATGCTCCGCATCCCATATCTTGCCCTTTTCCGCCCACGCAGGGCTATTCGGCGTCTCTCGCCCAACCGGTTTACATAAACCTGTTTACATAACAATTTAACATAACTCACAAACTTGCTTTCACTGCCTAAAAAAGCCTTGCGTCGGCGGTGTTTTTGGCCTATATTAGAGAGCGTCCCTTTTGCTGAGCTAATGGCTTCTATTTGCCCTGCTTGTCTCATAGAATCAGATGAGGTGAGTGCGCAAATGAAGCTGTTTCCCGTAAGGACGCAGGCCCCGAGGCTTCCGGCGCTGGTACTGGTGTGCCTGCTGCTGTGCCTGGGTGCTGCACTGGGCTTTGCCGTCTGCCGGGCTGTGCCCCAGCAGGACCGCCAGGAGCTCAGCGATTATCTGCATGAATACGCCCAGGCCACAGCGAATGGCCAAGGGCCTTCGGCCTCGGCGCTCAGCGTGGGTGCGGCCTATTTCCGATATCCGGCGGCTGCGCTGCTTCTGGGCCTTACGGCAGCGGGATTGGTTCTGCTGCCGGTTCTGTCCGTGGTACAGGGCTTTTTTCTGTCGTTTTCCGTGGGCTGCTTCGCCCGGGCATTGGGCCGCGGCGGCGTGTATCTGGCCCTGGCGGCCTTTGGCCCCCGCTGCTTGTTCGTTCTGCCCTGCACCCTGCTTCTGACGGTGCAGGGTTTATCCGCCGCCGCGCACCGCCGCAGCGGACAGCGCACCGGCCTGCCGGATGCCGCCTATTGGCGGCGGGCAGGGCTGTGCTGCCTGATACTGCTGCTGGGAACGGCCCTGGAGCTGACGCTGGCCCCCCGGCTGCTGCAATGGGTCATCGCCCGTGTACTGTAAAAAGAGAGAGGAGGAAACGCGCATGCCTGACTATATCGCTCAATACCGCATCTATCTGGAACAGGAAAAGCACGCCTCCGCCAACACGGTCAGCTCCTATATCCGGGACGTCACACAGTTTTGCGCCTGGCTGCCGGAGGGCAGTGACCTGCGCCGGGTCAAGCCTGCCGCCGTGTCCGATTATCTGACCTACCTGACGGACCGGGGCCGCTCGGCGGCCACCGTTATCCGAAGCGCCGCGTCCATCAAATCGTTCTACAATTACCTGGTGGTTTCCGACGCCATGAAGGCCAACCCTGCTAAGGGCATTGCCGCCGCAAAGGCGGAGCGGAAGTGCCCTCAGATCCTGACGGGCAGGGAAGTGGAGCTGCTCCTGGAGCAGCCCAAGTGCGTGGACGAAAAAGGGTTCCGGGACCGGGCCATGCTGGAGCTGCTGTACGCCACCGGCATCCGGGTGTCGGAGCTGATTGCGCTGAATCGGGAGGATGTAAATCTGCAGGCGGCGTTTCTGCGCTGCGGCGGCGAAAAACGAGAACGGATTATCCCGCTGTATCCCCGGGCGGTGAAGGCTCTGCGTGACTATATCCAGACTGTGCGTCCCCGGCTGGCGGGCCAGGAGGAGCCGGCACTGTTCGTCAACATGAACGGCCAGCGCATGACCCGCCAGGGCTTCTGGAAAATCGTGAAATATTATCAGGGGAAGGCGGAGATCACCAAGGACATCACGCCCCACACCCTGCGCCATTCCTTTGCGGTGCATTTGCTGGAAAACGGGGCGGATCTGCGCTCCATTCAGGAAATGCTGGGCCATGCGGACATCTCCTCCACCCAGATCTATGCGCAGATTGTCAAGCAGCGTCTGCAGGATGTCTATCACAAGGCGCATCCTCTGGCCTGACGTCTGAATCAGCACAGCGCAGTTTTTTACTGTGCTGTGTTGCTTTTTACACGAACATTTGTTATAATAAGACGATTACATGGTGGAGGAGCGGCTATGCGCATATTAGGCATCGACCCCGGTGTGGCCACGGTGGGCTTCGGCGTCATCGAGACCCAGGGGGGCCGGCAGCAGATGATCCAATACGGGGCCATTACCACGCCGGCGGGCCAGCCGCTGGCTGCCCGTCTGGTGCAGATCGCCCAGGATATGGAGACGCTCATCAACCGGTTCCGGCCCGACGAAATGTCCATCGAGGAGTTGTTTTTCAGCAAGAACATTACCACCGGCATCGCCGTGGCCCACGCCCGGGGCGTTATCCTGTATACCGCCCAGCGGATGCACCTGCCGGTATATGAATACACCCCCATGCAGATCAAGCAGGCGGTAGTGGGCTATGGCCTGGCCGACAAGCACCAGGTCATGGACATGACCCGGCGGCTTTTGAAGCTCAAGTCCATTCCCCGGCCCGACGACGCCGCCGATGCGCTGGCCATCGCCATGTGCCGCGCCCGCAGCGCCACCAGCCTCCTGCGGCAGAAGGACCCGGATGTAAAGGAGACCGTCTGATATGTTTTACTACGTAAACGGCACCGTGGCCGAAACCGGCCCCAATCTGGCCGTCATCGACTGCGACGGCGTGGGCTATGCCTGCGCTACCACCAACTATACCCTGTCCCAGCTGAAAAAGGGTGAGCGCGCCAAGCTGTATACCTATCTTCATGTCCGGGAGGAAATTTTCGAGCTGTATGGCTTTTCCTCCCAGGCGGAACTCAATAGCTTCAAGATGCTCATCGGCGTCTCCGGCGTAGGCCCCAAGGCGGCGCTGGCGGTGCTGTCGTCCACGTCGCCCCAGAATCTGGCCCTGTCCATCGTTACCGGCGACGAAAAGGCCCTGACCGCCGCCCCGGGCATCGGAAAAAAGATCGCCCAGCGCATCATTCTGGAGCTGAAGGACAAGCTGGCCAAGGATCAGAGCAGCTTCTCCGCCCAGAGCGGAGGCGCGATTCCCGTGGTCCTTCCCGGCGACAAGGGCGGCGAGGCCGCCGCCGCGCTGGCGGTGCTGGGCTACGGCTCTCAGGAGATCGGCCTGGCCCTGAAGGGCATCGACATGGACGCCCTGCCCCTGGAGGAGATCATCCGTCAGGCTCTGAAAAAAATGGTGCGGTAAGGAGGCGGATGCATGAGCATTGACTTTGGAACGGACATCTACGAGGAGCCTCTTGTATCCAAGAGCTTCCTGCCGGAGGACAGCGGCGAGCTGTCCCTGCGGCCCCACACCCTGCGGGAGTACATCGGCCAGCAGAAGGCCAAGGAGAACCTGTCCATCTTCATCGAGGCGGCCCGCCGCCGGACGGAGCCTCTGGATCATGTGCTGCTCCATGGCCCTCCGGGCCTGGGCAAGACCACGCTGGCAGGCATCATCGCCGCCGAGATGGGGGTGAACATCCGCATCACCTCCGGCCCCGCCATTGAAAAGCCCGGGGACCTGGCGGCGCTGCTGACCAATCTCAGTGAAAACGACATTCTGTTTGTGGACGAGATCCACCGGCTGAACCGCTCCGTGGAGGAGATCCTATACCCGGCCATGGAGGATTACGCCATCGACATCATCATCGGCAAGGGCCCGTCGGCCAACTCCATCCGGCTGGACCTGCCGAAATTCACCCTCATCGGGGCCACCACCCGGGCCGGACAGCTGTCCGCCCCCCTGCGGGACCGCTTCGGTGTTACCCTGCGGCTGGAGCTGTACACGCCGGAGGAGCTGGCCCTGATCGTCACCCGCAGCGCCGGTATCCTGGGTGTTCCCATCCAGCCGGAGGGCGCCATGGAGATCGCCCGCCGGTCCCGGGGCACGCCCCGCATCGCCAATCGGATGCTGCGGCGGGTCCGGGACTTTGCCCAGGTAAAGGGCGACGGCACCATTACCCGCAGCATGGCGGACCACGCCCTCCAGGCCCTGGAGATCGACTATCTGGGTCTGGACCCGGTGGACCGCCGGATGCTCCGGGCCATCATTGAGAACTACGGCGGCGGCCCTGTGGGACTGGACACCCTGGCCGCCACCATCGGCGAGGAATCCGTGACTCTGGAGGACGTGTACGAGCCGTATCTGATGCAGCTGGGCTTTCTGACCCGCACCCCCCGGGGCCGCTGCGTCACCCGTAAGGCATACGAGCACCTGCACATGGACTTCGTGGGGCAGGAACAGCTGGAAATCTAACGAATAGGAGAATTGGAATATGGGAAAACTCTTTGGCACCGACGGCATCCGCGGCATTGCGGGGCAGACCCTGACGGCAGAGCTGGCATTTCACGTTGGGCAGGCAGTAGCTGCTGTCCTGACGGAAAAGAAGGGCAGCCGCCCGCTGGTTACCATCGGTAAGGACACCCGCATTTCCTCCGACATGCTGGAGGCGGCTCTCATGGCCGGTATCTGCTCCGTCGGCGGCGACGTGATGCCTCTGGGCACCATTCCCACCCCGGCGGTGGCTTTCCTGACGGTGCAGCAGCGCGCCGATGCCGGCATTGTCATTTCCGCCTCCCACAACCCCTATGCCTACAACGGCATCAAGGTCTTTAACGGGCAGGGCTACAAGCTGTCCGACGAGATGGAGGAGCAGGTGGAGCGTCTGATCCTGGATCATGTCCGGCTCCAGCCTGCTGCGGACAGCACGGTGGGCCGCCGTCACCACGGCATGCACGCCCTGCAAAGTGCCTATATCCGGCACCTGCTGGGCAGCATCGACTGCGATCTTACCGGCCTGCGGGTGCTGGTGGACTGCGCCAACGGCGCCGCCAGCGCCACGGCCCCGGACCTGTTCCGTGCGCTGCCCCTCCACGCCGACTTCATCCATACGGAGCCCGACGGCGTCAATATCAACAACGGCTGCGGCTCTACCCACCTGGAGTCCCTGGCCCAGGGCGTCGTCTCCGGCGGCTATAATCTGGGCATTGCCTTCGACGGCGACGCCGACCGCTGCCTGCTGGTGGACGAAAAAGGCCAGACCATCGACGGCGACAAGGTCATGGCCGTGTGCGCCTCCGAGCTGAAGCGCCAGGGGAAGCTCTCCGGCAACACCGTTGTTGCCACAGTGATGTCCAACCTGGGTCTGCACGAATATTGCCGGGAGAACGGCCTGGACCTGGTCTGCACCGCCGTGGGCGACCGCCATGTGCTGGAGAAGATGCTCGCCGACGGCTTTGCCATCGGCGGCGAACAGTCGGGCCACACCATTTTCCGGGAATATGCCACCACCGGCGACGGTGAGCTGACGGCCCTGCAGTTCCTGCAGACTCTGCGCCGCAGCGGCATTCCGGCCTCCCGGCTGGCTGCCCGCTGCCCCCAGTATCCCCAGGAGCTCATCAACGTGGATGTGCCCCACACGCCCGGTGTCAAGGAGCGCATCATGGCCGACGAAGGTCTCCGGCAGGAGACCCGCCGCTGGGAGGAAAAGCTGAACGGCCAGGGCCGCATTCTCATCCGTCCCTCCGGCACCGAGGCCCTGATTCGGGTCATGGTAGAGGCGAAAACCACGGAAATCGCCCATCAGGTGGCCTCTGTTTTGGCTGATTTCATAAAAAAACTGTGATTTTCATCACAGGATACACAAATTTCCCCAGAAGGCTTGACAAATTATTTAGTGAAAAGGTATAATGTCTATGGTTTTGGATACTGGACTTCGCTATGACCAATTAGAAAACCTGTCCGATGAAGAGCTTTGTGCTCTGGGTCGTGCGGGCCGGCGTCAGGCGGAGGATGTTTTGGCCACCCGGTATCATTGGCTGGTCCGTGCCTGTGCCCGTCCGTATTTTCTCATCGGCGGCGACACTGAGGACCTGATGCAGGAGGGAATGTTTGGCCTCATCAAGGCCATGCGGGAGTTTGACCCCGCCCGTTCTTCTCTGTTTCGTCCCTTTGCGGGTCTATGCATCCATCAACAGGTGTGTTCCGCGCTCAAGCGCGACGCCAGCCAGAAAAACGCACCGCTCAATCAATCCGTCCCCTTGAATCCCTCGCTTCTGAACGCAAGTCCCACCTTCGCACAGGTCGATCCCGAGCTGTTGTTGATCGACAGAGAAAAGGCTGCCAGTCTGCTGGAGAATACCCGCAAACAGTTGTCCGCTTTCGAGGAAAAGATTTTAGGGTTATTTTTAGACGGTCTCGCATACTGTGAGATCGCGGAAACTGTTGGCAGGCCCATCAAATCGGTGGACAACGCCGTGCAGCGGATCCGCCGCAAAGTGGCGCGGCAGCTTTCATCCGGCGATATCAGCAACAGCTGAACGCAATATATTTCATCTCAAAGAGAGGGTAAAATCATGTACGAAGACAAGACTTTGGTTTGCAAGGAGTGCGGTAAGGAGTTCGTGTTCACCGCCGGTGAGCAGGAGTTCTATGCTGAGCGCGGCTTCCAGAACGAGCCCCAGCGCTGCAAGGCTTGCCGCGACGCTCGCAAGAACGCCGCCCGCGGCCCCCGGGAGTTCTTCACCGCTACCTGCGCTGCCTGCGGCGGCGAGGCCCGTGTGCCCTTCGAGCCCAAGAGCGACCGTCCTGTTTATTGCAGCGACTGCTTCGCCAAGATGCGTGAGAACGGCTGAGCGCTGATTCCGTAAATTGTAAAAAGGGAGTTGCCCGCATAGGCGGGCGGCTCCTTTTTTTGTCCGGCAAAACGCCGTCAAGTCGAATGTCAAAGCCGCACTTGACGCTGGGGGCCGGGATATTGTATAATAAACTGACTTAATGTGCGGAGGTATACCCATTATGTGGATCGCGGATGGCTGGAAGGATTATGAGCTGCTGGACTGCGGCGGCGGGGAAAAGCTGGAGCGCTGGGGCGACCAGATCCTGGTGCGGCCGGACCCCCAGGCCATCTGGGAGTCGGACCGGAAAAACCGCGGCTGGCGCACGGCCAACGCCCGGTACAGCCGCTCCAGCACCGGCGGCGGCCACTGGGACAAGAACAAGCTGCCGGAAAGCTGGCCCATCTCCTATAAAAGCCTGCGGTTCCAGGTGAAGCCCATGAACTTCAAGCACACAGGGCTGTTTCCGGAGCAGGCTGCCAACTGGGACTTCGCCATGGAGCAGATCCGCCAGGCGGGACGCCCCATCCGGGTGCTGAACCTGTTCGCCTATACCGGCGGGGCCACGGTGGCCTGCGCCGCCGCCGGAGCCAGCGTCTGCCATGTGGACGCCGCCAAGGGCATGGTGGCCTGGGCCAAGGAGAACGCCCGGGTCTCCGGACTCCAGGACGCTCCCATCCGCTGGATCGTGGACGACTGCGCCAAGTTCGTTGAGCGGGAGATCCGCCGGGGCAAAACCTACGACGCCATCATCATGGACCCGCCCAGCTACGGGCGGGGACCCGGCGGCGAGGTGTGGAAGCTGGAGGAGAATCTCTATCCCTTCGTGAAGCTGTGCGCCCGGGTGCTGTCAGACAAGCCCCTGTTCGTGATCCTGAACTCCTATACCACGGGGCTGGCCCCGTCGGTGCTGGGCTATATCCTGCAAATGTTGGTGGGACGGCGCTTTGGCGGCCGGGTCACCTGGGACGAGCTGGGCCTGCCGTGTACGGATTCCGGCATGGCGCTGCCCTGCGGCGCCACGGGCCGCTGGATGAGCAAGTAAAAATATCGCAGAAAAGAGAAAGCCAATGCAAGCAATGATCCGAACCGACGCACTCTCCTTCTCCTACCCGGTGGAGGAGGGCCAGCGTCGGACCACAGCCCTGGAGGATGTGACCCTGTCCATCGAAAAGGGCAGCTTTGTGGTGGTGCTGGGCCACAACGGTTCCGGCAAATCCACCCTTGCCAAGCATTTCAACGCCGTGCTGCTGCCCTCCGGCGGCGCGGTATATGTAGAGGGCATGAACACCCAGGACGAGGACCTTCTGCTGGAGATCCGCCGCCGGGTGGGTATGGTGTTCCAGAATCCCGACAACCAGATCGTGGCCAACGTGGTGGAGGAGGATGTGGCCTTTGCCCCGGAGAATCTGGGTGTCCCCACGGCGGAAATTCGCCGCCGGGTGGACGACGCCCTGGCGGCGGTGGGCATGACGGAGTTCGCCCGCCATGCGCCGCACCTGCTGTCCGGCGGACAGAAGCAGCGGGTGGCCATCGCCGGGGTCATCGCCATGGAGCCGGAATGCATCGTGCTGGACGAGGCCACGGCCATGCTGGACCCCGCCGGACGCCGGGAGGTGCTGGACACCGTCCACCGGCTGAACCGCCAGCGGGGCATCACCATGGTTCACATCACCCACCATATGTCCGAGGCAGAGGACGCCGACCGGGTCATCGTGATGAACGACGGCGTGGTGGCCATGGACGGCACGCCCCGGGACATTTTCTCCCGGGTGGAGGAGCTTCGCTCCCTGGGCCTGGCGGCCCCGGACACGGTGGAGCTGCTGCACCGGCTGAACGGGCACGGCATGTCCCTGCCCCTGACGGCCATTACCGTTGACGAGTGTGCCCGCGCCATATTCCAGGCGCTCCATGGCGCGGAAGGGAAGTAAACGAAGTTGGAACCGATCATTCGAGTAGAGCACCTGACCCACACCTACAGCGCCGGGACCCCGTTCCAGCGCAGCGCGGTGGAGGATGTCAGCATAGACGTGATGCCCGGGGAGTTTCTGGGCATCATCGGCCATACCGGCTCCGGAAAGTCCACCCTGATCCAGCATCTCAACGGGCTGCTGCGTCCCACCCAGGGCCGCGTTCTGCTGGACGGGAAGGATATCTGGGCCGAGCCCAAGAAAATTCGTCAGGTCCGCTTTCAGGTGGGCCTGGTGTTCCAGTACCCGGAGTACCAGCTGTTTGAGGAAACGGTGTACAAGGATATTGCCTTCGGCCCGGGCAACATGGGCCTTTCCAAGGAGGAAATCGACCGCCGGGTCCGGGAATCCGCCGCCCTGGTGGGTTTGACGGAGGACCAGCTGGACAAGTCGCCCTTTGACCTGTCCGGCGGCCAGAAGCGCCGGGTAGCCATCGCCGGGGTCATCGCCATGGAGCCCAAGGTCCTGATCCTGGACGAGCCCACGGCGGGGCTGGACCCCCGGGGCCGGGAGGCCATTCTGGCCCAGATCCGGGCCTATCACCAAAAGCGCGGCACCACCGTCATTCTGGTGAGCCACAGCATGGAGGAAATCGCCTGCAACGTGGACCGCATCCTGGTGCTGCGGGGCAGCCATGTGTATATGGACGGCACGCCCCGGCAGGTATTCCGGCGGGCCGACGATCTGGAGGACGTGGGCCTGGACGTGCCCCAGGCCACCAAGATTGCCCTGGCTCTGCGCCGGATGGGCCTGGAGATCGACACGGCGGTCTACACCGTGGACGAGCTGGAGCAGGCGCTGCTCTCCGTCAGAGGGGAGGCGGGCGTATGCTGAAGGATATTACCCTGGGCCAGTTTTTCCCCGGCGATACGTTCATCCACCGGCTGGACCCCCGCACCAAGCTCATTGCGGTGATCCTGTATATCGTGGCGCTGTTCAATGCCAAGGGCGTGGTAACCTACGCCATCGTGGCGGCGCTGCTGGCCCTGTGCATCATTGTTTCCCGGGTGCCCTTCCGGTCACTGACCCGGGGCCTGAAGCCCATTTACATCATCGTGGCCTTCACGGCCATTATGAACCTGTTTTTCACCAGCGGCACGCCCTTGGGAACCGGCTGGCTGCTGAGCCATATCACCCAGGAGGGTCTGCGCTCCGCCATCTACATGATCCTGCGCATTGTGATGCTCATCATGGGCACCTTCCTGCTGACCTATACCACCAGCCCCATCTCCCTGACGGACGGGCTGGAGAGTCTGCTGTCGCCGCTGAAGAAGCTGCGCCTGCCCATCCATGAGCTGGCCATGATGATGTCCATTGCCCTGCGGTTCATCCCCACGCTGATTGAGGAGACGGACAAGATCATGTCCGCCCAGAAGGCCCGGGGCGCGGACTTTGAATCCGGCAATATCTTCCAGCGGGCCCGGGCCCTGGTGCCCATTCTGGTGCCCCTGTTCATCAGTGCCTTCCGCCGGGCCGACGAGCTGGCCACGGCCATGGAGTGCCGCTGCTACCACGGCGGCCAGGGCCGCACCGCCCTCCATGTGCTTCGGTATCGCGCCGCCGACATTTGGGTGCTGCTGGGCTTCATCGCCCTGACGGCCGGGATCATCGCCCTGGGCCGGCTGGGAATCTGAGAGGTACGTTATGCGCAACATCGCCCTGATCCTGATGTACAACGGCACCGCCTACCACGGGTGGCAGGTGCAGAAAACTGAGACCACCGTGGCCCAGACCCTGGAACGGGGCCTGTCCATGGTGTGCGGCCAGCCCATCAAGTGCACCGGCTGCGGACGCACCGACGCCGGGGTCCACGCCGAGCATTATGTGGCCAATTTCCGCACTGATTCCCGCATTCCTGTGGACCGGCTGCCCTTCGCCGTGAACACCCATATTCCCGAGGACATCGTGGTGAAGGCGGCCTATGAGGTGGCGGAGGATTTCAACGCCATCGGCTCCTGCATCAAAAAGGAGTACACCTATCGCATTTACAATTCCCGGGTAAAGAACCCGTTTTACGTAAACAGAGCGTATTTTTACCCCAAGCGCCTGGACGAGGAGGTCATGGACCGTGCTGCCCGGATGTTCGAGGGGACCCACGATTTCGCCGCCGTGCGCAGCGTGGGCACCAACGTCCGCAGCACCGTCCGCACCATCTACTATTGCCGGGTCCGGCGGCAGGGGGACCTTTTGGAATTGAAGGTCTGCGCCAACGGCTTTTTGTATAATATGGTACGGGCCATTACCGGCACGGTGCTCTATGCGGCAGAGGGGAAGCTGACGCCGGAGGAGATCCCCGCCATCCTGGACAGCGGCAACCGTACTCTGGCCGGGCCCACCGCCCCGCCGGGAGGTCTGTACCTGACGAGGGTGTGGTATGAAGATGAAAGACTCAATGGACCAGATGGAATTTGACCGCGGCAACCCCCAGGAGGATGCCCCCCGCCGGGTACAGAAGCGGAAGAAGCTGAACTGGAAGCCCGTATGGTTTGCCGTGACCGCCGCAGTGCTGGCGGCGGTGCTGCTGGTGGCCTCATTGACGGATACCACCGCCTTTGACGGCCTGCGCCGCAGCATCACCTATGCCCGGGCAAAAAAAGATGAGACGGGCTGCGCCCAGCTGTACCACTATGCCGCCGACCGCACCAGCTGCTTCGCCTCACTGGACGGCAGTCTGGCCATCGTCACCAACAGTCAGCTGCTGGTGATGCAGGAAAACGGCCAGGTGGTGTGTAATGAGACTGTAAAGTGGACCTCCTGTACAGTAGTGCAGAATCAAGGCGTTGCTGCCGCCTATGACATCGGCGGCACCGATGTCTATGTGCTCAATGCCCATGGCCTTGTCCGCAGGATCACCTGCGGCGGCGAGATTTTGTCCGTCACCCTCACCCAGGAGGGCCGCCTGGCCGTCACCATCAACGAGCGGGGGTATAAGGCCGCGGTGGAGGTGTACGACGAGGATGGTGTAAAGGAGTTTGCCTTTCATTCTGCCGACAGCTTCCTGATGACTGCCTCCGTGTCCGGAGACGGTCAGGAGATGGCCGCCGTCACCATGGGCCAGTCCCAGGGCGCCTTCACCAGCAGCGTGGTTCTCTACAAGCTGAACCGCCAGGACCCCTATGCCTCCTGCGATCTGGCAGGTGTAGCGGTGTACGACCTGGGCCTTGTGGAAAAACGCTACTGTGCCGTGGCGGAGGATGGCCTCCACTTCATCGACCGGAAGGGCCGCGCCGCCGCGTCCTACAGCTATGACGGCGGCGTGCTGCGCCGGTGCAGCCTGGGGGGCGACGGCTATGCCGCCGTGCTGCTGGGCCGCTATAAGGTGGGCAGCCAGCTGCGGCTGGTAACGGTGAACAGCGACGGCAAGGAGCTGGGTTCCCTGGACCTGGATGGCGATGTGCTGAGCATGTCCGCCTCCGGCCGGTATGTGGCGGTGTTGTTTGCCGACCGGCTGGTGATTTATAACAAGAACCTCAAGGAATACGCCACGCTTCAGGGCGTCAGCAGCGCCGGGGATGTCCTCATGCGCAGCGACGGCTCTGCGGTGCTGGCCGGCTCCGCTGCCGCCAGCGTGTTCCTGCCCTGACCCCGAAAGGAGAAATGCCTATGTCCCTGTTTGCCGATATTCTGGTGCTGGCCGCGCTGGTGGCCGCCGCCTGGCTGGGCGCCAGGCGTGGCCTGCTGAAAAGCCTGGCGGGCCTCGTGATTGTTCTGGTGGCCCTGTGGGGCGCCTCCTGGGCCGCCGACCACCTGGCGGAGCCTGTGGCCCAGTGGATCGAGCCCCGGGTCACCCAGCGGGTGGAGCGGAAGCTGGAGGAGAGCCACGCCGCCGACGCCGGACAGATGCTCCAGGCATTCAGCTTCCGGGGCAGCGGCCTCCAGAAGATGCTGGATGCCGTTCACCAGCGGGTGCAGCAAACCGGCGAGACCCTCATCCGGGCTGTGGCCCAGAGCATCGCCCGTTCCGTGGCGGGGACGGCGGTGTATGTGGTGGTGTTCCTGATCCTGCTGGTGCTGCTGTGGCTTTTGATGAAGCCGCTGAATGCCATTGTCACCAGGCTCCCCCTGGTCAGCACCATCAACGGCTTGGGCGGAGCGGCCCTGGGTCTGGTGTGCGGCGGCCTTACGCTGTTTGTGGTCGTATGGGCCATGCAGCGCTTTGGATGGCTCATCACCCCGGAGCTGGTGGAAAAGACCACCCTGCTGAAATTCTTTGCAACCCACACGCCGCTGGGACTCCTGGCGACGCTGTGACCAATTTACCCGCATAACGGAGGAAAACCATGCAACCGACTCTTTGTTCCAAATGTAAGAAAAATGTGGCCGTGGTCTTTATTTCCCGGCAGAATGAAAAGGGCGAGATGGTCAACGAGGGCCTGTGCCTGAAATGCGCCGCCCAGCTGGGCCTGCCCCAGGTGGAGGAGATGATGAAGAAAATGGGCATCTCCCCGGAGGATCTGGAGAACATCAACAACGAGATGATGCAGGCCTTCGGCGGCGCAGAGGAGCTCAGCGACATGACCGAGGCCCAGGACGACGACGGTGACGATGATGAGGAAAGCGGCAAGACCGCCACCTTCCCGTTTTTGAACCGCCTGTTCGGAAGCAGCAACCCCCCGGCGGAGAAGTCCGACGCGCCCTCCGGCCGGGAGGAGACTCCCAAGGGCCGCAAGGCCGACAAAAAGCACAAGTATCTGGACAGCTACTGCATCAATCTCAGCCAGCGGGCCCGGGACGGCAAGCTGGACGCGGTCATCGGCCGGGAGGAGGAGATCCAGCGTGTGGTGCAGATTCTGAACCGCCGCCAGAAGAACAACCCCTGCCTCATCGGCGAACCCGGCGTGGGCAAGACGGCCATTGCCGAGGGTCTGGCCCAGCGCATCGTGGCCGGCGACGTGCCCTTCAAGCTGCGGGATAAGCAGGTATACCTGCTGGACCTGACGGCGCTGGTGGCCGGGACCCAGTTCCGGGGCCAGTTTGAAAGCCGTATGAAGGGCCTTATCGAGGAGATCCGTAAGCTGGGAAATATTATCCTGGTCATCGACGAGGTCCACAACATTGTTGGGGCCGGAGACGCCGAGGGCAGCATGAACGCCGCCAATATCCTCAAGCCTGCCCTGTCCCGGGGCGAGATCCAGGTCATCGGTGCCACCACCTTCAACGAATACCGCAAGCACATTGAAAAGGACACCGCCCTGGAGCGCCGCTTCCAGCCGGTCACCGTCAACGAGCCCAGCCTGGAGGATACGCTGAAGATCCTCCAGGGCATCGCCCACTACTACGAGGCGTATCACGGCGTTTCCATCCCCCAGGGGGTGCTGCGCCAGGCGGTTGCGCTGTCCGAGCGTTATATCACTGACCGGTTCCTGCCGGATAAGGCCATTGACCTGATCGACGAGGCCTGCTCCGATATGAACCTCCACGACCCGGACATCAACCGCCGCATGGAGCTGGAGCGTGAGCTGGAGAACCTCACCTTTGAGCGGGAAAATCTCATGTCCGCCCAGCCTGCCGAGGGGCAGGAGTTCACGCAGGAGGAGCTGGATCACCGCTATGCGCGTATCGCGGAGCTGCGCAGTCAGGAGCTGCGTGTCACCGATGAGCTGAATACCATCCGCGCCAAGGGTACGCCGCAGCTGACCATGGAGAACATCGCCCGCGTCATTGAGATGTGGACGAAGATCCCGGCCAGCAAGATCAAGGAGGAGGAGTTCAAGCGTCTGGCGGAGCTGGACCAGCGCCTGCGCACCCATGTGGTGGGGCAGAACGAGGCCATTGCCGCCGTGTCCGCTGCCATCCGCCGCAACCGGGTGGGCATCTCGCCCAAGCACAAGC
>OHRU01000189.1_pt1 | contig 25622 bp, 19 predicted proteins | sample 1578491 | NCBI WGS metagenome assembly OHRU01 (sample SAMEA3879565, study PRJEB24766) | human gut metagenome | biome: human-associated habitat; feature: feces | place: USA | collected 1985/1987 | reverse complement strand
ATTGGATACGGAAGAAATCAATCGTCTATAATCGGACTGGAGGAAACAAATCATCCTCCCACCCTATTAAGACACTCGTTTCAATACGAAATCCAAGTACAAACGTAAGGCTTCACCTACGGCCTCGTTCCCGTCAGCACCTATCAAACCGACCGCTTGTTCACGAATTTCATCCATCTTACGACGGGCATACTCTATACCGCCCGACTGCTTGGTAAAGTTCACTAAAGCCGAGATTTCTTCTTCTGTGGCTCTGCCCGCACGTACTTTCAACGCCGTCTCATGCCACGTCTCTGCGCCAGGCTGAAGTACGGCATGCACCACCGGAAGAGTAAGCTTACCTTCTTTCATGTCATTTCCCGTAGGTTTACCTACTTCAGCATCATAATAGTCGAAGACATCGTCACGAATCTGAAAGCAGATACCTACGTAAGTGCCGAACTCACCCAAACGAAGGATTTCATTTTCCGATGCTCCTGACAACAAAGCACCGACTTCGGCACATACGGCAAACAAAGAAGCTGTTTTACGCCGAATCACTTCGAAATACTGATTTTCGCTGATTTCATCGGACTTCACGTTAGACAACTGCTGCAATTCCCCATCGGAAAGCGTCTGCCCCAAACGAGCGACCAAATCTACTACCCTCAGGTCACCGGCCATGGCCGCATGCTTCAAAGCCGTAGACAAGAGATAATCGCCCACCAAGACGGCTGCCTTATTATCCAAAAGGGCATTCACAGAGGACTGTCCCCTGCGTACGCCACTCTCGTCTACCACATCATCATGCACCAGACTGGCCGTATGCAACATCTCCAAACTCACGGCGGCATGCAATACGGAATCATTGATTTCACCGTACTTTTTTGCAGCCAACAAAGTCAAAATCGGACGCATCAACTTCCCCTTACGGCTCAACACATGCCGCAAGGCTATCATGAGAAGAGGATTCTGGTGCTGCAGAGTAATACCGAAAAGCGACTCGAAATCTTTCATTTCACGCTCCACCGGTTTCCGGATTTGAGTTAATACGTCCATATAATCAGCTGATTTCGGAATACAAAATTACATAAAAATCAAAAGCCACTCATATTTTTTACGTAAATTTACGGAGAAAATCATCATAACGTATGGACAGACTTTTTTTACTCGATGCCTACGCGCTCATTTACAGGGCCTACTACGCATTCATCAAAAGCCCCCGCATCAATTCGAAAGGGCTTAATACATCAGCTATCTTAGGTTTTGTCAACACATTGGAGGAGGTGCTCAACAAAGAGCATCCTTCGCATATCGGTGTGGCTTTTGACCCTGCAGGTCCCACTTTCCGCCACGAAGCCTATCCCGAATATAAGGCACAACGGGAAGAAACACCGGAAGCCATCCGCACCGCCGTACCTATTATAAAAGATATCATACGGGCTTACCGTATCCCCATCCTCGAAGTCGCCGGATTTGAAGCTGACGACGTCATCGGCACTTTGGCCACACAGGCTGCCGCACACGGGAATTTGGAAACTTACATGATGACACCCGACAAAGACTACGGCCAATTAGTCAACGAGAGGGTCAAGATGTACCGTCCGAAATTCGGAGACAAGGATTTTGAAATCATGGGGGTAAAAGAGGTCACCGAAAAATTCGACATCTCTTCTCCGACCCAGGTCATTGATATTCTCGGACTGATGGGAGACTCGTCCGACAATATTCCGGGTTGTCCCGGTGTGGGCGGAAAAACCGCATCCAAACTCGTCAACCAATTCGGCAGCATCGAAAATCTGTTGGAACATACGGACGAACTAAAAGGCAGTATAAAAACCAAAGTGGAAACCCACCGCGACATGATTGCCTTCTCTAAGTTTCTAGCCACCATCAAGACGGACGTGCCCATTACGCTCGACTTGGAAGCACTCACCACAAAAGAGCCGGACGCAGAAGCCTTGCAACGTTTATTCGAAGATTTAGAGTTCCGGACTTTACTGGAACGAAAGTTCTCCAAAAAGCAACCTAGCGTAGAACCGGGCTTTTTCCAAGGCTCTCTCTTTGCAGAATTTGCAGACGAATCCCCGGAAGCAAGCAAATATTCAAATCTCAGCAAGTACAAAAAGGAGGATTTCGACTACCAACTCATTGAAACGAAAGAAGATAGGAGGCGAATCATTGACTTATTCGTTACAAAAGATTTTCTCAGTCTAGACACGGAGACCACCGGAACCGACCCCATCAGTGCCAAATTGGTGGGATTGAGCTTTAGTGTCAAGGAAAATCAGGCTTTTTACGTACCGATTCCGCAAGACCCTGAAGAAACGCAAAAGATAGTTAATGAATTTAAATCAGTCTATGAAGACGAACGAATACTCAAAATTGGGCAAAACATCAAATATGATTTGATGGTATTACAAAACTACGGCATCACGTTGAAAGGCGAAATCTTTGACACGATGATTGCCCATTATCTTTTGCAACCGGAATTACGTCATGGCATGGACTATCTGGCCGAAGTCTATCTGAACTACCAGACCATCCATATCGAAGAACTTATCGGACCGAAAGGAAAGAACCAGAAGAACATGGCAGACCTTCCTCCGTCGCAAGTATATGAATACGCATGCGAAGATGCCGACATTACCTTGAAACTGAAAAACGTGTTTGAACCGAAGTTAAAGGAGGAAGGATGTTATGACCTGTTCCGCGAAGTAGAAATGCCGCTCATGCCGGTATTGGCTTGGATGGAACGCAACGGAGTGTGCATCGACACCGAAGCGTTGAAGGAAACTTCTACGCTCTACACCAAAGAAATGAACTGTTTGGAAGAAGAGATACACGCCTTGGCCGGTGAACCGTTCAACATAGCCTCTCCCAAACAGGTAGGCGAAGTCTTGTTTGAAAAACTGAAAATAAGCGAAAAGCCCAAGAAAACCAAAACAGGACAATATGTCACCTCGGAAGAAGTATTGGAAACATTACGCACACGCCATCCCATAGTGGAAAAAATCCTGGAACACCGAGGACTGAAAAAACTGTTAGGCACATACATCGATGCCTTGCCTAAGCTTATCAATCCCGAAACCGGACATATCCACACCTCCTTCAATCAAACCATTACCACGACCGGACGGTTGAGCAGCAGTAACCCGAACCTGCAAAACATCCCTGTACGCAACGAGGAAGGCAAAGAAATCCGTAAGGCTTTTATCCCGGAACCAGGTTGTGAATTCTTCTCGGCCGACTACTCCCAAATCGAACTGCGTATCATGGCTCACTTGAGTGGCGACCCACACATGATAGAGGCTTTCCGCGAAGGGCACGACATCCATGCCGCTACCGCCGCAAAGGTTTACAAAAAACCTTTGGAAGAAGTTACCCGCGAAGAACGAAGCAAGGCCAAAACAGCCAATTTCGGCATCATATACGGTATCACCGTATTCGGATTGGCCGAACGGATGAACGTAAGCCGTGCGGAAGCCAAAGAATTGATTGACGGCTATTTCACCACGTATCCCAAAGTGAAGGAATACATGCAGAAGAGCATTGAAACAGCGCGTGAAAAGGGATATACCGAAACCATTTACCATCGTAAATGCTATCTGCGCGACATCAACAGCCACAACGCAGTGGTGCGCGGTTATGCCGAACGCAACGCCATCAATGCCCCGATACAGGGCAGCGCGGCAGACATCATCAAAATTGCCATGATAGCCATTTACCGCCGCTTCCAAAAAGAGCACATACGTTCTAAAATGATTTTACAAGTACACGACGAATTGAACTTCAGCGTCTATCCGGAAGAAAAAGAACGCGTGCAGCAAATCGTCATCGAAGAAATGGAACGCGCCTACACCATGCAAGTCCCGCTCGAAGCCGATTACGGTTGGGGAAAGAACTGGTTGGAAGCACATTGATACTCCGGAAAACGTTACCGGAAAGTTCCAAAACCGTCCGCTCCAAAACGGGAAACCACCGCGCAGAGAATGGAAAATCACTTGGCGCAGAACGAAAAAGATTTCCCACATACCGGATTTATTCTTAATTTTGCACCTAATTAAATAAGGTAATTGATAAAAACGAAATAAACTATGGCTTTAAAAGCAGGTATAGTAGGTTTGCCCAACGTGGGCAAGTCTACTCTTTTCAACTGTCTGTCGAGCGCCAAGGCACAGGCTGCAAACTTTCCGTTCTGCACCATCGACGCACAAATGGGACAAATCACCGTACCGGACGAACGTCTGAACAAACTGGCGGAATTGGTCCACCCCGGGCGCATCGTTCCGGCCACCTGTGACATCGTGGACATTGCCGGACTGGTAAAAGGAGCCAGTAAGGGAGAAGGCTTAGGCAACCAGTTCCTCGGTAATATCCGTGAGACCGATGCCATCATCCACGTATTGCGTTGTTTCGACAACGACAACATCGTGCACGTGGACGGGTCGGTAGATCCCGTACGCGACAAGGAAATCATCGACACGGAACTACAGCTCAAAGACTTGGAAACCATCGAAAACCGCATCAAACGCGTGGAAAAAGTGGCCAAAGTGGGCGGTGACAAACAAGCCAAAATAGAGTATGACGTGCTATTGCAATACAAAGAGGCTTTGGAACAAGGCAAATCGGCCCGTACCGTCACCTTTGAAAACGAGGACGAACAGCAAGCAGCCAAAAACCTCTTCCTGCTCACAGCCAAACCGGTGCTCTACGTCTGCAACGTGGACGACACCTCTGCCGCTCACGGTAATCCATACGTGGATGCCGTACGCGAAGCCATCAAGGACGAAAATGCCGAACTGCTCATCATCTCCGCCCAAACGGAGGCCGACATTGCCGAACTGGAAAGCTACGAGGAAAAACAGATGTTCCTGGAAGACATGGGGCTGAAGGAATCGGGATGCGACCGACTCATCAAAGCCATCTACCACTTGCTGAACTTGCAGACGTTCATCACGGCCGGAGAGATGGAAGTGAAAGCCTGGACCTTCCGCAAGGGATGGAAAGCCCCGCAGTGTGCCGGCGTCATCCACACGGACTTTGAAAAAGGCTTTATCCGCGCGGAAGTCATCAAATACGAAGACTACATCCGTTACGGTTCGGAAGCAGCCGTGCGCGAAGCCGGCAAGATGGGAGTGGAAGGAAAAGACTATGTGGTGCAGGACGGTGACATCATGCACTTCCGTTTCAACGTATGACCGCCATGGACAGCCTGTTATTTATCACGTGGAATCCCGACCTGTTCGCTTTCCACCTCGGTTCGTTCGGTGTGCGTTGGTATTCGCTGTGTTGGTGCTTTGCCCTGTTGGCAGCCTACGTATTGGTGCAACGCCTGTACCGCAGGCAGCACATCGCCGACAAACTGTTCGACCCGTTGTTTTTCTATTGTTTCGTGGGCATCCTCGTAGGTGCCCGTCTGGGGCACTGCCTGTTCTACGAACCGGACTATTTCCTTGCCCACCCCTTGGAAATGATTCTACCTATGCGACAGACGGCCAACGGTTGGGTGTTCACCGGTTACGCAGGACTAGCTAGCCACGGCGGCACGATAGGACTGATGCTCGCCCTATGGCTTTACGTCAGGAAAACGAAACTGAACATCATGCGCGTGTTGGACAACATCGCCATCGCTACTCCGGCCAGTGCCATGTTTATCCGTTTGGGCAACCTGATGAACTCGGAAATCATCGGCAAGCCAACCGATGTGCCTTGGGCATTCGTTTTCGAGCGCGTCGACATGCTGCCACGCCATCCCGGCCAACTCTATGAAGCCATCTGCTATTTCGTATTTCTCATCGTCGGATACGTACTTTATCATAAATATCCGCAGAAAGTCGGCACGGGATTCTTTTTCGGTTTCTGCCTGACTACCATCTTCACGGCCCGTTTCTTCATCGAATATACCAAAGAAGTGCAGGAAGCCTGGGAAGCCTCCATGCTCATCAATATGGGCCAAATACTGAGTATACCCTTCATTCTTTTGGGAATCTATTGCATGGCGGGCGGCAAATTCTGTAAAAAGCTAGCCGAAAAGCATTAATCCGTCAGAACGAATGCCTACCCTTTCCTCAGGAATAAAAGTCGCTGCATTCTGCATGGCATATGGGCTGACAGCCTCATGTGGTCAGGAAACCAAGTCGTTCACCTACGAATGTAAGGACGGGCAAAAAGGAGTGATACGCATGGAGCGTATCCACGACAGCCTGTACATCCTGCATCACCTCATAGACGGGGTAGGGCAATCTTCATGGGAACTGCCCTACCCCGTCTACCGTTTCGATTGCGGTGACCTGACCGGTGACAGTTGTCCCGAAATAGCTGTAGGGGTCATCAAGGCCACGCGCTATAGCCCTACCCGGGACAAACGCCTGTTTCTTTTCAAACTCTACCGAAGACGGCTGATACGTCCGTTATGGTTAGGCTCCAGGATGCCCCACCCTCTTGAAGACTTCCGCCTCGTAGGCGATTCAGTCCCCATGCGGATATGTACTTCCGAACGCAAACCCGACGGCACGCCGTGCAGGGCGTTATACCGTTTGGGAAACTTCGGGCCAGTATTCGAACGTTACCTCCAAGAATAAAACCTTAAAAACGAAATATCATGAAACGCTTTATTTTCCCCATTATTAGCCTCTTTGGCCTCATGGCCTTCCTGTGCATCGCTTGCAAGTCCCCGGCTAAAAAGCCAACAAAAGAAAAAGATGTGCAATCCGAAGAAAATGTGGGCTTCGACATTCCGCCCGTCCATTTGTTGACGGACAGCCTGCTCCCACAATATGTAGATTACAAGCAAGACATCAGCCATTTGAGTTACGAGGAACTGCGCATCCTCAGAAGTTATCCCTACGCCCTCCATGGCTATTGGTTCATGGAAGCCGACCTGAACAGCTTTTTCATCAACAAGACGGATTGGTATTTCAAACTCTGCGACACCCTATACTATGAATACGAATATGCGGTAAATTCGCGCCCATACGCCGACACGTATGACAAGGTCAAGCTCACCCCTACCGAAAAGGCTTTCATCGAAAGAATAGACCGGCGAATGGAAGAACTCGCCACACAGAAATACGTCACCGTTGATGGCTACAAGTTGCTCAACCCGTCGCTTTGCATCAACCTGTTCCAGATAGACCGTCCGGAACCAAAATTTATGGAAATGTTGAGCCTGTATAATTTCGTCATCGCCCCGACGGATTACGAGCAACTTTTCAATGTCTACGAAAGCAACGATTATCACCAAATGCCCAATTTCATCACTACCGACCTTTACCTGCAAACCTTCCACATGTACTTCAGTTACGTGCTCAAAAGCCTGGAGAAAAACCATTTTACACCAACCCTTCGACGTGTCCTGCATGCCCTATACACCGAAAGCCTGAACTTGAGCCGCCAAAAAGCCATACAGGACGAAGCGGAATACGCCGCTACGTTCTTCGCCATAGCATATCAACTGCTCACCGGCAGCCATCTGCCCGTACCCCACGCTTACCAAGAAGCCTACAAAGACGAACTGCGGCACATCGTAGCTTGCGAAGACGGCTCTTCGGCCTTCCTTGGTTATACAGACATCATATTCCCGTACAGCCTGTTCAAACCGCGAGGACACTACAACCGTGACGAATCTACCCAAAGGTATTTCTGCACCATGATGTGGTTGCAATCTGCCGCTTTCTGCCGGGAAAAAACAGAAGCTCTGTGGCGCACCATCATCATGGCCGCAGCTTTCAACCGAATGGCCGACAATACACGAAAAGCCTGCCTCGGCATGTACGATGCCCTCACGTTCCTGATGGGAGAACCGGACAACGCCTCCATCATCGAAATAGCCGACTTCTTGGACAAACACAACCTCACAGCATCCGTTGCGGAAAAGGACGAAAACGTGGCCGCCCACGTGAACAGCCTGCTCACGGAAGTTTTCAAGACCCGTAACCGTATCACGCCCAAGATACAACTGAGTTGCAACGAAAAAATCAACTTCATGCCCCAACGTTACATGGCCGACAACGAAATATTAGGAACCATGGCTGATGCCACTCCCGGAAGCAACCGGGCCTATCCCAAGGGACTCGACGTGTTTGCCGCCTTCGGCGTGGAAAGCGCAGCCGCCCTGCTCGATACATGCTACCATGAGGATAAGAACTGGAAAGACTTCCGGAAAACAGCCGATAAAATGAAAGAGAAATTCAACCAAAAGGTAGACTGGAACCGCACGATGTACGATAAATGGATAGAATCTCTCATCGTCCTGCAACGCCCCGGGAAAAACTACCCCGGTTTCATGTGTACACCGGCTTGGAAATGCAAGAACTTACAGACGGCACTGGCCTCTTGGAGCGAGTTGAAACACGATGCCTTGCTCTACGGAGAACACCCTTTGGCTGCTGAATGCGGAGGAGCCGGGCTCCCCAACCCCATCGTTGTAGGATATGTAGAACCTAACTTGCCGTTTTGGAGGAAGCTGAAAGAACTACTCGTTCTGAACCGGAAAATATTGGAGAAAACGGGATTTGCCGACCAAGATCTCATGGAAAAGACAAGCACGCTGGAAGAAAAAGTAGACTTTTGCATCCACACGGCCGAAAAGGAACTGCGTAGAGAAACACTCACAGAAGAAGAATACGAAACCATACGCGTGATGGGCAGTTCGATAGAATGGTTCACACTCAGTGTCATCGAGCCAGGAGAACCCTACGATTCTTGGAACAACTTGAAAGGTACGGAACGTTCCGTGGCACTCGTTTCGGACGTGTACACCCGCAACATATCCGGATGCCCGAAAAACGGTATCCTTTACGAAGCCACGGGAAACGCCAATGCCATCTATGTACTGCTCGACATCGGCGGACAAACTTATATCACCTGCGGAGTCATATTCGGTTACTATGAATTTACCCGCCCCTTGGGTGACCGGCTCACCGACGAGGCTTGGCAACAGATGTTAAAAGAAGGCAAGACACCGCCTGCTCCAGAATGGATACGTCCTTACTTTCTGGACCGGCAACCCGAAGCCAACGAATGGATTTTTTATAGTACGGGATGTTAAGGTGGCTATCTGGCATATTATGTGTCTTGTGCCTCTTCCCGGCCTGCCGCCGCACACAGGAAGAAGCCTCACTGGCCATTCTGTTCACAGGAGACGTGCTGTTGGACCGCGGCATACGGCCTATGGCCGAACGGCGAGGTACGGCATGGCTTTTCAACAACGTAACCCCGGTTTTCCGCCAAGCCGATGCCGTGGTCATCAACCTGGAATGCCCACTGACCACCCGTACCACTCCTCTCAACAAACGGTTCATCTTCAGGGGAGAACCCGAATGGGCAAAAGACCTCCGGCAAGTCGGCATCACTCACGCCGCCATGGCCAACAACCATACCAATGACCAAGGGCGGCAAGGATTGGCTGACACCTACCAAGCCCTTCATACATCCGGCATTACCCCTTTGGGCTACGGATATTCCATGGAAGAGCAACTCACCCCCACCGTCATCCGGAAAAAGGGAATCAAGGTGGCCGTCTTCAATGCCGTACTCTTCCCTCTTGAAAACTGGCAGTACGCAGAGGGTCAGCCGGATGTATGCCGTCCCTCCATCGACCGACTTACAAGCCGAATCCGACAATACAAGGCAGAGCATCCTTCGTCGTTCATCGTGGCCGTACTGCACTGGGGCACAGAATTCCAACCCCATCCCCACGTACAGCAACGTCATTACGCCCATAAACTGATGCAAGCCGGGACGGATGCCATCATAGGACACCATCCACACGTCGTGCAACTCATGGAATACATCAACTCCCGCCCCGTATTCTACAGCCTCGGCAACTTCGTGTTCGACCAAAGCCACCCCGACTGCCGGAAAGCCGTGATGGCTCTCCTGCGCTTCAAGGCTTCCGGAGTGCAAGCAAAGGCCATTCCTATAGAAATCCGGCAATGCAAGCCTCAAATCATCCGGAAACAGCATGAAAACCGATAAAAAACACTATCTTTGTCCACAAAGAAAACCCATTAACCCTTTTCATCATGAAAAAGCTATTGACTTCTTTAGTGTGCCTGCTTGCCGTATGCAGCGGCATGTGCCAATCCCGTGCCAAAAACCATGTGCCCTTGGACTCCATCGTCCTGAGCGACCCTTGCATCCTGCCCGACCGTGCCACCATGACTTATTACATGACCGGCACAGGCGGTAAATTATGGAAAAGCAAAGACCTGCGGTATTGGGACGGCCCTTATACCGTGGCGGAAACCGACCCGGCTTCCTGGATGGGGCCGGAACCGATGATTTGGGCGGCCGAGCTGCATCCATACAAAGACAAGTACTATTACTTTGCCACGTTCACCAACCCGGAAGTGAAGATAGGTATTTTCCGAGGCAACGAAATCGAACGCCGTGCCTGCCATGTGTTGGTAAGCGACAAGGCCGAAGGGCCTTACCGCCCCATGGAAGACAAGACTTACCTGCCTGCCGAAAAACCTACGCTCGACGGTACGCTATGGGTGGACACCGACGGTAAACCCTACATGGTCTACTGTTACGAATGGCTGCAAACATGGGACGGCACAATAGAAAAAATAGAACTGAAACCAGACTTAAGCGGCAGCATGGGCGAAGGCCAATTGCTGTTCCGCGCCAGCGACTCCCCCTGGAGCCGCGAAGTCATCGATGGTGATACGGTGGCCAGCAAAGTGACCGACGGTCCTTACCTTTTCCGCACGCAGACCGGACGGTTGGGCATGATATGGACCAGTTGGATTTACGATGTTTATACCCAAGGAGTAGCCTATTCGGAAAGCGGCACATTGGACGGCCCGTGGGTGCAGGAAGAACAGCCCATCACCCCGCCCAACTTCGGCCATGGCATGTTGTTCCGCACGTTCGACGGCCAGTTGCTCATGTCCGTCCACAGCCACAAGGACATCAACGGACACTACCATCGCGTGCCACACCTCTTCAAGGTGGACGATTCCGGCGACAAGATTGTCGTGAAGGAAGAATATCGGTAAACCTAAAACTTTCATTTTCTCAGACAAAAATCAATCTCCGCAGAACGGAAAATCAATCTCAGCCGAACGATTTTTCATTCTAAGCCAAATGATTTTTCATTCTGCGGAAGAATTTTTCATGTACACAAAACCTTGTAATACATTCATTTATGTATTATCTGAATAACATACAGCTATCAAAATACGGAAAAGTGACAGATATATCAATACTCAGATAATAAAAAAAACGCCGCATACCCCCAAAAAAGGAAGTATACGGCGATATCTTATATGATTGCGTCCGGAATGTACAAACCGAGAAAGGCTAACGAACGGTACTTTATCACCTTATTTCTTGCGGTAAGCTATCGTGCCCGTGGCCTGGTTGGTGGGCATGACCAACACTTCGGCTATCTGGATATGCTCGGGCAAGGAAGCGGCGAAGTAAACCACCTCGGCCACATCGTCGCCCGTGAGCGGACGAAGCCCTTCATACACGTTGTCGGCCGCAGCCTTATCGCCACGGAAACGCACCACGGAGAAGTTCGTCTCCACCAATCCGGGCTTGACGTTCGTCACACGTACGGGAGTATCCACCAAATCTATACGCAAACCGTCCGACAGGGCCTTCACCGCCGCCTTGCAGGCACAGTACACGCTCCCGCCGGGATAAGCATAGTCTCCGGCAATGGACCCCATGTTGATGACGTGCCCCCTGCCCCGCTCCACCATGCCGGGCACCACGAGGCGCGTCATGGCCAAAAGGGCTTTCACGTCGGTGTCTATCACCACGTCCCACTCATTGAGGCTTCCTTCGTGTTCCTTATCCACCCCGATGACCAGACCGGCGTTGTTCACCAACACGTCTATGGCCTTCCACTCTTCGGGAAGAGAATCCAAGGCAGCACGGGCAGCGGCACGGTCGCGCACATCGAACGGCAACAGCCATACTTCGGCCCCATACTTCTCCTCCAATTCCGCCTTCACGGCATTCAGTTTCTCCACGTTACGGCCGTTCAGAACCAACCGATGCCCGTTCATGGCGAACTTGCGGGCGCATCCCTCTCCTATTCCCGAGGAAGCGCCGGTTATCAATACAGTTTTCTTTTCCATTGTCCTATTTTCCTGTTACGATACGTTTAATGTCATTCAATTTGTTCAGAGCCTCCACAGGCGTCAGGTTATTGATGTCGAGATGCAATATCTCGTCCCGGATTTGACACAGCACCGGGTCGTCCAGTTGGAAGAAGCTAAGCTGCACACCGTTGTCCGCCTGCATGACCTGCTTTGCCCCACGGCTGTTTTTCATCACATCCTTGCTGTTGGCAGATTCCAGTTCCTTCAATATGGTATTCGCCCGCGACACGATGCTCTTCGGCATGCCTGCCAACTTGGCCACGTGGATACCGAAGGAGTGCTCGCTTCCACCCCGTTCCAACTTACGCAGAAAGATGACTTTCTGATCCACTTCGCGCACCGACACGTTATAGTTCTTCACGCGGGGATACAACTTCTCCATCTCGTTCAGCTCGTGGTAATGCGTGGCGAAGAGTGTCCTTGCCTTCCCTTTTTTATTTTCATGGATGTATTCCACGATAGCCCACGCGATGCTGATACCGTCGTACGTGGACGTGCCACGCCCCAATTCGTCGAAAAGCACCAAGCTACGCGAGGATATGTTATTCAGGATATTGGCCGCCTCGTTCATTTCCACCATGAACGTACTCTCGCCCATGGAAATATTGTCGCTTGCCCCCACGCGGGTGAATATCTTGTCCACCAATCCGATATGGGCAGATTCGGCCGGAACGAAGCAACCTATCTGGGCCATAAGCGTAATCAAGGCCGTCTGGCGCAACAGAGCTGACTTACCGGCCATATTCGGACCCGTAATGATAATGATTTGTTGTTTCTCCGTGTCCAGATAGACATCGTTGGCAATATATTGCTCCCCTACCGGCAACTCCTTTTCAATCACCGGATGACGCCCTTGCTTGATGTCCAACACATCGTCATCTTGAATCACCGGACGGATATAACGGTTGTCTTGTGCCACTTGGGCAAAAGACAGCAGGCAGTCCAACCGTGCCAACAAATTGGCATTAATCTGGATGGCCGGCGTGAATTCGGCCAAGGCCAACACCAGTTCATTATACAACTTCGTTTCGAGCACAAAGATTTTATCCTGTGCGCCCATAATCTTTTCTTCGTATTCCTTAAGTTCCTGGGTAATGTAACGCTCGGCATTCACCAACGTCTGCTTGCGTATCCAATCGGCAGGCACTTTGTCCTTATGGGTATTCCGCACTTCCAGATAATACCCGAAGACATTGTTATAAGAAATCTTCAGGCTCGGGATTCCGGTGAGTTCCGTTTCTCTTTGCTGTATCTTCAGCAGATAATCCTTACCTTCAAAGGCGATATGGCGAAGCTCGTCCAATTCACGGTCTACTCCTTCGGCTATCACTCCCCCCTTGTTGACCAACAAAGGCGGGATGGAAGCACAGAGGTTCAACTGTTCCCCTATCCTCTTCAAAGTCTCGTCCGAAGCATGCTCGCAAGCTATCTTAATCGGTTCGATGGCTTGTAAGGCCACTTTCAGTTGCACCACATCGCGTGGCGACACCCGTCCTACGGAAACTTTGGAAATGATGCGTTCCAAATCGCCCATCAGATGCAACTGGTCGCTAACCAGTTCCTTAAACTCCGGTTCGCGGAAAAAGTAATCCACCACATCCAAACGCTCGTTGACCGGCTTCTCGTCTTTCAACGGAAACAATATCCAACGGCGCATCAAGCGGGCACCCATCGGGGTAATCGTACGGTCTATCACGCCCAACAGCGAATTACCACCGTCTACCATGGAATTCAACAATTCCAGATTGCGCACGGTGAATTTATCCAAACGGACGTAACGCTCCTCTTCGATGCGCGAAATGGACGTGATATGCCCGATCTGGCTGTGTTGGGTCATCTCTAAATATTGCAGGATAACACCCGATGCCACGATGCCGCATTTCAAATGGTCGATGCCGAAGCCTTTCAGATTTTTCACTTCGAAATGCTTCAGCAGCTTTTCCGTGGCCGAACGTTCGGAAAAGACCCAGTCATCCAACTCGAACGTAAAAAACTTTGTTCCGAAATTACCCTCAAACAGATTCCGTTTTCCCCGCTCGAAAAGCACTTCTTTCGGCGAAAAATTCCCCAAGAGTTTGTCTACATATTCAGCCGTACCCTCTGCCGTGAGAAACTCTCCCGTGCTGATATCTCAATACATTGTCATTCATTGAAACTCCGGGAGTCACCAATTCCGTAATTCCACGCTTCACCAATGTCTTGGTCAGCTTAGGGTCTTCCAACTGGTCGCAAATGGCCACACGCCGCCCTGCCCGGATGAGTTTAGGCAAATACGTATCCAAAGCATGGTAAGGAAATCCGGCCATTTCCACAGGCTCTCCATTCCTTCCGCCATTACTACGTTTTGTCAAGGTAATACCCAATATTTCAGAAGCAACGACGGCATCTTCACAATAAGTTTCATAGAAATCCCCACAGCGGAACAACATAATCGCATCGGGGTGTTTTGCTTTCAAATCATAAAATTGCTTCATCATCGGGGTCAACCCTTCTTTTGCCATAATCGCTAACTTTTTAGAATGAACCACAAAAATACGATTATTTTTTTTGATTTGAAATGGATTATTCTGTTTTTCTACAAGATACGAAAAACGGGACAACCCTCAAATCACAAGAGGAAAGCCCCGACAAACAAATCTTTAATCTCTCAAAATTTTTCTCATAAACACTCAACGAACTATTCGTTTGCTTTTCCTATTAAACCACTGCCTCACGCAGTCCTATGCTCAACATTATACTGTAACAATCTTTTTTACCTCAATCTAATACCTAACCTATCTACATCTCACGATGCTTTCAATATCGTCTCTTGTTTTAAGACAATGCAAAGTTACGCGATATTCCTGAAAGCCGCATGCTTTCGGACGTAATATTCCCATTATGCCTCTTTTTCTTGATTTACGTCAAGGAATATCCTGAAAAAATTCGCTGCGACATGTAAAATCCGTATATTTGTTTCCACGAAAATAGGAGGCGGCTCGGCAAAGACAAATCAGAAAACTGCGTTTTCATTTGTCTCTGCACTCGCCTTTCACTATCTTTGTACCTTATTATAAAAAGAAAAGAGATGAAAAAGGTAGAAGTCTCAGAACTTACGGAGAATTTTTTCGAAACGATCAGCAAAGAATGGATGTTGGTCTGTGCCGGCGATGCCAACCGATATAACATGATGACCGCATCATGGGGCGGAGTAGGGTGGTTATGGAACAAACCTGTAGCTTTCGTATTCATTCGTCCCGAACGCTATACTTTTGAGTTTACGGAAAACAACGACTTCATGACGCTCTCTTTCTTTGGGAAATCACCCAAGGCGCGTGAAGTATATAACTTGTGCGGTTCAAAATCCGGACGGGATATAGACAAGACACTCGAAAGCGGACTTACGCCATATCCCCTTGAAGAAGGCAAATGCGTAACTTTTGAACAGGCACGGCTTGCTTTGGCCGGCAGGAAGTTGTATGCCGGCAACTTGGCTCCCGAAGCTTTCCTCGACCCATCGCTCAACGGAAGATGGTACGGCAAACAAGGCGGTTACCATAAAATGTATATTGTGGAAATCACCGGCGCGTGGATAAACGACATCATTCTATAAACAGATTAAAATAAAAATATCAATATATAAGATGGAATACAATTTTAGGGAAATAGAGCCGAAATGGCAGAAATATTGGGTGGAGCACCAGACTTACAAAGTTGTGGAAAACAATAGCAAAGAGAAGTTCTACGTGCTCAACATGTTTCCTTACCCCAGTGGTGCAGGGCTTCATGTAGGACATCCGTTAGGTTACATCGCTTCGGATATTTACGCCCGTTACAAACGCTTGCAAGGTTTCAACGTATTGAATCCCATGGGATACGATGCTTACGGACTTCCGGCCGAGCAATATGCCATACAGACCGGGCAACACCCGGCCGTTACCACGGCAGCCAATATCAACCGCTACCGTGAACAGTTGGACAAGATTGGTTTCTGCTTCGACTGGGATAGGGAAGTACGTACTTGTGACCCGGCCTATTACCACTGGACGCAATGGGCTTTCCAAAAGATGTTCGACAGTTATTATTGCAATGACAGGCAGCAAGCACGCCCTATTGAAGAACTGATAAAGGCATTTGATAAAAAGGGTACGGAAAGCTTGAACGTGGCTTGTAGCGAGGAACTGCGGTTCACTGCCGAAGAATGGAAAGCCATGGACGAAAAGAAACGGCAGGAGACGCTCATGAATTACCGCATCGCCTATTTGGGCGAAACGATGGTGAACTGGTGTCCGAAACTCGGTACGGTGTTGGCCAACGACGAGGTAGTGGACGGCGTGAGCGAACGCGGAGGTTATCCCGTCGTTCAGAAAAAGATGCGCCAATGGTGCCTGCGTGTCAGTGCATACGCCCAACGCTTATTGGATGGGTTGGATACGGTGGATTGGACGGATTCATTGAAAGAGACACAACGCAACTGGATAGGACGCTCTGAAGGCACGGAAGTGCAATTTAAAATAAAAGACAGCGATAAGGAATTCACAATCTTTACCACACGGGCCGACACCATGTTCGGTGTCACGTTTATGGTATTGGCTCCCGAAAGCGAATGGGTACCGGAAGTTACCACCGAAGGGCAGAAGACGGAAGTGGAAGCTTATCTTGATGCCACCAAAAAACGTACGGAACGTGAACGTATCTCCGACCGCCGCGTAACCGGTGTGTTCTCGGGTTCGTACGCCATCAACCCTTTCACGGGCGAAAACATCCCTATCTGGATAAGTGATTATGTGTTGGCCGGATACGGGACGGGAGCCATCATGGCCGTACCGGCGCACGACAGCCGTGACTATGCCTTTGCCAAACATTTCAACTTGCCTATCATCCCGTTGGTGGAAGGCTGTGACGTGAGTGAGGAAAGCTTCGATGCCAAAGAAGGAATCGTAACCAATTCGCCACGCACCGGAGTGACTCCCTATATTGATTTCTCGCTCAACGGATTGACCATCAAGGAAGCCATTGCAGCCACAAAAGAGTATGTCAAAACGCATGGATTGGGTAGGGTAAAGGTTAACTACCGCTTGCGCGATGCCATTTTCAGCCGCCAACGCTACTGGGGCGAACCCTTCCCGGTTACAAAGGCAACATGCCTTACATGATTCCCGAAGATTGCCTGCCGTTGGAATTACCGGAAGTCAGCAAATTCCTCCCCACGGAAAGCGGGGAACCGCCATTGGGACATGCCACGAAATGGGCATGGGATACCGTAAACCGTTGCGTGACGGAAAACTCACACATCGACCACCAAACGGTTTTCCCGTTGGAATTGAACACCATGCCGGGATTTGCAGGCAGTTCTGCCTATTATCTCCGATACATGGACCCGAAAAACGACCATGCACTGGTAGACAAGGACGTGGATGCTTACTGGCAAAACGTAGACCTATACGTAGGCGGTACGGAACACGCTACCGGCCATCTGATTTACAGTCGTTTTTGGAACAAATTCCTGCATGACTTGGGTTACAGTTGCAAAGAAGAACCGTTCCAAAAGCTCATTAACCAAGGAATGATACAGGGACGGAGTAACTTTGTGTATCGTATCAAGGATACCAACACGTTCGTTTCGCTAAACCTGAAAGACCAATACGATACTACGCCCCTGCATGTGGATGTCAATATCGTATCGGGCGACGTGCTAGACATCGAAGCTTTCCGTAACTGGCGGCCGGAGTATCACGATGCGGAATTTATCCTGGAAGACGGCAAATACATCTGCGGATGGGCCATTGAAAAAATGAGCAAGAGTATGTTCAATGTGGTCAATCCGGATATGATAGTAGAGAAGTTCGGAGCCGACACGCTCCGCCTGTATGAAATGTTCCTCGGGCCAGTGGAACAAAGCAAACCTTGGGATACCAACGGCATCGACGGTTGCCATCGTTTCCTGAAAAAGTTCTGGGCCTTGTTCTACGACCGGACAGGTAATTTCCTGCCCACGGAAGGAGAAGCCGACAAGGAGTCATTGAAATCGCTGCATAAGCTTATCAAAAAAGTCACGGCGGACATCGAAGCCTTCTCTTATAACACTTCTATCAGTGCATTCATGATTTGCGTGAATGAACTTTCCCAACAAAAATGCCATAACCTGGGCATTCTTCGTACGTTGGTCACCCTTATGGCTCCCTTTGCTCCGCATATCGCAGAAGAATTGTGGCACGCCTTGGGAGAGGCAAAGAGCGTATGCGATGCCCTATGGCCTGAATGGAAGGAAGAGTACCTGACAGAAGACAGCATGAAACTGAGCATTTCCTTCAACGGAAAAACTCGTTTCACATTGGATTTCCCTGCAGATGCAGACAATGCTTCCATTGAAAAGACGGTACTGAACGACGAACAAACCCAAAAATATACAGAAGGTAAGCAAATAGTTAAGGTCATTATCGTACCGAAACGTATCGTAAATATAGTATTAAAATAGTGTCAAACCTTTTAGGAGACTACTTGTTTGTCAAGTAGTCTCCTATATAAAAATCTTTGTATTCAATAAATATGAAATACTCAAAAGAAGATATTTGGCAAGAAACCAAAGATTACATTAGTCTTTTTATAGGACTTACTATTTACGCGTTAGGATTCACCGCTTTTATCTTACCTTACCAAATTACAACCGGTGGATTATCCGGTGTATCCGCTATCATATATTACGCCACAGGTTTTCCTGTACAATATACTTATTTCTTGGTTAACGCAGCCTTACTTATCGCTGCCATCAAAATATTAGGCTTCCGTTTCTGTTTAAAAACGATTGTAGGTACATTAGCCCTGACATTTGAATTTGACCTTTTCCAAAAACTTTTGTCTGACGAAAGCGGACAACTTCCTACGATTTTAGGCGACCAGACTTTTATGGCCTGTGTGCTTGGAGCATGCTGCGAAGGAGTAGGGCTTGCCATTGTCTTTTTAAGTAACGGTAGTACAGGAGGAACTGATATCATAGCTGCCATTGTCAACAAATACCGCGACATCAGTTTAGGACGCGCATTAATGTTTTGCGATATTGCCATCGTATCTTCCAGCTACTTTGTGTTTCACGAATCGCAAAAAGTCGTATTCGGATTTTGCGTACTCATCATTTCCATGATTATGTTGGATTATTATATGAATAGTGCACGGCAATCCGTACAGTTCCTTATTTTTTCCAATAAACATGAAGAAATAGCCGAAGCCATTTGTAAACAACTTGACCGAGGAGTCACCATTCTTAACGGCGAAGGATGGTACAGCAAAGAGCCGAGGAAGGTACTGGTCGTTATGGCCAAACGAAGGGAAGGCATAGAAATATTCCGTCTCATTCACCGTATCGACCCCAGAGCCTTCGTTTCGCAAAGCAATGTGGTAGGCGTTTATGGTGAAGGATTCGATAAAATAAAAGTAAGATAAAATGAAAAAGAAATTAGTTTTTGCTACAAACAACGCCCATAAATTGAAAGAAATAAGGGCCATCTTAGGTAATAGCATCGAAATATTAAGTCTCGCCGACATTCACTGCCATGCCGACATCCCTGAAACAGCTGACACTCTTGAAGGCAATGCCCGACAAAAGTCACGGTACGTATACGAACATTACGGGTTAGATTGTTTTGCCGACGATACCGGACTGGAAGTAGAAAGCCTTGGAGGAGCACCGGGTGTGTATTCCGCACGTTATGCCGACGGACAAGGACATGATTCGCAAGCCAACATGAACAAACTCCTGAAAGAAATGGAAGAAAAAAATAATAGAAAAGCACAATTTCGCACCATTATCTCGTTAATAGAAAAAGGAGAAGAAAGGCAGTTCGAGGGAATCGTGAAAGGACAAATTACCAAAGAGAAACGCGGAGAATCCGGATTCGGCTACGATCCTATCTTTCAACCCGACGGTTATGATACCACATTCGCCGAACTGGGTAGCGACATCAAGAACCGCATCAGCCACCGCGCACGTGCAGTAGCTGCCCTCTGTGATTATCTTACAAAAGAATCTTAAACTTAAAAATCGGATTTTATGAAGAAATACATTTTATGGCTTATCGTCTTTATAGGTTGTACGGCCATTTCGTTCGGACAGGCTATCGGTTCGTGGAAAGCTTATCCGGCATTGCAAATATCTACTTATAATATACCGGTAGGCCATAAAATATATTCTCTTTGTAATGGAAATCTTTTCAGTTACAACACCGAAGATACGGAAGTCTACGTGTTCGACAGACTTAACGGGTTGCACGACACCAAAATACAATTCATAAGATATAGCAGTGCAAGCCAAAAGCTTATTCTTGTATATGAAAACGGAAACATTGACCTAATCTATCCGGACAACGAGGTGGTCAACATGAAACAGTTAAAAGACAAAAACTATCCCAACCTCGTCATCAACAATGTTTCCGTAGTAAACGAAAAAGCATATATATGCACGAACTTCGGAATAGTCGTGGTGAATATGGATAAAGAAGAGTTCGAAGCTACATACGATTTAAAATTGAACGTACATAGTTGTACGGCAGATGCACATTACATCTACCTTTGTTGTTCAGAAAACGGTTTCCACATTGGCAATCTGAAACTCAATTTGTTGGACAAGAACAATTGGAAACATATCAGCGGTAATTTTTTCCACGAACTAACATTCTTCAAAGATGAGCTAATCGGATTCAACAAGACTACAGGGTTGTTCATCGTTGACCAACAACACTATACAACCACAGCTCTGACAAAAGGAGCAAACTCTTTTTTTTCTTGCTCTGAAGACGTCATGCTCACCGGAAACTCTTCCAGTATCTATCTGTTCAACAACATCACAGACAAACAGGAAGTCAAACAAGACAATTTATTCAATTATTTAGTTTATAGCAACGATACATATTGGGCAAGCCAAGGCATAAAAGGCTTGCAGCCTTATGTCCTTTCAGGCAAGGCACTCTCTGCCACACAATCTGCCATCCAACCTAACAGCCCCATACGCGACTATTTTTGCAACATGCACTATAATGGCAATCGTTTGCTCATCGCAGGAGGGGACTTGAATTATAACGGCATAGACAGAGAAGGCACGGTTATGTATTACGAAAACGGAACATGGTATAACTTTAATGAAGACGGTATAATCAAACAAACCAATGTGAAATACACCAATACAAGCAGTATTGCACAAGATCCTTCCGACCCCACGCACCACTATGTAAGCTCGGCGGGACACGGATTGTATGAGTTCAAGGATTTCAAATTCATCAAGAGATATGATTATACCAACAGTCCACTGCAAACTATTTTGCCTGACAGCCCCCGCCCACAAGATTACGTACGCTGCGATGCCCTGCAATACGATACAGAAGGTAACCTTTGGATGGTAAACAGTGAGGTAGACACCATCTTGACCATATTGAAAAAAGACAATACTTGGACAAAACTGTATTATGAAGAGCTTAAAAAAGCCCCCAACCTTCCTGCTATGTTTTTCGATGACAAAGGAAGGCTATGGGTTCTCTCCAAAAGGAATTCCACCAATAAAGCTGGCGTTTTCGTATTGGATTACCACGGAACTTTGGAAGACACATCGGACGATATACATATAATAAGAAAAGATATCACCAACCAGGACGGAGTACAATATGATCCCTACTATTTCAACAGCTTTGCCCAAGACCTCAACAAGCAAATATGGGTGGGCACAAACGAGGGACTCTTCGTCATAGAAGACCCGGATGAATTTATCCAAAACGACGACTTCAGGTTCACTCAAATCAAAATCGCCCGTAACGACGGGACAGACTATGCCGACTACTTGCTCAATGGAGTTAATATCAGCAGCATAGCCATTGACGCAGCCAACAGGAAATGGATTGGAACGGGTGCAGACGGTGTTTACCTGATAAGCGAAGACGGGCAGAAAATATTACAACATTTCACTACGGAAAACTCTCCGCTCATATCTGATGAAATACAGAGCATAGCTGTCAATCCGCAAACAGGAGAAGTCATGATAGGTACCTTTTTAGGGCTTGTATCGTATATGAGTGATGCCAACACGCCTGCCGCAGAATTGGATAAAAGCAACGTGCGTGTGTATCCCAATCCCGTAAAACCGGACTACAACGGAGTCATCGCAGTAGACGGGCTGACCTTCAATGCTGAAGTCAAAATCACTACCGTCACAGGACAGTTGGTATATTCCGGCCATGCCAATGGTGGTCTGTTCACTTGGGACGGACGGAACCAAAGCGGAAAGAGAGTCTCTTCAGGAGTCTATAACATCATCTCCACCAATGCAGAAGGGAAAAAAGCCATCGTAAACCGCGTCACTTTTATCCATTAAAAGTATTTACGGCGGTTACCACCGAATTGATTTCCTCGTCTGTCAATAAAGGGGACATCGGCAGGCTCAATTCCTCACGATGAATACGCTCCGTCACCGGCAATGACAGCGAAGCGTACGCTGACAATGCACCTTGCCGATGGGGGGGGATAGGGTAGTGTACCAGAGACTGCACGCCACAATGCTCCAAATGCTCACGTAGTCTGTCACGTCCAGGAGTGAATATCGTAAAAATATGGAATACATGCGCATCTGCTTCGGTTGCCATTTGTGGCAAAACCACTTTCGGATTTTATCCTGATCCAAACGAGAGAGTTTCACGGAAAGAACTGCCGCCTGCAACTCGTCCAGACGGCTGTTGATACCCACGTATGGATGCACATATTTGGCTGAAGAACCGTAATTGGCCAACATGCGTACCCGCTCAGCCAAATCCTTATCACCGGTCGTGACAGCCCCGGCATCTCCTAAAGCTCCCAGATTCTTGCCAGGATAGAAACTGAATCCTGCGGCATCCCCCAAAGCACCGGCTTTCACACCTCGATACACCGCTCCATGAGCCTGCGCACAGTCCTCTACCACCAACAAACCGTTTTTACGGGCCGTACGGCTTATCTCATCCATCCGGCACACCCTGCCATAGAGATGCACCACCATGACCGCTTTTGTGCGCTCAGAAATCAAATTTTCCACTTTCCCGGGGTCTATGTTGCAAGTATCCCATTCAGGTTCGCAAAGTACGGGTCTCAAACCGGCACGCATGACCGCCAATATGGAAGCTATGTAGGTATTTGCCGGCACGATGACTTCGTCTCCCGCCTTCATCCGCCCCATGCTGACGTAAGCCATGAAGATAAGCGTAAGGGCATCCAGTCCGTTCCCTGCCCCCACGCAATACCCGACCCCGCAATAACGGGCAAACCGCTGCTCGAAAGTCTCCACCTCTTTCCCGAACAGATACCATCCGGAACGCACTACCCGTGCTACAGCTTCCGACAATTCCAGTTCGAAAGAATCATTGATTTTCTTTAAATCCAAATATTTTACCATTACTTTACTTCAAACTTTTCAGGAAGCTAAATTACAACTATTTTTCTTTCAGGGAAATTTTTCAAGCTTTTTATTTCCCTACTTACAAACCTCTACCACTTCTGGAACCACAAGGATTTTATCATTCACGGAACCTTCATACTCCCTATATGACAAACGGTTAAAGTGAATGCTTAACACTTTTTATATCATTCAGGCACTGCATTTCCGGTGAAAGCCGGTGAAGGCACGGTGAACCCTTCCACCCCACAAAGTTCACCTTAACCGCTTGTCATCCAAACAGTATGAATGGGTGAAGCCTTTTTCAAGCAAAAAACCTATTAGGAGAGGAGTTCATAAAGCCCTCGGCACATCGTAAAATCATTCTCAGCAGATCTGAAAATCATTCACAGGAGATTGAAAAATCGTTTGCCGCACAAAATTACACGACTTTTCATACCTCCATCTCGTACGTATCATACACGACAGCCCGGCCGCCGAAACCCTCTTTTTGGAATATCAGCCCCTCATTCAACACACGGCCGCCTTCCTCTACGGAAGTCCCCATGTCAAAGCAAGGAACATCCTTGTATGTCTCGTGAATCAAATGGTGGAACAACAAATCCACGGCTCCGTACGCCCTTCCTTCGGGAGTGGAACCAATATATTGTACATGAACCACCCTTTCCGTCACGTACAACACGCAACCGGCCACTGTACGCTCCGCCGCACGGCAAACCCTGTACAGCAATATCTGTTGCGGAAACCGACGATGCAACAACATGATTTCTTCCAAGGTATGCACGGGACGCGACTGGTGGCGTTCCATCAGATTCCCTTCCAATACCGCCCAAAAAGACGTAAAATCGTCATCCTGCCTGATGGACAATCCTTCACGCAAAGCACACCTCACTTTACGTTTCCGAAGCGTACTGAATCCCCACGCTGCGGCAGAGGGAATGACCGTGGAAACTTTACGGCCTGATAGGCGTGCCCCAAAGCGGTACAATGCATACAAATCCTCTTCACTGGGATAACGGGCATATATATAAGGTACGGGCGAATAAATCCACTTGACTACCGATGTATACGTCCGTAAATAGCGAAAGATTTCCCCAAACAACCCCAACATGAGCGCAGCCGTCATCTTTTCATCCGTCACCACTCCGCCATACGTCAGTCCACGATGACTGCAAAACTCCGTCGCCGTACAGTGTGCGGGTAGCAAAGCATGCAGCCGTCCGTCCCTGTAAGCCATAAGGGAGAAGTCCGCGAAACGGTCGGCATGATAATCCATATAACCGCGCATGAAAAGGAAAGTCCCGTTGCGGGACTCCCGTACGAAACCGTCCCATTCTTCCTTACAGTCATCGCTATACCGCTTTATTTCCCATCCGGTTTCCATCTCCACACCACCTATCCTATTCATGAATGATACGCAGGAACTCTTCGTAAGAGTTTATATACATTTCAGGCCGGTAAGGTTGGGAAGACAAGACCAACAACACGGCGTCTTCTGAGAAATGCAGCAACTCGTTCCACGTGAGCGGCGGGATGAGAAGCCCCTTGTCCGGTGCGTCGAGCACATACGTCCGCCGTCCGTCCTTGTCTTCCAAGGCGATTGTCACGCACCCTTTCACGGCCACTAAGTACTGGTAGGTAATACGGTTGGCATGCTTGCCACGTTCATGTCCTTCGGGTACACCATAAATCCAGTATACCCGCTTCACTTCAAAAGGCAAATCCTTTCCGGTCTCAGCCACGGTAAGGCTACCACGTTCATCAGTAAAAGTCTTCAAACGCTTCATTACAATCCTAACTTCTCGGAGATTTCCAACATTCTGTGAATCGGTTTGACAGCCTTTTCCGCCACCTCCGCATCCACTACGATTTCCGGCCACTCATATTTCAAGGTATTATAGAGCTTTTCCAACGTAATCAACCTCATGTAATTGCATTCATTGCAGGCACACGTACTGTCGTCCGGAGGAGCCGGAATGAACGTTTTCTCCGGACAAGCCTTCTGCATTTCGTGCAGTATGCCGCTTTCCGTGGCCACGATGAATTCCTTTCCTTCATGGCGGATGGCATATTTCAGCAATGCTGCGGTAGAACCGTTTTCGGGAGCAATCAGAATGAAAACAACTCCGGTGATC
>OHRU01000069.1_pt1 | contig 41933 bp, 34 predicted proteins | sample 1578491 | NCBI WGS metagenome assembly OHRU01 (sample SAMEA3879565, study PRJEB24766) | human gut metagenome | biome: human-associated habitat; feature: feces | place: USA | collected 1985/1987 | reverse complement strand
GTCGACTACGACAAGGCGCTGGCCGATGGAACCATCGGCGAATATAATCCGTCCAACGAGTATATTGACAGCATCCTGGCCGCGATAGACGTCGAGGCCATAAAGAAGGCGCAGCTGCGCATAGCGCTCGACCCGATGTACGGCGTGAGCTGGTCAAGTCTGAGCATGCTGCTCACAACGTGCCGGTGCGATCTGGAGGTCATCCACGACCACCACGATACCTTGTTCGGCGGCAAGCTGCCCGCGCCCAACGTGGATACGCTGAAGCCGCTGGCGGCGCTGGTGCTGGACAAGCACTGCGATCTGGGCATCGCCACCGACGGCGACGCCGACCGGCTGGGCGTTATCGACAACGAGGGGCAGTTCGTCTCCCCCAACAAGCTGCTGGTGCTGCTGTACTACTATCTGGTGAAGTACCGGGGCTGGCACGGTCCCTGCGTCCGCAACAACTCCACCAGCCACCTGCTGGATCGAGTGGCGGAGGGTCTGGGCGAGAAGTGCTATGAGGTGCCGGTGGGCTTCAAATGGGTGTCGGCGAAGATGACGGAGACCGATGCGGTCATCGGCGGCGAGTCCTCCGGCGGCATGGCCGTGCGGGGGCATATCTCCGGCAAGGACGGCATCTACGCCGCCGCGCTGCTGGTGGAGATGCTGGCTGTCACCGGCAAATCCGTGTCGGAGCTGTTTGCGGAGATCGCACGGCAGTACGGCGACCCCCAGTGGGCAGAGGCGGATTTCCGCATGACCCACGACCACAAGGCCGCCCTGCAGGAGCGCCTGTTCGTCCGGGGCGAGACGCCCGATTTCGGCAAGACCGTGGCGCGCATCTGCCGCGACGACGGCTGCAAGGTCTACTTTGCCGACGGCAGCTGGGTCATCTGCCGCTTCTCCGGCACGGAGCCGCTGCTGCGTATGGCCGCCGAGGCAGACACACAGGACGAGGCGGAGCGGTATATCCGCGTCTGGCGCGACTTTTTGAAATTGTAAAAAAACAGGAAAAACTTTCAAAGTGTTGCAATTGCAACTTATCAAATCCGCCGTCCGTGGTATACTGACCACAGTAAGCGAGAAGGAGACCCCTCACAGATCAATATAATAATAAAAATTGGAGGATACGATTATGAAAAAGTGGGTATGTCCTGTTTGCGGTTATGTTCATGAGGGCGACGTTCCCCCGGCCGAGTGCCCTGTCTGCCACGTCAGCGGCGACAAGTTCCTGCTCCAGTCCGAGGAGAAGTCCTGGGCCGCCGAGCACGTTGTAGGCGTCGGCAAGGTCTTCGGTGACGATGTCCCCGAGGAGGTCCGTCAGGAGATCATCGACGGTCTGCGCGCCAACTTCGAGGGCGAGTGCTCCGAGGTGGGTATGTATCTGGCCATGGCCCGCGTGGCCCATCGTGAGGGCTATCCCGAGATCGGTATGTACTGGGAGAAGGCCGGTCTGGAGGAGGCCGAGCACGCCGCCAAGTTCGCCGAGCTGCTGGGCGAGGTCATCACCGACAGCACCAAGAAGAACCTGCAGATGCGCGTGGATGCCGAGAACGGCGCTACCGCCGGCAAGTTTGAGCTGGCGAAGCTGGCCAAGAAGTACAACCTGGACGCCATTCACGACACCGTCCACGAGATGGCCCGTGACGAGGCCCGTCACGGCAAGGCCTTCGAGGGCCTGCTGAACCGCTACTTCGGCAAGTAAAGCAAGGATAACAAAAGAGGGAGAGGCCGCGGCCTCTCCCCTTTTCTGTAAATCTGTAAAAAAGCAGCCCGCCCTGCGTCACCGCAGGGCGGGCTTGTCAATGCTTGCCTTATTGATTATTCTCCTCGTTGTTGCTGTGGTTGCCGGAAACGACGTCCTTGGCCTTGTTGACCACATCCTCCACCATGTCGGGCTGGGTGTTGGTGTAGCTGCCGTCCTTATACTGCGCGCCGCCGAAGGCCAGGATCAGCTAGAACACGAAGGGCAGCAGCAGAAGGCCGATGCCGAAGCCCGCGCCCAGATTGAAGGCCTTGGCCAGGTCGATCATCATCTTGATGCCGAAATAGATGTTATAGAAGGGGATCAGGAGCAGGAGGAATTTCCAGCCGTTGCCGTACAGCTCCTGGCAGAGGACATAGGTGTTGTAAATGGGGACAATGCCCTCCCAGCCCTGACGGCCCATCTTCTTATAGACCATCCAGGAGCCTACCAGTGACAGAATCGTAGCGATGAGTTCCAGAATCATTTGTACATTCTCCTTATCTTTTTTTTAAATCTCTCTGCAGCGAAACACACGCTGCACGTCCAGTATACTAAAGTTTTCACGAAATGCAAGATGATTTACACAAAATCGCGCTTTTTCTCAGTCCTCACCGCTTACCCTCGTTATTTCCACAAAAATTTGCAGTCTTTTCACAGCGACTGTCACAATTTCCCGAAGAATGGCAGTCATTAGCGAAAATGGGGCTTGCGTGGACAAGGCCGGGATGGTAAAATAAATTTGCTGCGCCGGAAGGCGCAGCGGAAAACTTATAAAAGGAGAGAGTTTATGGATCGCTTCTTCCATGTAACCGAAAAGGGCTCCACCGTCCGGACGGAGATCATGGCCGGTATCACCACCTTTATGGCCATGGCCTACATTCTGATGGTCAATGCCGGTATGTTCTCGAACCCCTTTGGCGACGGCACCGATGTGCTGGGCGTCAGCTACGGGGCCATTTATGTGGCCACCGCTATTTCCGCCGTGGTGGGCACCCTGCTCATCGGCCTGCTGTCCAATCTGCCGCTGGCGCAGGCCTCCGGCATGGGCCTGAACGCCTATTTTGTCTACACCGTGTGTGTGGGCCTGGGCCTGAGCTATGCCAACGCCCTGGTGCTGGTGCTGTTTGACGGCATCATCTTCGTGCTGCTGACCGTTACCGGTCTGCGCAAGATCATCTTCGACTCCATCCCCCACGAGGTCAAGGCGGCCATCTCCGCCGGTATCGGCCTGTTCATCGCCTTCATCGGCCTGCAGAACGCCGGCATCGTGGTCAACGATTCCTCCACCTGCGTGAACCTGCACTCCTTCAACGTGTTCACCGGCGAGCAGACCTGGGCCACCATCTTCCCCATGCTGGTCACTCTGCTGGCCGTGTTCGCCATCGGCGCCATGAGCAAGAAGAAGGTCCGCGGTGCGGTGCTGTGGGGCATCCTGGGCGCTGCCGTGGTGTATTATGTGGTGGGTCTGATCACCGTTCCCGGCTTCTATGCCTCTGCCATCGCCCCCAACCTGACCTCCGACTTCTTCGGCGCCTTCCGCGATTTCGGCACCCAGGCCTTCGGCGCGGTGTTCAAGTCCGGCTTTGACTTCTCCGCCTTCATTGCCGCCAACGGCACCGGCGCTTTCGTGGTGATGCTGCTGACCACCATGCTGGCCTTCTGCATGGTGGATATGTTCGACACCCTGGGCACCCTGTACGGCGCCTGCTCTGCCGGCAACATGCTGGATAAGGACGGCAACGTTCCCAATATGGACCGGGCCATGCTGGCTGATGCCTGCGCTACCTGCGCCGGCGCTGTCTGCGGCACCTCCACCGTCACCACCTTCGTGGAGTCCTCTGCCGGCGTGGCCGAGGGCGGCCGCACCGGTCTTGCCTCTATGGCTACCGCGGTGATGTTCTTCATCGCCATGTTCCTGTCCCCCGTGGCCCAGCTGATCCCCACCTACGCCTGCGCCGCGGCCCTGATCTATGTGGGCGTGCTGATGATGTCCAACGTCCGCAACATCGCCTGGGACGATCCCGCCGCTGCCGTGACCGGCTTTGTCACCGTGGCGTTCATGCCCCTGACCTACAACATCTCCTATGGTATCGCCTTCGGCCTGATCTCCTATGTGTTCGTGAAGATCTTCACCGGCAAGATCAAGGAGATCAATGTGGGCACCTGGATCATCAGCATCCTGTTTGCCCTGATGTTCTTCCTGACCCGGTAAATAAGTCCGCAAAAACAGTTAATGGAGCGTATCGACACAGATACGCTCCATTTCTTATGCCAACATACCATGCAGCAGGGTGCAGCCCCTTGGCTCTCCCTTTGGGAGAGCTGTCACCGCAGGTGACTGAGAGGGTCTTGCAGCCTTTTTCGAATGATAAGATCAATTTGTGCACACACATTACGGAAATCCCTGTCTATATCCCGGTTGGAGAATCGCAGAATCTCCAACCCAAGAGACATCAGGAATTGAGAACGTTCCGCATCATAAGCAAGCCCCTGAGGTTCATAATGTTGAGAGCCATCCAATTCAATGACCAGTCCGGCCGAAGCACAGTAAAAGTCCACGATGAATCTGCCGATAATCCGCTGTTTATAAATTTTTACTGGATATTTGCGCAGAAAAAGGTACCAGAGCTTACGCTCATGGGGTGTCATCTCCCTGCGAAGCCGTCGGGCATTTTCTAATTGAGCATTGTCTTTTGGTATGGTCATTGGTTGCCCTCTCCGTCCTCGCTACGCTCGGCCACCTCTCCCAAGGGGAGAGGCAAGGGATGCTCGCACGGTACACCGAAAGGTATAGAAGTGCGCTTTTATCAGTTCGGCAAATTGGGGTTTACCGCATCATTCCGACTTATTGCTTTGTTTAATTCTATCATATGGCTTTAATATATGCAATAACAGCCCCGGCAGACATTACTGCCGGGACTGAAACCGTCTTACGACCACCCGCATTTGGCCCGCGATTTTTACATAATACGATATCTTTCTGCGATATACTATGCGTTTACACTGTCCGCCAGCTGCATGGCCATGCGCTCCAGTTCCTCCTGCTGGCCCTGGCGCAGGGCGGAACGCAGGGTCACGGTATCTGCGGCCTGCTCCCATTTCAGAGGCTCCAGGAGCTTCTGCATGCCCCGGGCACTGGTGGGAGCCCAGGACCCGTTCTCGATATACGCCACCCGGCGGTTCTTCAGCGTATGGGCAGTCAGATCGTGCAGCAGGTTCTCCATGGTGACGAACACACCGGCGTTATACGTGGGCGCGGCCAGCACCACATGGCTGAACCGGAACGCCGCCGCCAGAATGTAGGACGCCGGGGTAACGGAGGTGTCGTACATGGCCACCTGCACCCCCTGCTCCCGCAGACGGCAGGCCAGGATGTTGGCGGCATTCTCCGTCCCGCCGTACACCGACGCATAGGCGATGACCACGCCCCGCTCCTCCGGCTCATACCGGCTCCACAGGTCGTATTTGCCCAGGATGTACCCCAGGTCCTGCCGCCACACGAAGCCGTGCAGGGGCAGCAGCATCTGAATGTCCAGTCCCCCGGCCTTTTTCAGCACCGCCTGGACCTGTGCGCCGTACTTGCCCACAATATTGGTGTAATACCGCCGGGCCTCGTCCAGATAGTCCCGGTGGAAGTCCACCTCGTCGGCGAACAGCGCGCCGTTCAGGGCGCCGAAGGTGCCGAAGGCGTCCGCCGTCAGCAGCAGCTTGTCCGTCTCGTCATAGGTCATCAGCACCTCCGGCCAGTGGACCATAGGCGCGGCCACAAAGTGCAGGGTGTGCCGCCCAGTGCAGAGGGTGTCCCCCTCCTTCACCACGCTGATGCGCCCCTCGTACCCGGGGCCGAAGAACTGGGCCAGCATATTCTTGGCGGCGGCGGAGCACACCACGGTGGTCTCCGGGTGCCGCACCAGCAGGTCCCGGATATCGGCGGCGTGGTCCGGCTCCATGTGCTGCACCACCAGGTAATCCAGGGCCCGGCCATTGAGCCCGTGGGCCACGTTTTCCAGAAATACCCGGCACACGGAGGCATCGGCGGTGTCAAACAGCACCGTTTTCCCGTCGGTCAGCAGATAGCTGTTGAAGGATACGCCCCGGGGCACGTCATAGACCCCCTCGAACATAGCCAGACGGCGTCCGTCGGCCCCCACCCAGGTATAATCGTCATTGACCTTTCTCGTGCAGAACATAAGGATACCTTCTTTCCCCTAAAATCTCGATTATATTATATCCTTTTTATGGCAAAAAATCTGTGCTATATGCAACACTTGTGAAAAAATGCGCCCCGGCCGGGGCGCATTTTCTCTTATTGGCTGTTACTGATACAGATCCACCACCTTGTGACACGCCTCCAGCAGGAGACCGTCGAAGTAGTCCACGGCATCCTGGGGAATCGTCTCCTCCGGCGGGGCCATCATCCCCATGCTGTAGGTATAGCTGTGGCCGTCGATCACAAAAAACAGCCGCAGTCCATCCTCACTGCATTCCCGGTAAATGGGCACATGCTTGTAATTCTCTCTCAGCGGCGGATATTCCTGGCGTTTCTCCGTATTTCGCAGCGCCAGGATGTACACCGGGTATGTGGTCCCGTCATAGATAACCTTCCCGGCCATATCCCAGCCGGTGGGCCGGGCGAAGCGCCCGGTGCTGGACAGATAGATGCTGTACTCCTCCTGCTTCCAGGGCAGGATATCCTCCGGCGGAGCCAGGACCCCCAGCTTTTCCGCCGTCTGGCTCAGCTGCTCATAGCTCTCCACCGGCTTCTGCAAGGACGGGTGCACCGGCCAGCAAAACACCAGGTCGTATAGGACGACTCCTGCCACAACGGCCAGAATCACCAACAGGACGATTTTCCGGACCTTTTTCCCGTTTTTACGTTTCATTACAGCAATCCCCCCATCACTGATACAGATCCACCACCGTGTGACACGCCTCCAGCAGGAGACCGTCGAAATAGTCCATGGCATCCTGGGGCATCTTCCCGTCGGCGTACACCTGGACGGTGTATATATGGCCGTCAATGCACAAGAAATACAGCATCGAATTGTCCGATGCGTCCCGGTAAATGGGCGTCATCCGATAATTCTCCCGCAGCGGGACCTCCATGCGCCGGTCGTAGTTCCATTCCCGAGACCCGTAGAGCTCCGTCCAGTATGACGCACCGCCGTATTCCACGGTCCCCGACATCAGAAAAGCACTGGGCTTACTCAGCCGGTCCCGGCCATCCAGCTCTTGACTGTAGAACGTTTCCACCCATGGAAGGACGTTCTCCGGAGGGACCAGCACACCCGTCTTTTCCATATCCTGCCGCAGCTGCGCGTAGCTATCCACGTTTTTCCGGGGTTGGGGATATATCGGCCAGGTCAGCACGGTATACACGATGCCGCCCACAATGGCCAGCAGCACCGCCAGCAGAATAATTTTCTTCCCGGTTCCTCGCTTCATGGCACGTCTCCTTTCCCGTTACTGATACAGATCCACCACCGTGTGGCACGCCGTCCGCAGCGCGTCCTCCTCCGACAGGGTCGTGCTCTCCGGATACATCACCTGGATGATGTATTCATTCCCGTCTATGTAAAGCTGGGTCATGTAAAACCCCCGGTCCTGGAACAGGTAAATGGGTACATAGCGATAGCTGTCCCAGCAGGGCGGCAGATCGCCCACGATGCCGGTGACTCCCACGGAGACCTCTGCGTCAAACGTAACGCCGCCGCGCTCCATGGTGCCGGATATGGCAAAGCCGCTGACCTTGGCCAGCCGGGAGGGACTGTCCATCCGGAGCTGACGCTCCGTCACCGTCCACGGCAGCAGGTTTTCCCCGGGGACCCGGATATCCGTTTTCTTTTCCACCGTGTCCCGCAGCTGCTCATAGCTTTTCACCGGTTTCATCCGGGTGGGATTCACCGGACAGACCATGACGGCGTACACGATCACGCCCACCATGGCCAGCAGTACCGCCAGCAGAAGAATTTTCCCGATTTTCTTTCCGGTTCCTCGCTTCATATGGCGTCGCCTCCGCGTCGCCTCCCTCGCTTTTTTGTCATTTTACCACATTTTCGTCCAATGTGCAAGCACGATTTTCCGTTTGACGACATGGTGTCGTTTATCCATCTATTTTGCCGCTCATATCCCGTCAAATTTGCCCAATCTGACGCTTGGTTTGACTTCTCCGGCGGACAATGCTATAATAAAGTGTTGAGTTTTTTCATAGGAGGTGCGGGATATGCGGCAGGAGGACAATCGGCAGCCCATGGGCTCGGAGTCTCTGGGGACCCTGGTCAGCAGCTGGCGGGACGGCACGTTTTCCGAGATCTGGGCCGACTGGAAGTGGATCTGGGGCTATACCAAGCGCTACCGGCGGGCGGTGTGGTTCTATACCATCCTGGGCGTGGCCAGCTCCACCCTGGGCCTGGTGTCTGCCGTGGCCAGCAAATACTCCATCGACATCATCACCGGCTACGACAGCGACCACCTGTGGTTCATCGTCACCGTGATGGTGGCCTCGGCCCTGGTGGGTCTGCTGCTGCGCAGCGTCACCTCCCGCATTTCCACGAAAATCTCCCTCCGGGTGAACAATGATATCCAGGCCCAGGTGTTCGACCGCCTGCTGGGGGCCGACTGGCGGTCCCTGAACGCGTTTGCCAGCGGCGACCTGCTCAGCCGCCTGTCCACCGACGTGGGCTCCGTATCCTCCAGCGCCATCCGCTGGCTGCCGGACCTGATCGTCACGGCGTACACCTTCGCCGCCACCCTGGCGGTGATCCTGCACTATGACTGGGTCATGGCCCTGTTGGCCCTGGCCAGCGCCCCCTTCCTGCTGCTGACGTCCCGCCGCCTGATCCGGGGCATGCGCACCCACCAGCAGGAGGTCCGCCAGGTGGGCAGCCGCCTGATGTCCTACGAGACGGAGACGCTGCACAATCTGGACGCCATCAAGGGCTTCGGCATCACCGGCCGCTATGGCCGGGGCTTCCGCAGCCGGCAGGAGGAGTTCCGCCGGGCCAGCCTGGATTATAATCTGTTCAGCATCCGCACGGAGATTCTCCTGTCTCTTCTGGGCTCCGCCGTCCAGATGGCGGCCTTCGGCTACTGCCTGTATCTGCTGTGGTCCGGCAAAATTCTCTACGGCACCATGACGCTGTTCCTGTCCCAGGGGGCCAAGCTCAGCTCCGCCTTCAACGCTCTGGTGCGGACGGTGCCGTCGTTCCTCAGCGCGTCGGTGTCCGCCCGCCGTATCCGGGACCTGTACGCCCTGGAGCCGGAGCCGGTGCTGCCGGACGACGGGCTGGACAGCCTGGCCTCCCAGGGCTTCACCGTGGCTGTGGAGGACGCGGGCTACGCCTATGTTCCCCATCAGCCGGTGCTGACCCATGCCGATTTCCGGGCCGCTCCCGGGGAGACCGTGGCTCTGGTGGGCCCCTCCGGCGGCGGCAAGACCACCATGATCCGCCTGCTGCTGGGCCTGATCCGCCCGGCGGAGGGCCGCGCTTACCTCCAGGCCGCCGACGGGCGGCAGGTGGAGGTGAACGCCGGACTCCGCCGCTATTTCTCCTATGTGCCCCAGGGCAACACCCTCCTCTCCGGCACCATCGCCGACAATCTGCGGATGGTGAAGCCCGACGCCTCCGACGCCCAGCTGCGGGCGGCGCTGGAGGCCGCCTGTGCCTGGGACTTTGTCTCCGCCATGGACGGCGGGCTGGACGCCTCCGTGGGGGAGCACGGCCACGGCCTGTCCGAGGGGCAGGCCCAGCGCATCGCCATTGCCCGGGCCCTGCTGCGGGACGCCCCGGTGCTGCTGCTGGACGAGGCCACCAGCGCCCTGGATGTGGCCACCGAGCGCACCATCCTGCGGAATCTGGCAGCCCGCTACCCCCACAAGACCTGCATCGTCACCACCCACCGGCCCACGGTGATCTCCCTGTGCCGCCGGGTGTACCAGGTGTCCTCCGGCTGCCTCCGCCTGCTGGACTCCGACGAGGCCCAGCGCCTGGCCATGGACTTCTGACCCTTTCCCCGGAACCTGCTGGGTTCCGGGGCATTTTTGCCTTTTTCTTTCGTTAGGCTAAGGAAAAATTGGGAGTTTGTAACAGTTTCGTTAATAATTGCCCGGCCCTCTTGCGCGCGGCGCTTTAGAATGTTAAAATTCTTTAAAATGTTTTTTACAGTTGTGTAACAACTGGCTTATAACGCGCAAGGAGCGATGCGACTATGCCCAAATTCAGCGTAAAAAAGCCGCTGACCGTGTTCGTGGCGGTGCTGGCGATTCTGGTATTGGGGGTGGTGGCCTATCTGAAGATGACCCCCGACCTGATGCCCAATATGGATTTCCCTTATGTGATCCTGGTGACCACCGACCCCGGGGCCAGCCCCGAGACCGTGGAGGCCGATATCACCAAGCCCCTGGAGCAGTCCATGGCCACCCTGGACCGCATCAAAAACGTCACCTCCAGCTCCATGGACAGCGTGTCCATGGTGGTGCTGGAGTTTGAAGACGGCGTGAATATGGACACCGTCAGCGTGGATATCCAGCAGAAGATCAACCAGCTGAAGGGCTCCTGGTCCGATACCGTGGGCGATCCCTATGTGCTGAAAATGAACCCCTCCATGCTGCCGGTGCAGGTGGCGGCCCTGTCCTACGACGGCAAGGACATCACGGAGCTGTCCGACTTTGTCACGGATACCCTGTCCCCCAAGCTGGAGGGCATCACCGGCGTGGCCAGTGTCACCGTCAGCGGTACGGTCCAGCATCAGCTCCATGTGATCCTCAGCCAAAAGAAGCTGGATGATCTGTCCCGGCGGCTGTCCGACGCCATTGCGAAGCAGCTGGACGACGCGGCAGGGCAGCTGTCCTCCGCCCGGGGCCAGGTCAACAGCGCCAAGGCCGCCATCCGCAGCGCTGAGGAATCCGCCGTCCGGGACGCCGTGACCCAGGCCCTTACCACCATTCAGGACAGTCTGAAAACCATGCGGGCCAGCCGGGACCAGCTCCAGGCCAACCTCCGGGAGCTGGCGGAGATCCAGGCGGAGAAGGCCCGTCTGGAGGCGGAAAACGCCCCCTACCAGGCCCGTATCGAGGCCATCCGCCACGACCCCTCCATGACGGAGGAGGAAAAGCAGGCAGCCATCGCCGAAATTGAAAGTGACCCCGAATACGTTCGCATCCAGGCGGAGCTGGCGGCGCTGGACCTGCGTATGGCGGCCCTGGGCGTCAAGTGGGACGAGGCCGTCCAGCGGGCCAAGGAGTGGCAGAAGCAGCTGGAGGAGCTGGAAAAACAGCTGCGGGACCTGGAAACCGACGAAGGTGTGGCCAAGCTGGCGGACCAGGTGACCGCCGGGACCCTGACCATGGCCGACGCCGTTACCCAGATCATCTCCGCCAATATCCAGCTGGACAGCGCCCTGAATCAGATCGACCAGGGCCTCCAGACCCTGGAGGAATCCCGCTCCGCCGCCCTGAGCCAGGCGGACCTGTCCTCCAGCCTGAATCTATCCACCATCACCGCCCTGCTGACGGCCCAGAACTTCTCCATGCCCGCCGGGTATCTGAAGGAGGACGGCGTCAACTATATGGTTTCCGTGGGCGACGCCATTGGCACCCGCCAGGACCTGGAGGACCTGGTGCTCTTTGACCTGGGGATGGACGGCATCGACCCCATCCGCATGAAGGACGTGGCCGACGTGGCCATCACCGACAACTCCTCGGAGATCTACGACAAGCTCAACGGCAAGGACGGCGTCATCGTCTCCTTCAACAAGCAGTCCACCTACGCCACGGCGGAGGTGTCCGACAACATCAACAGCCGCTTCCGGGAGCTGGAGGCGGAGTACGAGGGGCTTTCCTTCGTGCCCCTGATGGACCAGGGGGACTACATATACCTTATCATCAACTCCATTCTGTCCTCTCTGGGCTGGGGCGCGCTGTTTTCGGTGCTGATCCTGTACCTGTTCCTGCGGGACCTGCGTCCCACCGTCATCACCCTGTGCTCCATCCCCATCAGCGTGATCTTCGCCGTGGTGCTCATGTACTTCTCCGGCGTCACCATCAATATGATCTCCCTGTCCGGCCTGGCCGTGGCGGTGGGCATGCTGGTGGATAACTCGGTGGTGGTCATTGAGAACATCTATCGTCTGCGCGCCAAGGGGGCCACCGTCATCCAGGCGGCGGTGTCCGGTGCAAGGCAGGTGCTGGGCGCCATCACCGCCTCCACCCTGACCACCGTGTGCGTATTTCTGCCCATCGTGTTTGTGGAGGGCATCACCAAGCAGCTGTTCACGGACCTGGCCCTGACCATAACCTATTCGCTGCTGGCCAGCCTCATTGTGGCCCTGACCCTGGTGCCCGCCATGGCCTCCGGCATGCTCCGCAAGGAAAAGCCCAAGAAGCCAGGGCTGCTGGATAAGGTCTACCCCGCCTATCGCAAGGCCGTGTCCTGGTCCATCCACCACAAGCTGGTGGTGCTGGGGGTGTCCCTGCTGCTGCTGGTGGGCTCCGCCGGAGCCGCCCTGGCCCGGGGCTTCGCCTTTATGCCCAATATCGACATGAACACCGTGAATCTCACCGTCTCCATGCCCGAGGGCTGCACCCGGGAGCAGGCCGTATCCCTGGCGGATGAGGTGCTGCGCCGGGCTGCCCAGGTGGAAAACGTGGAGACCGTAGGCGCGATGATGTCCTCCTCCGGCAGCTCCGGCGGCATGGACATGACCAGCATGATGTCCTCCGGCGGCGGGGCGTATGACGTCACCGCCTATATCACCCTTACCGAAGGGGCCTCCGGCGCAAAGACCGGACAACAGATCGAGGCCGCCTGCACCGGTATGGACTGCACCGTCACCGCCTCCGGCGCCATGGACAGCTACATGACCTACCTCACCGGCAGCGGCGTCGCGCTGAACGTCTACGGCAGCGACATGGAGCAGATGCAGTCCGCCGCCAAGACACTGGCCGCGAAGCTGGCCACCGTCCCCGGCACGGAAAACGTGTCCGACGGCCTGGAGCAGGCGGCCACCGCCCTGCACCTGTCCGTGGACCGCAACGCCGCCATGGAAAAGGGCCTCACCGTGGCCCAGGTGTATATGGCCGTTGCCTCCGCCCTGACGGACACCGACAGCTCCCTGTCCCTGACCCTGGACGGGCTGGACGTCAGCGTGTCCATCCAGTCCCCGGAGGAAAGCCGCATGACCCGGGAAAAGCTCATGGACCTGGAGATCGACCCCTCCGCCATGAGCGCCATGAGCAGCATGATGAGCGCCGCCTCCGGCAGCGGCTCCATGAGCGGTATGTCCGGCATGTCCTCCGGCAGCGGCTCCATGAGCGGCATGTCCGGCATGTCCTCCGGCAGCACCTCCGCCGTCCAGGCGGCGGAGCCCGTCCGTCTGGGCGATATTGCCAAGCTGGAGGAGACCGTCAGCCTCAACACCATTCACCGCGACCAGCAGCGGCGGTACATCACCGTGTCCGCCGACGTGGCCGACGGCTACAATGTCACCAAGGTCACCAACGCCGCCCAGGCGGCTATTGCGGAGGTAGACCTGCCCCAGGGCATCACCGCCTCCTTCCAGGGGGAAAACGAGGCCATTATGGACGCCATTGAGCAGCTGCTGCTGATGCTGCTGCTGGGCATTGTCCTGGTGTACCTGGTAATGGTGGCCCAGTTCCAGTCCCTGCGCTCGCCGCTAATCGTCATGTTCACCATTCCCCTGGCCTTCACCGGCGGCTTCCTGGCCCTGCTGCTGGCGGGCATCGAGGTCAGCGTGGTGTCTCTGGTGGGCTTTGTGATGCTGGTGGGCGTCATCGTCAACAACGGCATTGTCCTGGTGGACTACATCAACCAGCTGCGGCTGGAGGGTATGGGCCGCCGGGAGGCCATCATCGAGGCCGGCATCACCCGCCTGCGGCCCATTCTTATGACGTCCCTGACCACGATCCTGGGCCTGGTGGTCATGGCCTTCGGCAAGGACGTGGGCACGGCCCTGATGCAGCCGGTGGCCCTGGTGTGCATCGGCGGTCTGCTGTACGCCACGCTGATGACCCTGCTGGTGGTGCCCTGCATGTATGACATTCTCAGCCGCCGGGACCTGCGGAAGGTCAACGAGGAGGAGCTGCAGCTCCTGGATCTGTAACATTGCAAAAGAGCCTCCCCGGGTGGGGAGGCTCTTTTGAGACTGTCAAAAAAGCAGGATTGCCTCCGCCTTCGGAAAGGAAGATAGTTACGAAAGAAACCCATCAGGGGTGTCTTTCGTTTTCAATCACCGCATTTTCAGAACTTTTATGAAAGTTCTGAAAATGCTTGCTCAGCTTGTCAAAAAGGATTTTTGACAAGCTGAAAAGAGCCTCCCCGGGTGGGGAGGCTCTTTTTATATCCTTTTGTACCGTTTACCCGTAGTACGCCATCAGCATATCCACCACGGTGCCGTAGCTCTGGGTGCCCCGGGGGTCGCCGCTGCTTTTCAGGAAGGAATCGTACACCTTCTGGGCCGCGTCGTTGACGGGCCCCTCAAAGGCCGCCCAATAGGCGGAGTTATCCCGCAGGTCCGCTACCACCGTGTCGGGCAGCAGTACCCGCACGGCCTGCCACGCCTCCGGATCCGCCCGGTACAGGGCGTTGGAGAGATAGGTAAAGCCCATGAGCCAGCCGGAGTAGCGATAAGCGGCGCTGTCCGCCGTGGTGGAGGCGGCAATGGCAATGAAGTTGCACTCCTGCTCCGAGGCAATGCCCCGCTGATGGGCCATCTCGTGGGCAATGGTGCTGGGCAGATAGCAGGCGGGGCTGTCGATGTTCAGGTTGGCCTCGCCGGTAAAGGGAAAATAGAACCCCGTAAAGTCCATGGCGCTGAGGGCCGTGGAAAACCGCACCCCCTTGGGCACCCGGTCCTCCATCCGCAGGCAGGGAAACGCGTCGTACACGCCGTCGAACACCCGCACGCTGTCGGCAAAGATGTCGTCCCGGCTCTCGGCAAACAGGCCGTTTTCGTCCCGCCGCACCTGACCGGCGCAGTCCGCCAGCTGCCGGGCGAAGTATTCCGTCACCTGAGCCAGCTCCTCCGGGGTGGACTCCCGGGCATACACGCCGGACTGCTGCTGGAAGGACTCCGCATAGTAGTTGACGCCCCACAGCAGGCTGAACCCGGCGTACACCGTCAGCACCGCGCACACCGCCGTCAGCGCAAAGCGATACAGCACCCGGCCCCGGCGGCCCTGATCCGTGATCAGCCGCCGGACGGTGGCCCCCATCCACAGCAGGACCACTCCCGCCGCTATGGCGTACAGCAGCTCCGCCACGGAGAAGGACGCCCGGTAGCACACCGACGCCACCGCCCGCTCCAGAGGCATCACCACCTGGCGGCTGACCCAGTTCATCAGCCCCGGCACAGTCCGCAGGGCAAAATACAGACCCAGCACCCCGCACACCGCCAGAAACCAGATGTGCAGGCCCCGGTGCCGCCTGAAAAAGGCCCTCATGGCTCCAAGGGCCGCCCGGTCAGATACATCACCGTCCGCAGGGCAGCAATGAGCCTGCCGCTCTCGTCCCGGATGTCCGTGCGGCTGAAGCCCATGTGGCCGCCCGTTTTCTCCACAGTGCCTACGGCGGTGAGCTTTCCCGTTCCCGCCGCGGCGGACAGGTACTCGATGCTGGAGGACACCGTAAACGTCACCTCCTGCCGCCGGGTCAGCAGGGCCATGCCCGCCGCCACGTCGGCCATGGTAAACAGCGCGCCGCCATGAGGGGTGCCCCAGCAGTTCAGGCTGTCCGGGTGCAGCTCCAGCTCCACGGTGGCGGTGCCGTCGTCCACGGCGGTGACCTTCATATGATTATACTGGCTGAAGGGCTCCGCCCCGGGGCCCTCCGCCGAATGCAGCAATTTCTGTCTCAGTTCTTCGGTCATAGGTCGCTCACTCCGCCGCTGCCAGCAGCTGGCGGGTATATTCCTCCTTCGGGTGGTCAAATATGTCCTCCACCGGCCCCTGCTCCACGATGCGGCCATGGTGCATCACCAGACACCGGTCGCAGATCTCGTAGACCACGTTCAGATCGTGGGAGATAAACAGATACGATATGCCCAGCTCCCGGCGCAGCCGGGCGATGAGCTGCAAAATCTGCGCCTGGATGGTCACATCCAGGGCCGACACGGCCTCGTCGGCCACGATGAGTTGGGGGTGCACGATCAGGGCCGCCCCGATGCACACCCGCTGCCGCTGTCCGCCGGACAGCTGATGGGGCAGCCGGTCCCGGCACTCCGGGTCCAGGCCCACCAGCTCCATGGTGCGCTCCACCCGGCGGGCGATCTCCTCCTTGCCGTACTTCCCGTAAATGCGCAGAGGCTCCGCCAGGATCCAGCCCACGGTGCGGCTGGGGTTCAGGCTGCTGGCCGGGTCCTGAAATACCATCTGCGGGCGCTTGGTGTAGTGGGTGATGGTGCCGGTATAGTCCGGCACAAAGCCCAGAATTGTCCGGGCCAGGGTGGTCTTGCCGCTGCCGGATTCCCCCACCAAACCCAGGATTTCGCCCCGGTGCAGCTCAAAGCTCACATCGTGCAGCACCTGCTGCCGCTTTCTGCGGCCCACGGTGCCGGAGGGCCGGTACCACACGTTCAGGTCACGGACCTGTAAAACCAGATCATCGCTCATAGCTTCCTCCTTGTGGGGATGGCGGCAATGAGCCGCTGGGTATAGGGGGCCTGTGGGTGGAAGAATATCTGGTCCACCGGGCCGGACTCCACGATGTGCCCCTTCTCCATCACCGCCACCCGGGTGCACAGCTTCCGCACCACAGCCAGGTTGTGGGAGATAAACAGAATGGACATGCCCCGCTCCCGGTTCAGGCGGCGCAGCAGCTCCAGGATCTGGGCCTGGATGGTCACGTCCAGAGCCGTGGTAGGCTCGTCCGCCAGCAGCAGCCGGGGCTGGGGCAGAATGGCCGCCGCGATCATCACCCGCTGGAGCATGCCGCCGGACAGCTCGTGGGGATACCGGCGGTACACGTCCTCCGCATCCGGCAGGTCCACGTCCCGCAGGGCCTGCAGGGCCAGCTCCCGCCGCCTTTTGGGCGGCAGATCCGTGTGCACCCGCAGACACTCCTCCACCTGGGGGCCGATACGCATGGTGGGATCCATGGCGCTCATGGGCTCCTGAAACACCACACAGATGTCCCGGCCCTGGATGCTGCGCAGGGTGTCGCCGCTGCTGGTCAGCAGGTCCCGCCCGTCCAGCAGGATCTGCCCCCGGAACGACGCCTGCTCCGGCCGCAGCAGGCCGGAGATCATCATGGCGGTGACGGTTTTTCCGCTGCCGGACTCGCCCACCAGCCCCACGATCTCGCCGTCGCCCACCGTCAGGTCGATGCCCCGCACCGCCTCGTGGTCCGACCCGTGGAACTGCACATGCAGATCGCGAATTTCCAGCATACCGTCACCTCCCCCATTGCTTTCGCTGGAGCCCCTCGCCCAGCAGACTGACGCCTAAGATCAGCAGCACGATGACGCCGCCCACCGTCAGCATATACCAGGGGGCCCTGGCCATATAGCTCTGGGACTCGGACAGCATATACCCCAGGGACACGTCCGGGGGCTTCACGCCGATGCCCAGATAGCTCATGCTGGCCTCCGCCAGCACGGCGTTGTTAAACCCAATGACCAGGGTAGGCAGAAGCACCTGCCGGGTATTGGGCAGAATATGCAGAAACATAATGCGCAGGTGCCCCGCTCCCATGAGCCGGGCGCTTTTCACATAATTCATCTCCCGGTGCCGGGCAAACTCGCTGCGGATGACCCGGGCATAGCTGGGCACAAAGGCAACGCCCAGCGCCAGAATGACGTTGTACTTGCCGAAGCCCAGCAGGGAGATGAACACCAGAGCCAGCAGGATGCTGGGAAACGCCGTCACCGCATCGTTGATGCGCATCAGCGCCTCGTCCAGCCAGCCGCCGAAATATCCGGTGAAGGCCCCCACCAGCGTTCCCACCGCCGCGCCGATCACCACGGTGGCGGCACTGATGAGGAAGGTGGTGCCGGCGCCGGCCAGCACCCGGCTGAAAATATCCCGGCCGAAGTTGTCCGTGCCGAACAGGTGCCGCAGGCATGGGGCCGCGAACTTTTCACTGCCGGACATGGCCGTGGGGGGATAGGGGGTCCACACGCAGCCCAGCAGCGCCAGAGCCGCCATAAGCCCCGTCAGGACCAGACCCGCCCGCAGATAGTGATTCTTTTTTTCGTTCAGCAGCAAGGTAGGTCCCTCCCCTCTATTGCAGCCGCAGTCTCGGGTCCAGCCGCTGGTTGATCAGGTCCGCCAGCAGATTCACCAGCACCACCCAGAACGCCACGATCACCACCACCGCCTGCACCACGGGATAGTCCCGGTTGGCAATGGACGTCAGCAGCATGCGGCCCAGGCCCGGCAGGGAAAACACCTGCTCGATAACCACAGAGCCCGCCACAATATCCGCCACGGTCATGGCCAGAAATGACACCACCGGCCCCATGGCGTTGCGCAGCACATGGCGGTACAGGGTAGCCCGGTCGCTGTTGCCCCGGCTGTGAGACGTGCGGACATAGTCCTTTTCCATCTCCGACAGAATGGATGAGCGCAGCATCTTCACGGTCATGGCCACCCTGGGCAGGGCGATGGACACGGCCGGGAACAGAAAATACCACAGGCTGGCACCGAAGTTGTCGCCGGGAGAAACGTAGTTTCCCGGCACGAACAACCGCAGCACCAGACCAAACACATACGTCAGCAGGATGCCCGTCACAAAGGCCGGGATGGCCATGAGCACCTGGTTCACGCTGGTCAGGGCCTTGTCCATCCGTCCCCCGGCGTGGCGGGCGGTGAAAATGCCCAGGGGGATGGAAAAGACCAGGATCAGCACAAAGGACATCCCCGTCAGAAGCCCCGTCACCGGCAGCTTTCCGGCCAGCATGCCGGATACCGGCATTTTATAGCTGTACGATGTGCCGAAGTCCCCGTGCAGGGCCCCCAGCACCCACTGAACGTACCGCTCCAGGAACGGACGGTCCAGTCCCATTTCCGCCCGCAGGGCGGCGATGCGCTCCGGTGTGGCCTCGGTGCCCAGCAGCTTCACCGCCGGGTCCCCGGGGATCACCTGAAACGCCAGAAAAGCCAGAAAAGAGACGATGACCATGGTCAGCAGCATCAGTCCGATCTTCTTGGCCGCATATTTCATGGTCATCGCCTCTTTCAATTCAGTATAACGTTACTGCTGGGTCAGGTACACGGTGGACAGGTCCAGCACATAAATGGGATAGAACTTCAGGCCGCCCAGGTCCTGGCGCATAGCCACCAGGTCGCTGAGGTCCTGGATATACACGTTGGCGGCAGTGTCCGCCAGCATGGTCTCCATCTGCTTGTACAGATCCGTCTGGGTGGCCTCGTCCGTGGCGTTGATGGCCTGCTGGAACAGGGCGTCATAGGCGGGGTTGCTGTAGTTGATGAAGTTCTTGGCATAGTCGGAGGTGAAGCGCTCCAGCATGGCCCGGGCGGTCATGTTGGCTGCGTCCACGCCCACCACAGTGGCCTGGAACTGGCGGCCATTATAAATGGTATCCAGCCAGGTGCTCCACTCCACAGGCTGAATGGTCACCCTGATGCCCGCCTCCCGCAGCTGCTCGGCCACCACCTCGGCGGTGTCCATGTGGGGCTGATAGTTATTGGGCACGGAGATGGTCATGTCGAACCCGTTGGGATAACCGGCCTGGGCCAGGAGCTCCTTGGCCTTGGCCACGTCGTGGGGATACTTATCCACCAGCTCCGGCAGGAAATACTTGGTAAACGCGGGATAGATGCTGCTGCCCACGGCGGTGCCGTGGCCGTCGGCCACCATATCCATGATGCCCTGCCGGTCGATGGCATAGCACAGGGCCTGGCGAACCAGCTGGTTGTCAAAGGGCTTGGCCTGGTTGTTCAGATAGATGGCCTGCACCAGGTTCATGGTGCCCTCCAGCACCTTGAAATTGCTGTTGAGCTGGGCCGCCTGGGCAGAGGTCAGGTGGGCGCACAGGTCGATGGACGAGCCGTTGAGGTTCATCACCAGGGCGTCGGCGTTCTCGCAGATCTTATAGGTGACCTTGTCCAGCCACGCGGGGGTGCCCCAGTAATCCTCAAAGCGCTCCATGATGAAGTTCTCCTGGGGGGTGCGGGACACGAACCTGAACGGGCCGGTGCCCACAGGGGCGGTGGCCTGGTCGGCATAGCCGGCGGGAATGATGGCCACCGTCATATAGCTGATGAACTCCAGGTCGCGCTGCGCGATGGTAACGGTGACGGTCTTTTCGTCCAGGGCCTCCACGCTCCGGACAGCAGAAAACGCCGCTACCAGAGGCTTTTCCTGACCCTCCGGCACAGCGGCGCAGCGATTGATAGAGTATACAACATCCTCTGCGGTCACTGTCTGGCCGTTGTGGAACTTCACACCGTCACGAAGGGTGAAGGTGTACGTGGTCCCATCCTCGGACAGCTCATATTTCTCCGCCACAGCGGGGATCATTTCGCCGTCAGAATTGGGCTTTACCAAGCCCTCGAAGATGTTGAACAAGACCTCTCTGGTTCCTGCGGCCACCGTCTGGTGGGGGTCAAGACTGTCGTCCAGGTCCTGGGCGATGCCAACGGTGATCTCGCCACCCTTGACCGGTTCGCCCGTCTCGCCGTTATTTCCTTGTCCGCCGGGGTCCTTGCTGCCGTCTCCGCATCCCGGGAGTACGGCGCCGACCATTACCAGCGCCAGGAAAAGAGCCAATAGTTTCTTCTTCATAGCTTTCTCCTTTTTCCTTGCCGCGACCTTGGCGGCAAGCCAGAAATAATGGTGTCGGACAGCGGCGCGGACAAGCGCGGCTGTCCCTATTCAATTGTCGAAGTGGACTGTACCACATTTTCCCGGCAATTGCAAGGGTTTTTCCCCACTTTTTTGCGGGAATGTGAAATATTTATCCATCACTGTCCGCCCTCGGCAGGCGGATGTATCTCCCGGGCAGTCCGGCTTCGGGGCGGAAAATCTCCGGGAGGGGCAAATTCCCCCTTGTCCGGCTTGACCTTTTTCCGGGAATATGATATGATGCATTGCCAATAGCCCTCCAAAAATGCACGGATGGCTTTTGAAAACGACATCAAAGGAGTATTTACCCATGAAAAAGTTTCTCACTATGCTGCTGGCCCTGGTGATGGTCCTGTCCCTGGCGGCCTGCTCCTCCCAGAAGGGCGGCGACGTCAACGGCGGCTCCCCCGTCAGCGCCGTGGACCTGCTGACCGCCGTGTGGAACGCCTATCCCGAAAGCGAGAAGTTCCCCGTGGTGGGCGGCAGCCTGGATAAGCCCGTGGACGATGCCCCCGGCACTTTCCCGGTGGACGATGCCGACAATCTGGACTATATGCTGCACTTCCCCGCCGACAAGGCCGATCTTATTGACGACGCCGCGTCGCTGACCCACATGATGAACGCCAACAGCTTTACCTGCGGCGTGTTCCATGTGAAAAACAGCGCCGACGTCTCTGTCGTGACCGACGCTCTGCGCCAGAATGTCCAGAACACCCAGTGGATGTGCGGCTTCCCTGACAAGCTGGTGGTCCTCACCTATGGCGAGTATGTGGTGGCCCTGTTCGGCGCCGACGACCTGGTGGACGACTTTGTCAACACCATGACCGCCACCTACACCGGCGTCCAGACCGCCTGCGACGAGCCCATCCAGTAACCCGCCGCGGTCATGCTGTTTTCCAGTCTGCCGTTTCTCTTCTATTTTCTTCCCTGCGCCCTGGGGCTTTATTTTCTGGCCCCAAGGCGGCTGAAAAACGCCGCTCTGCTGCTGTGCAGCCTGGTGTTCTACGCCTGGGGCGAGCCCCGGTTCGTGCTGTTCATGGCCGCCGCCATTTTACAGGGCTATGCCGCCGCCCGGCTTATGGAGCGGTATCCCGCCCGCAGGCGGCTGCTGCTGACCCTGTCCGCCGTGCTGAGCCTGGGGCTTCTGGGCTACTGCAAATACGCCGACTTTCTGATCTCCGGCTTCAACGCCGTCACCGGCCTGTCGGTGCCCCTGCTGCGGATCACCCTGCCCATCGGCATCAGCTTCTATACCTTTCAGATCCTCAGCTATGTCATCGACGTGTACCGGGGCGACGCCCCGGCCCAGCGGAGCCTCATCGACCTGGCGGCGTATATCGCCATGTTCCCCCAGCTGGTGGCCGGGCCCATCGTCCGCTATACCGATGTGGCTCCCCAGCTGCAAAGCCGCACCCACACGGTGCAGGATGCAGCCCTGGGCGCCCGGCGGTTCGTGCTGGGCCTGGGCAAAAAGGTGCTGCTGGCCAACGTCCTGTATGAGCTGGTGACGGTGTATCAGCAGAGCGGGCAGAAAACCGTGCTGCTGACGTGGATGTACGCCGCAGCGTATATGATGCACGTTTACTTCGACTTCTCCGGCTACAGTGACATGGCCATCGGCCTGGGCCGGATCATGGGCTTCCGCTTCGCCGAGAACTTCAACTATCCCTTTATCTCCGGGAGTCTCACGGAGTTCTGGCGACGCTGGCACATCAGTCTGGGCTCCTGGTTCCGGGACTATGTGTATATCCCCCTGGGCGGCAACCGGGTGCGGCTGGGACGCTGGGTGCTGAACCTGCTGGTGGTATGGGGCCTGACGGGTCTGTGGCACGGAGCCGCCTGGACCTTTGTGCTGTGGGGCTTGTATTTCGCCGTATTTCTGCTGCTGGAAAAGCTGTTTCTGGGCCGGTTGCTCCGGCGGCTGCCGGTGCTGCGGCACGTTTATGTGCTGACGGCGGCGTTGTTCAGCTTTGTGCTGTTCGACGCATCCTCCCTGTCCGCCGCCATAGGCGCCGCCGGGGCCATGCTGGGCCTGGGGCACCTGCCCATGTGGGACGGCGGCACCCTGTACTACCTGCACAGCTACGCCCCGGTGCTGCTGGCAGCTGCCGTGGGGTCCACGCCGCTGCCTGCCGTCCTGTGCCGCCGCATGGCCGCCGGACGGGCAGGCCGTGTGCTGGACGCTCTGGAGCCCATAGCGCTGCTGGCCCTGCTGGCCGTGTGCACGGCGTTCCTGGTCAGCGGCTCTGCCAACCCCTTCCTGTATTTCCGGTTCTGAGGAGGTGCACATGAAGACCAAGCAAATCATCACCGTGTGCCTGCTGGCGGCGTTTCTGGCGGGCTTTGGCCTGTGGTCCGTTCTACGGACGCCGGATGCCGTGTCCCAGGCGGAGCGCCGCCCCCTGGCCCAGCGGCCGGCGTTCACCGCGGCGGGCTTTCTGTCCGGCAAGTTCTCCGACGCTCTGGACGATTTCGCCGCCGACCAGTTCCCTCTGCGGGAGCAGCTGCGGACCCTGCGCTCTCTGGTGTCCTATGACGTGATGGGGCAGCGGGACGTAAACGGCGTGTACCTGTCTCAGGGCTACGCCGCCAAGCTGGATTTCCCCCTGAATACCGCCTCCGTGGAACGGGCGGCGGACCGGTTCCGGTATGTGTACGACACATATCTCTCCGGCACCGACACCAAGGTCTATCTGTCGGTGATCCCGGACAAGGGATATTTCATGGCCCCGTCCTCGGGACGGCCCTCCATGGACTATGCCGCCCTGGTGTCACAGCTGCGGGAGAGCACGCCGTATATGACGTATATCGACCTGTTTGACCTGCTGACCATCGACGACTACTACCGCACCGACGCCCACTGGCGGCAGGAGCGGCTGGAGCCGGTGGCCCGGCGTATCGCCGCCGCCATGGGGACGGACGCCGGCGCCTCCTATCGGGAGGTAACGCTGGAGCGTCCCTTCTACGGGGTGTATTCCGGCTATGCGGCCCTGCCTCTGGCAGGCGAGCGCCTGAGCTATCTCACCAACGACACCATCGACGCCTGCCGGGTCACCAATTACGAGACCGGCAAAACCGGACCCGTGTACAACCTGGATAAGGCCGCAGGCAGCGACCCCTATGAGCTGTTTCTGTCCGGGTCCGTGTCCCTGCTGACGGTGGACAACCCCAACGCCCGGACGGATCGGGAGCTGGTGATCTTCCGGGATTCCTTCGGGTCCAGCCTGGCCCCTCTGCTGCTGGAGGGCTACAGCCGGGTGACCCTGGTGGATATCCGCTATCTCTCCCCGTCCCAACTGGGAAATTTCCTGACCTTTGACCGCCAGGACGTATGGTTTCTCTACAGCACCTCCGTGCTGAACAACAGCAGCACGCTGAAATAATTTTGTATGGGAGGTCTTTGACATGTCCATCCAAACCAACCCCGATCTGCGGCGCAGCGTCATCTATGAGCTCTACGTCCGCAGCCACACCCCCCAGGGCACCTTCCGGGCCGTGGAGCCGGACCTGCCCCGGATCCGCGCCCTGGGCACGGACATTCTGTGGCTGATGCCCATCCACCCCATTGGCCAGGAGAACCGCAAGGGCTCCATGGGCTGCCCCTACGCCAACCGGGACTATCGCACCGTGAACCCGGAATACGGCACCCTGGAGGATTTCCTGCACCTGGTGGACGCCATTCACGACAACGGCATGAAGTGCATCATCGATGTGGTATACAATCATACGTCCCCGGACTCCACCCTGGTCCACCAGCACCCGGAGTATTTCTACCGCAGGCCCGACGGCAAGCGCGGCAACAAGGTAGGCGACTGGACCGACGTGGTGGACCTGGACTATGACGTCCCCGGACTGTGGGACTATCAGATCGAGTCCCTGTGCTACTGGGCCCAGTATGTGGACGGGTTCCGCTGCGACGTAGCCAGCACTGTCCCCGTGGCCTTCTGGAAGAAGGCCCGCCAGGCGGTGGGGCGGGTACGTCCCGGGGCTATCTGGCTGGGCGAGAGCGTTCATCTGGACCACATTCTGGCCTTCCGCCGCCAGGGGTTCTATGCCGCCACGGATAACGAGCTGTACGATGCCTTCGACGTGCTGTACCCCTACGATATCTGGCCCCTGTATGAGGGAGCCACCGGCGGTGCCCTGCCCCTGAGCCGGTATTTCTCCGCCCTGAATTTCCAGGAGCTCAGCTTCCCCACCTGGTACAACAAGCTCAGCTGCCTGGAAAACCATGACCAGCGCCGTGCGGCGGACCGCTTCCCCAACCGGGACAGCCTGCTGGCCTGGACGGCCCTGTGCTACTTCCAGAAGGGCACCACGCTGCTCTACGCCGGGCAGGAGGTCTCCGCCGCTCACACGCCCTCGCTGTTTGAGCGGGAGCCCATCGACTGGACCGCCGGGGAGGACCTGTCGCCCCTGCTGCGGCGGCTGTACGACATCAAAAAGCGCCTGCCCACGGACGCGGTGTTCCATGTGGACGCCGACGACGCCCAGGGCATAGCCGTGGCCTTCTATCAGGATGGGCAGCACCTGGCCGTGGGCGTGTTCCCCCTGGCGGGCCGTCCGGGTACCGTGTCCGTCCCCCTGGCCGACGGCAGCTATGAAAACGCCCTGACCGGCGAGGCCGTCACGGTGCAAAACGGCCGCCTGACCGTCTCCGCCCCCGTGATCATCCTGTAAATGCATTTTCCCAACGAAAAACCCGGAACGGCCTGGCCGTCCCGGGTTTTTTCGCTTATTCCTCGTCTATATACTCCATCACGTCCTCCACGCGGCATTGCAGCAGGCGGCAGAGCTGGTTGATGGTGTGGGTCGATACGTTGTCGCCGTGCTTCATGGCGTAGAAGTTGGACAGCGGGAAGCCCAGCTTCCCCAGCCGGTACGAGGTCACGCCCTTTTCCTTCATGGTCCGGAACAGCGGTTCGTAGCTTATCATTGGCAGACACCCCTTTCGTACCAAATAGTATAAAAACTATGTACGGATTCTGATATCTGCTATAATTCATATATACGGATATTGACATATATCGAATTGATATGATATACTACGAGCAGTCTATTTCACGCGATTCTGAGAGAAAAGGGGGATGTTTTGTGAATGAATACATACAGGCTCTGCCGGGTATTCTTTTTTGGGTAGTGCTCTTTGTGGTCCTCAGGGTAACAAGAAAAAAGCGTGAGGAAGCCAGCAGGCGTCCCAAAAACGCCGCGCAGCGGAAGCTCGTGGATGATGTCATCGCCACCATTGAGCGGATAGCTCCCGATCTCAAATATGCCTCTGTTAGTTATGCATGTGGCGAAATAACGGGCGGCGTATATTTCCAATCTCGGAGTGGATATAGCTTTAGCTACGATTATGTATCCCACGGATATAAAAATATCTCCCGCGCTGCGGCATGGATCGTAGCTGATGAAATCGCAAAGCGCTTCGGAGGTGGGTTTGGAGGAGGTCCCGATAATGATTCTTTTCAGGTTTGGATACCAACAAAATAGGAACAGCATCTTTGAGGAGAAAACACAATGGAACTGATTCAAATAGATTCCGTGAACATATACTCGAGCTTAAGATATATCTCGCAGAGTTCTCCGCTTCCAATCGCTGTTTTTGTGGACGCGGAAACGGGCGTTGTCTACTTTAACGGCATGTACCCCCGCTACGATGCCAACGGTCGGGTCATGGTCATCCCCAGAGACCGGCTTCCGGCTATCCTCGCCCGTGGCAGGGCGCAGGCCGCCGCCGCAGCGGCAGATGAAGAGAGAAAGCGTACCACCATCCAGGTCTGACGCGCACTCCCGGCGTGCAGCACCCGGGAAAGACTTGGCTCTTTTTTTGACAGGCTGAAGCGCCGCGAAGCAAATGCTTCGCGGCGCTTTTTGCTTATTTGGATGGCCGGCGTGCTCAGGGCAGCATAAAGCCGCGCAGATACTCCAGGAAGGAGGCATAGCCGGTGAAGAACTCATTCATGGTGCGCTTGAAGGCGCCGTACTGGTTGAACTCGGAGACCTGCAGGCCGTCCTCAAAGTAAACGGCCCGATACTCCGGCAGCTTGTCCAGCAGCTCGTCCACGATGTACTGGGGGACCTCTTCGTTGATGGTTTCGTGGATGGGCAGCCTGGCACCGTTCATCCGCCGCCACCACAGGGGGTTGATGGTCATCAGAATATCGCCGCCCAGGAAACGACTCCACAGGAAGTGGCTGTTGTTGTTGGCCACCAGCAGCTTCAGGCGATAGCCCCGCTGCTTGTACAGCTTGTAGACCTTCTTGAACAGGGCCTCGCCGCAGCAATCCAGATATTCCTGGGTGATGGGCACCTCCCGCTCAGCCACCAGGGCCTTCATATAGTCGTCCAGGCGGCCGGTCATGATGGTGCAGCTGCAATGCACGTTGTCAATGGGCTTGCCCTCGGCCTCCCGGCGCTTCAGGCCGCGCTCCACGGCCTCGGCCACGGCCACGGCCTGGGGGATGCCGAAGCAGACGGTACCGTTGACGGAGATGCCCCGATAGGCGCACTCCTCCAGAGCGGGAATGTCGGCGGTGGACACGGGCATCTTGATGAGAATGTTCTCATTCAGCGCGGACAGCTCGGCGGCGTGGGCCACGGTCTTTTCCGTGCTGCGGTAGAAGCGGGGGTTTACCTGCATGGCCTGCCAGCCCTTGACGCCGCCGCTCTCCCGGAACATGGGCAGCAGCATGTTGGAGCCCTTCAGGGCGGCCTCCTTGGACAGGGCCCAGCAGATCTCCTCATCCGTGGCGTCGGGCATTTCCACATGGATCAGGGCATTGAGCCGATCCTTCCAATCGGCCATCTCCTTGCGCAGAACGTTGCCCACGATGACGGGGTTGGAGGTGGCGCCGGTGGCGCCGTGACGCAGGGCCAGATTCAGATCCGCCACGCCGCAGGAGTCGTTCCAAAGCAGCGTCTGGGGGAAGCGCTCCGCCGCCTCCTGCAGCGGGCTTTCATAGGTTTTCATGATGTGTGCTCTCCTTTTCCATAAAAAATGCCGGTGGCGGGGTCTGGCCGCCTTTTCTAACACAAAAATAACATCATCGCATCTTCTTTGCAAGAAGAAACAATAAATAGCTCAAAATACTGTTATATATACCAGAATATTTGATCTGTTTTTGTGATAAAGGCACAGAAAAGCAGCCGCCCCGACACAGGGGCGGCTGCTTGATTTGACTGCATATGTGCGCTTACAGCACGGTGACACCACCCTGGCGGGCGGCGGCCATCACGTCGGGCTCCGGTTCCTGTTCGCAGATCAGCACGTCGATATCCTCCATGCGGGCGAAGGTATAGGGCAGATTGCGGCCCACCTTGTCGCTGCTCATCAGCATGATGACCTTGTGCGCCTTGCGGACGATCTCGGTTTTGATGCTGGCCTCATAGGGGTTGCCGGACGAAAAGCCATTTTCCACCGAATAGCCGGAGGTGGCCATGAACGCCACGTCGATATTGATGGAGCGCAGGTATTCCAGGGTCAGATACCCGGAACAGGAGATGGTATTGCGGGACAGGCTGCCGCCCAGCAGAGACACCTGGGGCATGGTGGTGCGCATGACGATCTCCATGGCGATGTTGGGGGCGGAGGTGAACACCACCAGATCCTGATCGGGGATCCTGCGCACCAGGGTCATCAGCGTGGTGCCCGCATCGAAGAAGATGGAGCGCTTTTCCTCCAGAAAGGGCAGCGCCTTCTCGCAGATGATGGTCTTGGCCTCTACGTTGGAGATCTCGCGCCGGCTGTAAAGGTCCTCTGCCTGGGTGGCAGGGGGGGTGCTGTTGATGTAGGCGCCGCCGCGGACGCGGACCAGGAAGCCCTCCTCCTCCAGCGCAGCCAGGTCGCGGCGCAGAGTCATCAGGGACACATCGGGATTCTGCTTGGCCAGATCCTCAATGCGGGCGCTCTTGTGTTCGGAAATATAAGCCTTGATCTGGCTTCGTCGTTCGTTTTTCATGATTGTTGCACTCCTGCCTCCGGAGAAACGGCTGCTGCGCCGGACCTCGCGGACATTCTTTCTATCCCAACAGATGCCCGTTCGGACAAGACCCGAGAAACAGGGCAAAATGTTCATTTGTTATTTTATTCCATTGACGTTATTTTGTCAAGAAAAAAAGGCAAGAAACCGTTTGATTGTTCGCCTATATGAAAATTGCATACTTTTTTCGGCAAAACACCGGGCATCCAGGGGTCGGCTCCCAAATCTGCCCGGCGGTTCCGTTCCGGCGAGTTCTGCCAGGATACGCCGCTTTGTTCGAATGAAGCAAATTTCATGTTATTTTGCATCTGAAAAATGTCCGAACATGTTATTTACAAATTTATTATGCACATTTAACAAAAGCATTTTCATTTTTTTAGCGAATACTCCATGTTGACTCTGAGACACTTCATTGCTAAAATCAAATTATGATAAAAGAGTGTTCCAAGTCGTTTGAAAATGTTTTATAACGATGTGAAAAATGTTTATTTCTTAACAAAATGAACGCGCCTGTGCTCCGGCCCGGCCGGATCGAACCAGTCATACCTTTATTCAATATAGAACCATATTTGAAAAGGAGAATTCATCATGAGTGAGTATGCAACCCTGAAGCGCCGTCCGATCCTGTTCCCTGACTCTGTCAGCAGCTTCCATGACAGCATCTTCTCTCTGAAGGAAGAACTGAAGGCCCTGGTTGCCGATGATCTTCAGAATAAGGACGCCTATGTGCAGACCGCCGTGGAGATCGCCATTGATCTGCGCTCTGCCCTGGCCGATTGGACCCTGACAAAGCTGGTGGACGACGACACCCGCGTGGCCGCCTCCGAGGACCTGCTGGCCTTTGCCGAGGGCTTTGGCTGCGGCGAGGCCGTCAAGGCTGCCCGCCAGGAGATCGAGTCCATCGCCAACAGCTCCATGCGCAAGATGGGCGACCTGTACCGCCAGGGCAAGCTGAACACCGTCTGGGGCCATGACTACGCTTCCGGCCTGGATCACTCCCTGCGCCGCGGCGCCCGCTGGTGCACCAGCAACCCCTGCAAGATCCAGGGCTATAAGAAGGACTTCCCCGAGAAGTACGCCTCCCTGGTGGAGCAGATTAAGCGCGAGAATCCCGGCGCCTCCACCGCCGACATGGCATCCCAGATGTTCACCAAGGTCTGCGCCATCAGCGCCCGGGCCCTGGCTCCCATTTATGAGGCCACCAACGGCCAGTACGGCTTTGTGTGTCTGCAGGTCGACCCCCGCGAGATCCGCAACACCCAGGCCATGATCGACCAGGTCCACTTCTGGAACCGGGCCATGGCCAAGGAGCTGAACATGGACAAGCCCAACGTGGTGTACAAGCTGCCTGCCGTTGAGGCATCCCTGCCCGCCGTGAAGGTGCTGCTGGAGGAGGGCTATCGCCTGTGCATGACCCTGAACTTCTCCATCACCCAGCACATGGCCTTCGCCGAGCTGCTGAGCAAGGGCCGCGACCAGGAGTATCTGGTGCTGATGGCCGGCCAGCTGGACGACAAGATCGCCGCCGAGCTGGAGTCCAAGGGTGTGGCAGACGCCAAGGTCATCGCCCGCCACGGCTCCGAGGCCGTTATGCGCAAGTCCTATCGCATGCTGGCCCAGCGCGGCTATAAGAACCTGTCCATTATGTCCGCCGCTGTCCGCGGCCCCTGGCACATCCAGAACTCCATGGCTCCTGTGGACGGCGCGCCCTTCCTGATCACCACTGTCACCGGCAAGGTGGAGGAATTCGATGCCAACCCCACTCCGCTGGCTTCCATCATTGACCAGCCCACCGAGGAGAAGTATATGGAGGTCCTGAAGCAGAGCAAGGTGTTCAACCAGGCTTACTCCGATCCCGAGGAGGGTCTGCTGACCTGGGAGGACCTGTTCTCCTATCCCCCGTTCGTGGGCTTCTTCAACAACTTCACCGCCGCCTATCAGGAGATCGAGGACGATTTCAAGGCGTAAAAGGAGGAACGCGCTACTATGGCTTCATTGATTCGTATGCCTCAGAAGGGCCTGTCCGAGGACAGCGCCATACTGAGCAAATGGTATGTCAAGGAAGGCGATACCGTGAAAAAGGGCGACTTTGTGTTCGCCATCGAGACCGGCAAGGCCACCTTCGACGTGGAGAGCGAGGAGGACGGCACCATCCTCAAGTGCATCGGTGAGGAGGGGGACGAGGTCCCCGTGAAGGCGCTGGTGTGCGTGGTGGGTCAGCCCGGCGAGAGCTTCCAGACGGACGATGCCCCCGCCGCTGCCGCCCCTGCGGCGGCTCCCGCTCCTGCTGCTGCCCCTGCGGCTCCTGCGGCTCCTGCTGCCGAGACTGCGCCCTCCGGCAACGTGCTGTTCGTCCGCATGCCCCAGAAGGGCCTGTCCGAGGACAGCGCCATCCTGAGCAAGTGGTACGTCAAGGAAGGCGACACCGTCAAGACCGGCGACTATCTGTTTGCCATCGAGGCCGGCAAGGCCACCTTCGACGTGGAGAGCGAGCAGGACGGCACCGTCCTCAAGTGCATCGGCGAGGAGGGCGACGAGATCGCCGTCAAGGAGATCGTCTGCGTGGTGGGCAAGCCCGGCGAGCCCTTCTCCCTGGGCGGCAAGGCCGCTCCCGCTGCTGAGGCTGCCCCTGCGGCTGCTGCCGCTCCTGCGGCCGCCCCTGCCGCGGCTGCCGCGGCTCCCACCATGGTCAACCATGGCGAAGCCATCCGCATTTCTCCCCGGGCCCGCAGAATGGCCGAGGAAAAGGGCATCGACATCCGTTACGCCAAGGGCACCGGCCCCAATGGCCGCATCATCGAGCGGGACATCGCCGCTATGGCGCTGACCGGGCCCTTCATCACCGACGCCGCCCGTCCCTATGCCACCGGCAGCGAGGCCGGTACCGGCCTCAGCGGCGCCGTTACCACCGCCGATCTGGGCACCAAGGCCGCCGCTCCCGCAGCGGAGACTGCCGCGGCTCCTGCCGCTGCCGCTGCTCCTGCCGCCGAGGCGGAGTTTGAGACCGTCAAGAACACCCACCTGCGCAAGCTCATCGCCCGGAACATGCATGACTCCCTGTCCAACATGGCCCAGCTGACCCACAACAGCTTCGCGGACGTCACCGCCATGCAGAAGCTGCGGGCCTGCATCAAGGCCCAGGGCGAAAAGGCCGGTCTGCCCGGCATCAGCCTCAACGACATGGTGATCTTCGCCGTGTCCCGGACCATCCTGGATTTCCCCGCCCTGAACGCCCACTACAGCGACAATGAGATGAAGCTGTTCAAGCACGCCAATATCGGCGTGGCCGTGGATACCGACCGGGGCCTGCTGGTGCCCACCATCATGCACGCTGACGAGATGAGCCTGGCCGAGATCAGTCTGAAGATGAAGGAGCTGGCCGCCGAGTGCCGCAGCGGCTCCATCTCTCCCGATAAGCTCACCGGCGCTTCCTTCACCGTGTCCAACCTGGGCGCCTTCGGCGTGACCACCTTCACCCCCATCATCAATCCTCCTCAGACGGGTATCCTGGGCGTGTGCAACATCGAGACCCGTATCCGGATGAAGAATGGCCAGCCTGAGTTCTATCCCACCATGAACCTGTCCCTGACCTATGACCACCGCGCTTTGGACGGCGCTCCCGCTTCCCGCTTCCTGCAGGCCCTGGCCAACAACATTGCCAACTTCGACCTGCTGCTGGCGAAATAAGGACGCGGCACACGCTGCCAGATTTGATTTGGAGGAAATATCACCATGAGCTATGACGTTATTGTCCTGGGCGGCGGCCCCGGCGGCTATGTGGCCGCAGAGCGCGCCGGTCAGGCCGGTCTGAAGACCCTGCTGATCGAGCAGCGCGCCCTGGGCGGCACCTGCCTCAACGAGGGCTGCATCCCCAGCAAGGTCCTGCTGAATTCCGCAAAGATCTATCACTATACCACCGAGTACGGCCGCAAGTTCGGCGTGGTGTGCCAGGGGTCCCATGTGGACCAGCCTGCCGTGGTGGCCCGCAAGGAAAAGGTCATCCACACCCTGGTCTCCGGCGTGGGCGCGGCCATGAAGGCCAGCCACGTGGAAGTGGTCAATGCCTCCGGCATGATCCGCGGCCGCGGCGACGAGGGCATCCAGGTGGAGGCCGACGGTAAGGTCTACACCGGCAAGAACCTGATCATTGCCACCGGCTCCCGGGCCTTTGTCCCCCCCATCCCCGGGGTGAAGGAGGGCCTGGCCTCCGGCTTCGTGATGACCAACCGCGAGGCTCTGGCACTGAAGGAGCTGCCCCGGCGCCTGGCCGTTATCGGCGGCGGCGTTATCGGCCTGGAGCTGGCTGCCTACTACGGCGTGGTGGGCTGCGAGACCACCGTCATCGAGATGATGCCCAAGATCGCCGGGCCCATCGACGACGAGATCTCCGCCCTGCTGCAGAAGGGCTATGAGAAGGACGGCATGAAGTTCTGCCTGAAGTCCAAGGTAGTCCGCATCGACGCCGACGGCGTCGTGTACGAGAAGGACGGCAGGGAGGAGAAGGTCCTGTGCGACAAGGTGCTGCTGGCCATCGGCCGCAAGCCCGTGGCGGACACCTGCGGCGTGGAGAACCTGAACCTGGTGGTGGAGCGCGGCGCCATCAAGGTGGACGAGTGCTGCCGCACCAACGCCGTCAACGTCTACGCCGTGGGTGACTGCAACGGCACCTCCATGCTGGCCCATTCCGCCTACCGCATGGGCGAGGTGGCTGTGAACACCATCCTGGGCAAGAAGGACCGGATGCGCTACAAGGCCATCCCCAGCGTGCTGTACACCAACCCCGAGGTGGCCTGCGTGGGCATGACCGAGGAGCAGGCCAAGGCCGCCGGCATCGACGCCGTTACCGTGAAGCTGCCCATGGCCTATGCCGGCCGCTATGTGGCCGAGAACGAGGGCCCCGTGGGCATCGCCAAGTTCGTGTTCGACAAGAAATACCGCACCCTGGTGGGCGCGCACGTCATGAGCAATTATTCCTCCGAGTTCATCCTGGCCTGTGCCGTGATGATCGAGAAGGAGATGACCGTGGACGCCATCCGGGAGATCGTGTATCCCCACCCCTCCGTCAGCGAGATCATCCGCGAGGCGGCCTTCGCCGTGAAGCTCTGATTTCACCCGTTCCAACCGATATACTTTTATTTAGAAATATAGGAGTGTTGCACCATGTCCAAAGCACAATTCTATGATCCCAAACAGCTGCGTGCCCCCGGCGAGATCCACTTCCAGGATATCGACGTCTGCAAGTATCAGAAGACCGTGGCCGACGAGCTGAAGGGTGACAGCTTCACCAAGGAAGATATGCTGCGTATCTATCGCGATATGGAGTATATCCGCGAGTTTGAGTCCATGCTGAAGTCCGTCCGCCTGACCAAGGCCTACAACGGCGTGGAGTATACCTACACCGGCCCCGCCCACCTGTACACCGGCGAGGAGTCTGCGGCCGTGGGCCAGAGCTATCTGCTGGACAGCAATGACTTTATCTTCGGCACCCACCGCAGCCACGGCGAGGTGCTGGCCAAGGGCCTGTCCGCCATCACCAAGATGTCCGACGAGGAGCTGCTCCACATCATGGAGACCACCTTCGACGGCAAGCCCTATGAGGTGGTGAAGAAGCACCTGCCCGAAAAGAGCGTCAAGGAGCAGGCCATCGTCTTCTTCCTGTACGGCCTGACCTGCGAGCTGTTCGGCCGCGAGAACGGCTTTGCCCGGGGCCTGGGCAACTCCATGCACCTGTTCTTCCTGCCCTTCGGCATTTATCCCAACAACGCCATCGTGGGCGGCTCCCCCTGCATCGCCGCCGGCGCTGCTCTGTATAAGAAGAATATGAAGGCGCCCGGCGTGGTCATCGCCAACGGCGGCGACGGCTCCCTGGGCTGCGGCCCCGTGTGGGAGGCGCTGAACTTCTCCGCCATGGATCAGCTGAAGACCCTGTGGCCCGACGAGTACAAGGGCGGCCTGCCTGTGATCTTCAACTTCATGGACAACGGCTACGGCATGGGCGGCCGCACCAACGGCGAAACCATGGCCTATGGCCAGCTGGCCCGGGTGGGCGCCGGCATCACCGAGAACCAGATGAATGCCGAGCGCGTGGACGGCGTGAACCCCCTGGCCGTTATCGACGCCTATCGCCGCAAGCTGCAGCTTATCAAGGAGAACAAGGGCCCCGTGCTGCTGGACGTGCTGACCTATCGTCTGGGCGGCCACTCCACCTCCGACCAGAACGCCTATCGCTCCAAGGAGGAGATCGAGTCCTGGGAGCAGAACGACTGCATCCTGCTGTTCCGCAAGCAGCTCATTGAGGCCGGTGTGGCCACCGATGCCGACATCGACAAGATCAACGAGGACATCAAGACCCGCATCACCGAGGTCATGAAGCTGTCCAAGGATCTGGAGATCTCCCCCCGTCTGGACTTTATCAAGGATCCCGATGCCATCTCCCGCTTCACCTTCAACAACGGTCACCAGGTCAGCATGGCCCAGGGCACTCCCTTCGTGCTGACGCCCAAGTCCGAGAACCCCCGGGTCCAGAAGATCGCCAAGAAGGAGCGCGCCGCCGTTGTGGACGGCAAGCCCGTGTCCAAGCTGAAGCAGTATACCATCCGCGACGCCATCTTCGAGGCCATTATCGACAAGTATTACGAGGATCCCACCCTGGTCTCCTACGGTGAGGATGTCCGCGAATGGGGCGGCGCCTTCGGCGTGTATCAGGGCCTCAGCGATTCCATCCCCTTCAACCGTCTGTTCAACTCCCCCATCTCCGAGTCCTGCATCGTGGCCAGTGCCGTTGGTTACGGCATGTGCGGCGGCCGCAGCGTCACCGAGCTGATGTACTGCGACTTCATGGGCCGCGCCGGCGACGAGATCTTCAACCAGATGGCCAAGTGGCAGGCTATGTCCGCCGGCCAGCTGAAGCTGCCTATGGTCCTGCGGGTTTCCGTGGGCCGCAAGTACGGCGCTCAGCATTCTCAGGACTGGACCGCTCTGCCCGCCCATGTGCCCGGCCTGAAGGTTGTGTACCCCATCACCCCCTATGACGCCAAGGGCATGATGACTACCGCCCTGAACGGCACCGACCCCGTGATCTTCATGGAGAGCCAGCCCATGTACGACAAGGGCGAGGAGTTCCACCTGGAGGGCGTGCCCACCGAGTCCTATGAGATCCCCTTCGGCGAGCCCGACATCAAGCGCCAGGGCAAGGATATCACCATCCTGACCATCGGCCCCACCCTGTACAAGGCCCTGAAGGCTGCCGACATTCTGAAGGAGCAGTTCGGCCTGGAGGCTGAGGTCATCGACGCCCGCAGCGTGGTGCCCTTCAACTATGAGAAGGTCCTGGCCTCCGTGAAAAAGACCGGCAGGATCATCCTGGCCTCCGACGCCTGCGTCCGCGGCAGCATCATCAACGACATGGCCACCCATATCAACGAGCTGGCCTTCGACGATCTGGACGCTCCCGCCGTGGTGCTGGGCGCCCGCAACTGGATCACTCCCTGCCCCGAAATGGAGGAGCAGTTCTTCCCCAATGAGCACTGGTTCATCGACGCCATCCATGAGAAGCTGATGCCTCTGCCCGGCTACACGCCCAAGAGCAACTTCACCCGCGAGGAGGAGCTGCGCATCGAGCGCCTGGGCCTGTAAAGGACCCGGTTTTTCCCGGCAAAATAGGCGATACCCGTTTATCATTGCACTTATATAAAAATTTTATGGAGGTACATTACAATGGAAGCTGCCAAGTATGTAAGCGAACTGGTTGAGAAGGCACGCGTTGCCCAGGCCGTTATCGAGAACTACACCCAGGAGCAGGTGGATGCCCTGTGCAAGGCCATGGCCAAGGCCATCTTTGACAACGCCGAGCCTCTGGCCCGCATGGCCGTGGACGAGACCGGCATGGGCGTTTATGAGGACAAGGTCAACAAGAACAAGGGCAAGGCCCGCGTGATCTGGAGCGACATGAAGGGTGGCAAGAGCGTTGGTATCATCCGCCAGCTGCCTGAGCTGGGCCTGACCGAGGTGGCCAAGCCCATGGGCGTTGTGGGCGCCATCACCCCCACCACCAACCCCATCGTCACCCCCATGTGCAACGCCATGTTCGCCCTGAAGGGCCGCAATGCCATCATCGTTGGGCCTCACCCCCGGTCCAAGAAGTGCTCCACCCGGGCCTGCGAGCTGATGCAGGAGGCCATCGTGAAGCTGGGTGCTCCCGCTGATCTGCTGCAGTGCGTGGCCGAGCCCACCATCGAGATCTCCGGCGAGATCATGAAGCAGTGCGACGTGTGCATCTCCACCGGCGGCGCCGGCATGGTCAAGGCCGCGTATGCCTCCGGCAAGCCCGCCTACGGCGTGGGCGGCGGCAACGTCCAGTGCATCATCGACGACGACGTGGACCTGGAGAAGGTCGTTCCCATGATCGTTGCCGGACGCAAGTTCGATAACGGCATCATCTGCTCCGGCGAGCAGACCGCCATCACCCCCGCCGCCATGTATGACGACATGGTCAAGACCTTCCAGAAGAACGGCGCTTACTATGTGGAGAAGCCCGAGGAGATCGACGCCGTCCGCAACGTGATCTTCCCCGGCGGCAAGATGAACAAGGACGCCGTGGGCCAGAGCGCGCAGCACATCGCCAAGATGGCCGGTCTGACCGTTCCCGCCGATACCGTGGTCCTGCTGGTGAAGGTGGAGAAGGCCGGCGCCGGTGAGCCCTTCTCCAAGGAGAAGATGTGCCCCTGCATCGCTGCCTACCGCTACAACACCTGGGAAGAGGCCGTGGCCATCGCCAACGCCAACCTGAACGTGGAGGGCAAGGGCCACAGCGTCTGCATCCACTCCTATAACGACGCCCACATTGATTACGCTGCCGAGACCCTGCCGGTATCCCGGTTCCTGATCAACCAGATCTGCTCCACCAACAACGGCGGCAGCTTCTTCAACAGCCTGTCCGCCACCACCACTCTGGGCTGCGGCAGCTGGGGCAACAACTCCATCAGCGAGAACCTGAGCTGGCGCCACCTGTTCAACGTCAGCCGTGTGGCCAAGGTTCGTCCCGGCTCCACCATGCCCACGGACGAAGAGATCTGGGGCTGAACAACAGGAGAGGCTCTGGATGGAACTTGAAGTTGGTTTCGGTAACGGCGTACAGCGCTTTACCGTCCCTGAACGGAATCTTCAGGGTGTTCTGACTCCCAACCCAGTCCCCCATGCGCTTACCGGGGAGCGAGAGGTCCGCAGGGCCCTCTCCTCCCCCATTGGCGCTCCTCTGCTGCGGGAGGTCATCCACCCCGGCGAGAAGATCGCCATTATTACCAGCGATATCACCCGGCCCATGCCCACCTATACCGTCATGCCTGCTCTGCTGGACGAGCTGTATGCCGGCGGGGCCAGGCCGGAGGATATCACTCTGGTTTTCGCACTGGGCAGCCACCGCGCCCAGACCCCGGAGGAAATGCGCCATCTGGCCGGTGAACAGGCCTGGGCACAGATCCGCTGCGTGGACAGCGACCCCGCGGATGTGGTGCATCTGGGCGTCACCTCTGCCGGTACGCCGGTGGACATCACCCGGGTGGTGGCCGAGGCGGACCGGCGCATTTGCCTGGGCAACATCGAATATCACTACTTTGCCGGATATTCCGGCGGCGCCAAGGCCATTATGCCCGGCGTCTCCACTCCCAGCGCGATCCAGTCCAATCACTCCATGATGGTCCGGGAGAGCGCCTGCGCCGGAAATCTGGAGGGCAACCCCCTGCGCCGGGACATTGAGGAGGCCGCCGCCATGTGCGGGGTGGATTATATCCTCAACGTGGTGCTGGATGAGCACAAGCAGATCGTCTGCGCCGTGGCCGGTGATGTGACCCTGGCCCACCGGGAGGGCTGCCGCTATCTGGACAGGCTCTACCGCAAGGACATCGACCACCGTGCGGATATCGTCATCGTGTCTCAGGGCGGCGCGCCCAAGGACCTGAACCTTTACCAGACCCAGAAGGCTTTGGACAACGCCAAGCATGCCGTCGCCAAGGGCGGCGTGGTGATCCTGGTGGGCTCCTGCCGGGAGGGTCTGGGCGGCACGACCTTCCAGGAGTGGATGACCACCATGCCCTCTCCCGAGAGCATGGTGGAGCGCATCGGCCGGGACTTTCAGCTGGGCGGCCACAAGGCCGCCGCCATTGCCATGGTCCTGCAGAATGCGGAGATCTGCCTGGTCAGCGAAATGGAGCCCGATTTCGTCCGGTCCATTTTCCTCACTCCCTATTCCGATGTGCAGAGTGCTCTGGACTACGCCTTCCAAAAGCTGGGCCCCGACGCCTCCGTGCTGGTAATGCCCTACGGCGGGTCCACTCTGCCCCATGCCATGGACGAACAATAAGAAAGGAATTACACTATGGATTACGCAAAGGAATCCCTGAGACTCCACGGCGAGTGGAAGGGTAAGATCGAGGTGGTGGCCACCGTGCCCGTCAAGACCAAGGACGACCTGTCCCTGGCCTATACCCCCGGCGTGGCCCAGCCCTGCCTGGAGATCCAGAAGGACATCGAAAAGAGCTATGAGCTGACCCGCCGCCACAATCTGTGCGCCGTCATCACCGACGGCAGCGCCGTTCTGGGCCTGGGCGACATCGGCCCCGAGGCCGGTATGCCCGTGATGGAGGGTAAGTGCGTGCTGTTCAAGTCCTTTGGCGGCGTGGATGCCTTCCCTCTCTGCGTCAAGACCAAGGACGTGGACGAGTTTGTGGAGACTGTGTACAACATCTCCGGCTCCTTCGGCGGCATCAATCTGGAGGATATTGCTGCTCCCCGCTGCTTCGAGATCGAGCGCAAGCTGAAGGAAAAGTGCGACATTCCTATTTTCCACGATGACCAGCACGGCACCGCCGTCATCACCCTGGCGGGCCTGACCAACGCCCTGAAGGTGGTGGGCAAGAAGAAGGAGGACGTGAAGATCGTCACCTCCGGCGCCGGCGCTGCCGCCATTGCCATTACCAAGCTGCTGCTGTCCGCGGGCTTCAAGGATATCACCATGTGCGACCGCAAGGGCGCCATCTATGCCGGCCGCCAGGGCCTGAACTGGATCAAGGAGGAGATGGCGCAGGTCACGAACCTGGGCCGCAAGGACGGTTCCCTGGCCGATATGCTGGTGGGCGCAGACGTGTTCATCGGCGTGTCCGCTCCCGGCACCGTCACCACCGAAATGGTCAGGACCATGAACAAGGACGCCATCATCTTTGCCTGCGCCAACCCCACGCCGGAGATCTTCCCCGACGACGCCAAGGCGGGCGGGGCCAGGGTGGTTTCCACCGGCCGCAGCGACTATCCCAACCAGATCAACAACGTTCTGGCCTTCCCCGGCATCTTCCGGGGTGCGTTCGACGTCCGCGCCAGCGACATCAACGAGGAGATGAAGATGGCCGCCGCCGAGGCCCTGGCGGGCCTGGTGGGCGACGAGCTGTCCGAGGACTATATCATCCCCGCTGCCTTTGACCCCCGGGTGGGTCCCGCCGTGGCCAAGGCCGTGGCCGAGGCTGCCCGCAAGTCCGGCGTGGCCCGCATCTGAATCAAGCAAATCTGACTGGCGCACCTGCGCAAAAAAAGGAGTACACACTATGGAGCATAAAGGTCTGCTGTCCGGCATGAAGGTGCTGGATCTGTCCCGCGTGCTTGCCGCCCCGTACTGCGGCATGATGCTGGCGGATCTGGGCGCCGAGGTCATCAAGATCGAGCGTCCCGGCAAGGGCGATGACGCCCGCAGCAACTTCCCCATTGTCAACGGCGAAAGCGCCTATTATATGAACCTCAACCGCAACAAGCGCGGCATCGTCCTGAACCTCAAGAGCCAGGCCGGTAAAGAGGTGTTCCGCAAGCTGGTGGCCCAGAGCGACGTGGTTCTGGAGAATTACCGTCCCGGCGTTATGGACCGCCTGGGCCTGGGCTATGAGGAGCTGCGCAAGATCAATCCTGCCATCATCTATGCCTCCGTCTCCGGCTTCGGCCACTACGGCCCCTACCATGAGCGGGCAGGCTATGACATCGTTGGTCAGGCCATCAGCGGCCTGATGAGCACCACCGGCTGGCCCGACAGCGCCCCCACCCGCACCGGCACCGCCATTGCCGATGTCATGGGCGGCATCAGCTGCTGCGTGGGCATCCTGGCGGCCTATATCAACCGCCTGAAGACCGGCGAGGGCGAGAAGGTGGACGTGGCCCTGGTGGACTCCATGGTTTCCTCTCTGGAGATCATCAACATCATCTATCTGGCCACCGGCAAGATCCCTCAGCGCATCGGCAACCGCTATGAGGCCCTGTATCCCTATGACTCTTTCCAGGCCAAGGACGGCATGCTGGTCATCGGCGCAGGCAACGACAAGCTGTATGGTCTGCTGTGCGACCTGATGGGCAAGCCCGAGCTGAAGACGGATCCCCGATTCACCTCCAACAACGACCGCGTGCTGCACCATGCCGACCTCAAGCCCATTATCGAGGACTGGCTGAAGGATTGGACCATCGACGACGCGGTGCAGGCCATGCTGGACAAGGGGATTCCTGCCGCGCCCATCAACACCATCGACCGGGTGGTGAAGGATCCCCATATCGCCGGCGCCCGCGAGATGTTCGTGGAGGTGGACCACCCCAAGGCCGGCCGTATGAAGCTCACCGGCAACCAGATCAAGCTCACCAACCACAAGATCGACACCTTCACACCGGCCCCGCTGCTGGGCCAGCACAGCAAAGAGGTGTTTATGGAGAAGCTGGGCCTTACGGAAGAAGAGGCCGAGGCCCTCATTGCATCCGACGCCGTAAACGGCTGATGAACCCTCCATGCCCCCTGCCCGTGACCGCCCGGCGTATCATTGGCGGCACGGGACGCGGGGAAAATTGTTCATTTCGTTTGATCATATGTAACACATCCTGAGAGAAAAATGTTCTGAAATACCATTTTTTCTCAGGATGTGTCATTATTTTCGCCTTATCACTATGTTTGTGGCCCAGAATGCGCATTTTTTAACATACGCAAGTGCACATTGAACAAATTAGACAAGTTTTTTTGTTCATTGCGCTGGTCTTTGGTAATTGCATCACATTTCCCTTGACATTTCCAGACATCCTTTATAAAATCTAAATATAGAAGATGTTAGGAAATGGACGCGAAGTCAAGCGGGGCAGGGGAGTTCCGCAAAAATATTGTGTGATATTTTGATAGTTTTTCAGAAACGAACGCTGTCGAAATGTTCATATTACATTTTAGGAGGACGAAAATGAAAAACCAAATGAAGAGATTTGTCGCAATGCTTTTGGCGTCCCTGGCCATCCTGGCCCTGGCCGGCTGCAGCAACTCCGGTAACGGCGACGGTGACAAGGCGGATTATCCCAAGGAAAACATCACCGTGATCGTTCCCTACTCCGCCGGTGGTC
>OHRU01000024.1_pt1 | contig 66124 bp, 47 predicted proteins | sample 1578491 | NCBI WGS metagenome assembly OHRU01 (sample SAMEA3879565, study PRJEB24766) | human gut metagenome | biome: human-associated habitat; feature: feces | place: USA | collected 1985/1987 | reverse complement strand
CAAAGAGAGGACGTGTGCCAAATTCAACTTTTAATGATTCAACAGAAATCATATAAGGATGATGATAAATTGGAGGCTAGCCGCCACCTTTTTTAGGGGGGGGTAGCTTCTTCATTAAATGAGCAGGCAAGTGTCGGAACTCTTTTCAAAAAAAGTTCTGCCCACCTGCCTTCTTATTGATTAATAGCTACGGGCCACAATGACACGGCATGTGGCAGGTTTTCCACTGACCATGTCATTTCCCAGATTTTCCTGGCTGAATCCGTAAGGCACGCAGCGGATGGTTGCTTGCGTGTCGGCCTTGATCTGTGCTTCAGTTTCAGGCGTGCCATCCCAAGGACAGAGATAGAAACCGCCGTTTTTGACTCTCTCCTTAAACTCTTCGTAATTGTCGCAAGGGAAGATATTGTCTTTGAGGAATGTCTCAGCCTTCTTAAAGATGTTTTGTTGCATTTCCTCAAGCAGATTTTTTATGTGGTCTTCAATGCCTTCATAAGAAACGGTTTCCTTTTCGAGCGTGTCACGACGCATGATTTCAACGGTGCCGTTTTCCAGGTCTCGACCTCCCATGACGACTCTGACAGGAACACCCTTCAATTCGTAGTCGGCAAATTTAAATCCGGGGCGCTTGTTGTCTGCATTATCGTATTTCACACGAATGCCCATCGCCTGCAAACGGTCTCTCAGACCGCCCAGTTTTTCATCAAGTGCCTGCAATTCGTCTTCTCCCTTATAAATGGGCACAATGACCACCTGTATTGGAGCGACGTGTGGAGGAAGTACCAAACCGTTGTCGTCTGAGTGTGTCATGATCAACGCGCCCATCAAACGGGTGCTGACGCCCCAGCTGGTGGCCCAGGCATAGTCCATCTTGTTGTTTTTGTCAACAAACTGCACGTTGAAAGCGCGGCCGAAGTTCTGACCGAGGAAGTGGCTTGTTCCGCTTTGGAGCGCTTTGCCATCCTGCATCATGGCTTCAATTGTGTATGTGTCAAGTGCGCCTGCAAAACGCTCTGTTGCGCTCTTGACGCCGCGAACTACTGGAATGGCTAAAATGTCTTTTGCAAAATCGGCGTAAACGTCAAGCATCTGTTTTGCACGTGCCTCAGCCTCTTCTTTAGTGGCGTGTGCCGTATGTCCTTCCTGCCACAAAAATTCGCTGGTGCGCAAGAATAAACGGGTGCGCATTTCCCAACGCATCACGTTACACCATTGGTTGCACAACAAGGGGAGGTCTCTCCATGAGTGAATCCATTTGCGATAAGTGTTCCAAATGGTGGTTTCTGATGTCGGGCGAATAATCAGTTCTTCTTCCAGTTTTGCTGCTGGATCAACCACCACGCCGTCACCTTCCGGATTGGCCTTCAAACGATAGTGGGTGACAACGGCACATTCTTTTGCAAATCCTTCCACATGTTCTGCTTCTTTGGAAAGAAAACTTTTGGGGATGAGGAGAGGGAAATATACGTTTTGAACGCCTGTTGATTTGAATCGCTTGTCTAATTCCTGCTGGATAGTTTCCCAAATCGCATAACCATAAGGTTTAATTACCATGCAGCCGCGAACGTCTGCCTGTTCTGCCAAATCGGCCTTGACAACCAATTCGTTATACCATTTAGAATAGTCTATGCTTCTTTTTGTAAGATTTTTGAGTTCTTTAGCCATATTTGCTTTTATTTATTTGTCGCAAAGTTACGAAAATCGTTGGAAATGACGAACTATTTGTTTCAAATGTTGTCGGTTGTGCCTATTGTTCGTTGCCGATTTCAAGTTGCATTCCCTCGTAGGCAAGCATTGTGTTGGGAAAAATCTCGCGACTTTCCTCCAGCAGGATGTCCTCATTCTCGTAGCGCGACGAGAAATGCCCAATAACAAGTTTACCGCAGTTGGCCAGTTTTGCCATCTGTGCTGCCTGTGCTGCTGTGGAGTGCATTGTTTGGGTGGCGCGGGCGGCGGCAGACGTGGCGAAAGTGGCTTCATGAAACAGCACCGATACGTTTTTAATCAAGGGAGCACGTTCTGGCAGGAAGGCCGTGTCTGAGAGGTAGGCATAACTTCGCGCGGCGCGTGGAGGGGTAACCAGCATGTGGTGGGGAACGACGGTACCGTCTGCTTTCGTCCAATCACCTCCCAGTTTGATCCGATTGATTTCGAAGTGGGGGATGCCCAGGTAGTCGATCATGTCGCGCTTGATGTGGGGCAGTGCTGGTTTCTCGCGGAAGATAAATCCGCAGCAGGGCATCCGGTGTCGTAGCGGTATGGTTTCCACCGATATGGTCCTATCTTCATAGATAACGGCCCCTTTCTTTGTGCTGAAGGGATGGAACACGACGTCGAATGCCATGATGCCATTACAGAAAAACTGCAATTGCGGCCTCATAAGTCCTTCCAATTCAGAAGGGGCATACACGTGCAGACTTTTTGTGCGTCCGAGCAGCGAAAAAGTGGAAATCAAGCCGATGAGCCCGAAACAATGGTCGCCGTGAAGATGCGAAATGAAAATATGGTTCAGACGTGAGAAACTCAGATGTGTGGTTCTCAGTTGTTGTTGTGTGCCCTCGCCGCAATCAATCATGAAAAGCTTTTCATGAATATTGAGCACCTGCGATGTCTGGTGGTGGCGCAAGGTGGGTTGTGCGCTGCCGCATCCAAGCACATGTAGATTGAATTTCTCCATAGTGGTGGTCTGTCTGTGGCCTATGCCAGAAATTGAAAACACCTCCGTTTACCCCGCTTGGCAGGCTAAAACGAAGGTGCTATGTTTATTTGAAAATTTCGTGGGAACGGCTTATGTTACGTGCAATTAACTGATAGGGTATATATAGATACGATGGAGCATCTTCTCTAATTTTCATAATGCAGGCTGCAGTATCTTTTTTGCGCATTTGCATACCTTCTGTCAATGCACGTTTGCTTCTGTCCAGTTTCCTAATATGCGATTTTAGTTTGCTGCCATGAATTCATCCAGGAAGCGGATGTCGTTTTCAGAGAACAGTCGTAAATCCTTGACCTGATATTTCAGGTTTGTGATGCGCTCAACGCCCATGCCGAAAGCATATCCCTTGTATTTCTTGCTGTCAATGCCATTGGCTTCAAGCACATTGGGGTCCACCATGCCGCAACCGAGAATTTCCACCCATCCTGTTTGCTTACAGAATGCGCAGCCCTTCCCGCCGCAGATATTGCAGGAAATGTCCATTTCTGCGCTTGGCTCTGTAAACGGGAAGTAAGAGGGGCGAAGACGGATTTTCGTTTCTGCTCCAAACATTTCGCGTGCGAAGGTGAGCAACACTTGCTTCAGGTCGGTAAACGAGACGTCATTGTCTATATACAGACCTTCAATCTGATGGAAGAAGCAATGGGCGCGTGCCGAGATGGCTTCGTTTCTGTAAACGCGTCCCGGACAAATCACACGGATGGGCGGTTCGGTTGTTTCCATGACACGGCTCTGGATAGAACTGGTGTGGGTGCGAAGGACAATGTCGGGGTGCTGTTCAACGAAGAAAGTGTCCTGCATGTCGCGTGCCGGATGGTCTTCAGGGAAGTTCATGGAAGAAAACACGTGCCAGTCATCTTCGATTTCTGGTCCGTCTGCAAGAGAAAATCCCAAGCGGGAGAAGATGTCAATGATTTCGCTTTTCACGATTGATAGCGGATGGCGTGTCCCCACCTTTATGGGGTAGGGCGTGCGTGTCAGGTCAAGGTCATCGTGGTTGTTGTCTTTAGTGGACAATGCGAGTCTCAATCCGTTGATTTTGTCCTGTAAGGCATTTTTCAGCGTGTTGAGTTTCTGTCCCAATTCGCGTTTCTGGTCGCCTGGTACATCGCGGAAGGCGGTCATCAACTCGTTCATTACGCCCTTTTTGCTGAGGTATTTGATGCGTAATGCTTCTAATTCCTTTTCATCGTTCGCTGTCAAAGTACCGACTTCGGCAAGCAAATCATTGATTTTCTCTATCATGTGTTAATTTCTGATTATCTTTTTGGGGTTGATTTTCGGTTCTCAGATTTCTTCTGGGATACCAGTTTGACTGCAAAGTTACCTATTTTTGTTGTACTTCACAAGGATTTTATTCGATGTTCCTTCGCGTCACGGTGAAATCGCAGACGTGTGGTGTTTCCAATCCTGTTGGGTTGCCTGGTTATTTGCCTTCCTTGAGCGGATTCCATCCCTGTGCCTTCAGTTCGAATTCTTGTCCGTCACGTGAAACGAGTGCGCATCCCAATTCCGCCTTGGTGACGTATCCGATGACTTTAACATCGTCCATGGATTCAACCAGCTCGTGTTCGGTCAAAGGCACGGTGAAGAGCAGTTCGTAATCGTCCCCTCCGTTTAACGCACATGTCGTTACGTTCATGTTGAATTCTTCGGCAGTGACGGCCGTTTGATAGTCAACAGGAATTCGTTCTTCATATATTCTGCACCCCGTGCCCGACTGTTTGCAGATGTGTCTCAGTTCCGATGAGAGTCCGTCGCTGATGTCCATCATGGCTGTCGGGTGTATGTCTTGATTGCGCATATTCTCAACAATGTCGCGTCGTGCTTCCGGCTTGAGCAACCTTTCCAGGAGATATTCGCGTCCGCTGAAATCAGGTTGAATCGCAGCTTCTTTGTTTTTTGCAACCTGCGATTCAAACACGGCTTTCTCGCGCTCCATCAGTTGCAGTCCCATATAAGCGGCGCCCAGATTTCCGCTCACGCAGATGAGGTCAGTGTCGTGCGCTCCGTTTCTGTATATGATGTCGTCCTCTTGCACTTCTCCGATGCAGGTGATGCTGATGGCCAAGCCCGTCAATGATGATGTTGTGTCGCCACCGACGATGTCTACATTGTGTTTCTTGCAGGCCATGCGTATGCCGGCATACAGGTCGTCGATATCTTCGATGGAGAACCGACGTGAAATGGCCAGATTAACCGTCATTTGTCGGGGCGTGCCGTTCATAGCATAAACGTCGGAGAGATTAACCATGGCGGCTTTATATCCCAGATGCTTGAGCGGGGTGTACACCAGGTCAAAATGGATGCCTTCCATGAGCATGTCGCTCGTGATGAGTGTGCGCAACTTGCTGCCGCCGTTCGAATAGTCGAGCACGGCGCAGTCGTCGCCAACGCCCTTCTTTGTTGAAGCGTTAGAGGAAGCCAGCCCTCTTGTGAGATGTTCAATAAGGCCAAATTCGCCGAGGGTGGATATTTCAGTTCTTGACATGTTTTGATTTGTGTATATGTAGCGCTTTATTAACAATCCTGTTTACGTAATTTAGTAGATGCCTGCCGTCGTAATGATTTTCGTTTCGCCAGCATCTTTCATATCGTCTTTTAGAAATAGACACCCAAGCCGATGCTTGCGCCAAACGTGGAGTTTCCTCCGAAGTCGTGCAGGCTCATCTTGTAATACAAGGAAGGTTCCAGCGTGATAAACTGGTTGAGGAAAAAAGCGTATCCAACACTGAGCGGTATCATCAAGTCGTTGTTTTTCTTGGTGAAATGGTTGTATTCAGCTCCAGCGCCGAGATAGATGCCACACTGGTCGAAATAGTAGCGTGCGCCAGCACCAATGCGCACATCGTCAAGATTGCGCTTGTGTTCGTAGCCTGCCGTTGCATTCAGCATGAGGCAGTCGGCCACAAAATAGCCCGCATGCGCGTCAAGTCCGAGGCGGAATTTCTCGTTCGAACTGTATGAAAATCCCAATCCAGAGGCTGAAGCGCCAACGTATTTCACACCCCTTTCAAATTGGGCATGGGCTGAGATCATGCTGGTCATGAACACCAGCAGAAGAGATAAAATCTTTTTCATTGTATTTTTCTTTGTTGCGTTTGAAATATTGAAGTCGTCTAAATTTTTCTGACGAAGATTTGAATTGGAGTTTCATCTCTTCTAAATTCAAGCTTCACTTTTTGGGGGGCGTTTTTTTAACCCTTCATCAGTCACGTAGCCCGCTACATTAAGGCCCCAAAACGCCTCGAAAATAAAGGCAACTCTTGAATTCCATGAAAGTTCAGACAACTTCATCATGCAAATATATTAAAAACATAGTAGTCCCGTCTTCGTGTTCGCACAAAACGAAAGCCTTTTATATGTTTTTATGATTTTCGTCGTTGAACGGGAAATCATCTAGCGGCTGCACTTCAAAATAACATTCCAGGGTTGCCGTATTTTTACGGCACACACGGCGCGTGCGTGTGGCGTCAGCGTCCACTGCTTTTGATGAGCATACGCAGTTTTTCGTTGAAAGAGGAAGCCCCAGCCAGTTGCTCAATGGTCAGATGCATACGATAATTCCAGTATTGGTTAGGATTAGAGGGCACATTAATTTGTTCCTCTTCATAATATGGGTTGCGCAAGTCGCCGTCAATCGCCATGTAGTCTTGTAGGCTGTTGGCACACAGCATAGAGGGGCATTTCAAGTGTTCGCTGACAACCTGTTCGCAAATTTCCGGTGTGGCATCCTCAGGGGCATCTCCTTCGCGTTTGAGCACCTCGTGGTAGAAAACCTGCGCCTCTTCTCTGTTCTCGTGCCACCACAGTCGGAAGGGCGGCATGTCGTGGGTGGCAATGGTGCTTACAGAGAGGTAAGGGTTCTCCTTCAGGTTGTCAAATCGCACGCCGAATTTCTTGGGCATGCGTTGTATTTCCAGCGACAATATCTGCAGCCGTTCCAGCACGCCCTTCACAGAGCTAGGCACCATTCCGAGGTCTTCCGCGCATGGCAGCATGGAATCCATGATTTCGTCGCCGCTCGGCACCATGATTTTCTCCATTTTCTCGAGCGCCTTTTGCGCCCAAAATTGGTTGTGGCGCCGGTAGAAAAAATCCTCATAGAGGCTGTTGAACGCCTGTCGGCAATGGTTGTCAAGCGTCTGGAACGCACGCGTTTCATGCCCCATAATGCGCGGGTGATAGCCCCCTCCGTCAGGATCCTTGATAAAGAGCACCTCTGCCGCAATCTCCATCAAGGCTTTCTTTAACTTTTCGTCACAGTCAAAACCCGCAATTTTTCGCTGAGTGTCAACGTGCTCACGCAGTTCGAAAGAATCGTCGGCCGCCTGTATCAAGAAATGGTCGAGATCGGCATGCGGAAACTGCTCCTTCAGCCTTTCTCTTTCTGCTTTTGTCACAAAGGGACGGCAGTAGCGTTCGATGTCAGCATGGAAGCCCCATCCATGGATTTCCTTCTCGCTGAGAGGCAGAGCCGGACGGAAATGCCCCATCAGCCCCTGCACCTGGCATGAAGGAATTTCCCATATACGGAAGAAGCCCAGTACATGGTCAATGCGGTAGGCGTCGAAAAATTGCCCCATGCTCCTCAAACGCTCCTTCCACCATCTGTAACCATCCTTCCCCATGTTTTCCCAGTTATAAGTTGGGAAGCCCCAGTTTTGACCTTCGCGGGCGAAATCATCGGGCGGCGCTCCCGCACTACCGTCAAAGTGAAACAGCTGGCAATCAACGGTGGCAGGCACGCTGTCAGCGCATACCCCGATGGGGATGTCTCCCTTCAGAATCACGCCACACTGTCGCGCCGTGTCGTGCGCTGCCATCATCTGCCTGTGGAGCAAGAATTGCGTGAAGTAAAAAAACGCCAGGTCGTCAGCCCCTGCAAGTCCAATCGCTTGCGCCTTCTCACGGCAATAGCAGGCGTAGGGGATGAGCCATTTCTCGTTGGTGTCGAAAAACGCATGAAACGCGCTTGTCTCCATGATTTCCTCCCCGAAGGCCAGATAAAGCGCTGAGAGAAAATCCATCTTTAGCGCGAAGGCCGCTTCATAGTCAGCTTTCGGAAGTCTGTTAATTCCTTTAGCCTGTTCCTTGTAGGGTGCAAAACCGCTCCAGTCCTTCCATTCCCTCAAGTCGAGATAGACGGGGTGAAGCGCAAAGACAGAGATGCCGTTGTAGGGATATGAGTCGTGCCAAGTTCCAGATGATGTCGTGTCGTTGATGGGGAGAATCTGAACGCATTTAAATCCCACGCTGGCAGACCATGAGACAAACTGCCTCAGGTCGCCGAAGTCGCCGATACCCTGGCTGCCATCGCTTCTGAGCGAGAAAACGGGAATCACGACACCAGCCCCGCGCCAGGGGGGGCAGGCGATGCGCACGCCGCCGTCGTTAACAACCATTCTTCCCCCTTCCTTTAGAGGCGGCAAAACCCTGTTCTCTCCTGTTTCCCATACGTAGGGTTTCGACGAATCGTCGTTGACAAGCACATATTTATACTCCAGTCCGCGAATGGCGTCTTTCTTATCCAGCATGGTGCAGAACTCATAAGGCCCAGTTTGAGTGAGACGCTTTGCGCCGCCTTCCTGCCATTCTCCCAGCGTCTTGCTGCTGCCGACAATCCCCCACCAGCAGCCTGCCGGTGGGGGTGTCGTGTGCAGGCAGAGCGTGTTTGCCCCATTAGAGGACCATTGTCGTTTGTTCCCACCTCCAGCCTTGAACACACATTTTGAAAAAGCCGTGTGGAGAAACACATCGTTAATGTCGTTAGCGGCCCAATGATCGTGGGCGACGATGCGCTTCTCTCTGCCCGTCAGTAGTTTGAAAATCCCCTGCCTCATGGTGCGTACCGTTTTCATATCCTCTTGCCGTGCCACCATGTAGTGGTATTCCACCAAGGCAAACGGGGCGACCTCGATGCTGCACTCCCAAATCTGTCCGTCGCTGGTGTGCATAATCGTCTGTTGTAGGGTGCTCCCTGCAGTTTCGTGGCATAGGCAGAGAATCTCCCCCCACTGCGTGGCATATTCTATTTTGAATTCTATTTCTGTCATGTCTATTTGGAAGAAAGTGTCTTTTGTAAATGTGTGGTTTGTGATTTGAAGACCGTTTCCACATGCCCGATGCAAGTTAGGGATGTGGAAGTGTCCCATCGGGATGGACTTGCGTGATAAAACGTTTTGTGGGGGATGTCCTCTTCATCCCCCACGCCAGTTTCCACGAGGGGCAACTGCTTCATTTTGCAAACTTACACAAAAAACTGATAATATCGTTGATGTTTATAATAAACATTTTAGGGGGAGGGGCTTGATGAGGGGCGATAATCTTAGAGCAACCACAAAGCAGAAAAAGCTGTGACGCGGCGCATCGCAGCTTTTCCCTTATATATTTGTTTAATCTTGTTGGAGCGCCCCCCTTACCGGCAAACATTAATTTTCCTTGTAAGGCGATTTGTATGTTTCCAAGGCGTTTGCCATGTAACCAATTAATGGTCGTATTGTTTATGCAGAGGGGATGGTCTGTTTCTCGTCTTTTTATCTTATTTCCCCTGCACCTTGTTTAGCTCCACTGCCATCGCAGCCTGCAATTCCTTTGCGGCGGCTCCGGCGGCAGCAGCGAAGTTTTCAGTGTGGTCTGCATAGATGATGCCGCGTGAGGAATTGACGAGCAGTTCGCACTCCTTCGTCATGCCGTATTTGCAAACATCTTGCAGCGAACCGCCTTGTGCGCCAACGCCCGGTACGAGGAGGAAGTGGTTGGGGACTATTTTACGTATGTCTGCAAAGCGTTCGCCTTGCGTTGCGCCAACCACATACATCATCTGCTCGTTGCTGCTCCATTCCTGCGATGTTTCCAACACTTTCTCAAACAGGCGCTTGCCGCCTTCTTCACGTAGCAACTGGAAATCGTGGGAACCGGCATTGCTTGTCAGGGCAAGTAGGATCACCCATTTTCCTGGGTATTTCAAGAAGGGGACAACGCTGTCGCTGCCCATGTATGGGGCCACCGTCAGCGCGTCGACGTCCATTTCTTCGAAGAAGCATCTGGCATACATGGCTGAGGTGTTTCCGATGTCGCCGCGCTTGGCGTCAGCGATGATGAATTGGTCGGGGTGGTTGGTTCTGATGTATTCGATTGTTTTTTCCAGAGCTTTCCATCCCATCATGCCGTAGCACTCGTAGAAGGCCAAGTTGGGTTTATAGGCAACGCAATGGGGCGCTGTTGCGTCAATGATTGCCTTGTTGAAGGCGAAGATGGGGTCGGGGTCGTTGAGGAGGTGGTTTGGGATTTTCTTCAAATCCGTGTCGAGTCCGACGCAGAGAAAGGATTTCTTTCTGAAGATGTTGTCTACAAGTTGTTTTCTATCCATTATATGTTTGTTGTTTTTTATTGTTGGGGGATTATCTGTTTTTTTTTGCAGCAGAGCGAATGTGGGGCGTGCGCGTGTCAGTGGCGGCGTGAAAGCTGAGTGGATTTTCAGAAACTATCAGTTTGTCTGCCGTTTTCCAGCATACTCCGTCGTGGCAATCATTTCGGCTACGTTTGGAGGCAGCATGTGGTTGATGGGGCGCCCTGCTTTTAAGCGCTGCCTTATCTCGCTTGAACTGTAGGGCAGGAGAGGGGCGTTGAGCAGGCTGGTTTGCGGCGGCAGGAGATGGGGGTTGATGGGGAAGCCCTGGCGCGGATAGATGATGAGGGAGTGGTGTGTTAGGATTTCCTCGTGGTGTGCCCAACGGTCGAAGCAGGCCCAGTTGTCGGAACCGATGAGTATTGAGAACTGGACTTGGGGGTGGAGACGTGATAGTTCGCGCAGGGTTTTATAGGTGTAGGACGGTTTTTCCAAACGCGTCTCCAGATCGGAGACTTTTATTTTCTCCAGCCCTTCAACTGCTTTCTCACAGAGTTTCAGACGGAGGTCAACTGGCCATAGGTCGTTGGTTGACTTCAACGGATTGTGTGGCGATACCATCAGCCACACTTCATCGGCCATGTCTTCTTTGATGATTTGGCTGGCTAAGGCGATGTGTCCCTTATGGATGGGGCTGAAAGAGCCTCCGTAAATTGTTACGCGCATGTTTCTTTGTGAATGGGAGAGTGGGGGGATTATTCCGCGGCTGTTTCGAGATACTGCCTAATCGCGTTGGCTGCCTCTTCCTGGGCTTTCTGCAACACGTCGTTGACGATGCAGGCATCGAAGTTGGGGGCTTGCGAGAGTTCAAATTCTGCACGGTTGATGCGTTGCTGGATGACTTCCTGCGAGTCGGTGCCGCGATTTTCAAGCCGTTGGCGTAGGGCGTCAATTGAGGGTGGTTTTATGAAAAGGCTGAATGCGCGGCCACCATATATTTTTTTTATGTTTTGCGCGCCGACGACGTCAATGTCGCAGACCACATTATCGCCGTTTGCCAGCTGTTTGTCGACCTCAGTGCGGAGCGTTCCGTAATAGCGGTTTTCATAGACTTCCTCATATTCCAGAAAGTCGCCCTTTGAAATTCGTTGGCGGAAATCTTCTGGCGTGAGAAAAAAATAGTCAACACCATCTACTTCCTTCCCGCGTGGCGGGCGGCTCGTTGCGCTCACAGAAAAGTGCAGATTGAGCCCTAGCGTCATCAGATATGAAATGATGGTGCTTTTTCCTGTTCCGCTGGGTGCGGAAATGATGATTATGCGCCCGTCGGCTTTCTTTGTAACAGTGGTATCTTCCATGATGTGTGTTGATTATAGGGCATTAAGAACCTGTTCTTTGATTTGTTCCAACTCGTCTTTCATTTTCACAACGATGTTCTGCATCTCTGCCTGATTGCTCTTCGAGCCCGTTGTGTTGATTTCCCTTCCCATTTCCTGGGCGATGAATCCTAATTTCTTGCCTTGTCCGTGGCTGGTTTCCATTGTTTCGCGGAAATATTTCAGATGGTTGGCAAGTCTTTGTTTTTCTTCGCTGATGTCGAGTTTCTCAATATAGTAAATGAGCTCTTGTTCCAGGCGGTTTTTGTCGTAGTCCACGCCTTTCAGTTCTTCCAGACGTTCTGTCAGGCGCTGGCGGATTTTTTCAACGCGCGATTTCTCAAACGGTTCGATTTCTCCGAGAAGACGCTCAATGTTGTCGATTTTCTCTGAAAATTTCTTTTGCAGGGCCAGTCCTTCTTGCGTGCGGAATTCAACGAGGTGGCCAACTGCTTCGGCGACAGCTTGGGACGCTGCGTTCCATTCTTCCTCTGTTAGGTCTTCAACGACATTGGGCTGCATGGTTTCTGGAAGTTTTATGAGTACTTCCCAGATGCCTTGTTCTGGGAAAGGAATATTGTTGCTTTCAGAAATGGCGCGAATCTGGCGGGTGTAGTCTTTGACTGCTTCTTGGTTGATTGGAAGGAAGGAAGACGCCTGGTCTTTTTCAACCCAGAGATTGAAATCGACTTTTCCTCTTTCAAGTTGCGCGGCGATGAATTTCCTCACCTCCATTTCCTTTTCCCGATAAATGGGGGCGATGCGTGCTGAAAGGTCGAGGTTTTTTGAATTGAGGGATTTTATTTCTGCATGGATTTTCTTTCCGTTGAAATGGATTTCGGCTTTGCCATAGCCGGTCATTGATTGTATCATAAATAGGTATTCAAAAATTATTTTATATTATCAAAGCAGGGAAGGCGCACTTGACAGGGAGGCGCGGGGGCTTGCGGCGAGGCGGAGCGTCTCGGCTTTTTTGCTGAGGTCACTCAATCTTGCTGAGCTTTGCAAATTTAAGCAATAGTTTTTTTATTCCGACTCCTTTTTCAAAATCAATTTGCGCTTTTGCACCATTGCCGCTTCCTTCCACAGAGATGACAGTTCCCATTCCGAAGCGTTCGTGGGCGACTTTGTCTCCCGCTTTCAACGTGGTGGAGCCGTATTCAACGGCAGATGAAAGCATTTCTGGCTGCGTAGTAGAATCGTTTGCCTTGGAGCTTGAGCCTATCTGTTGCAAGATTCTTCCGTTGCTGTAGATTCTTTTCTTGAACCGCTTGTCGTCGGCTGTTTCGCGCGATGACGCACGGGGCTTCGACTGATGCCGCTCTTCTTGGCAGGTGGTGCCCGACGGAGGATTGTCCCATAAAGATGTACTCTTCGAGAATGCGTTTTTGTTGGGGATGCGGCCTGGCGTGGTGCTGACAGACGCGGCAAATGGGCTTTTGTCTAAGTATTTCTGGTTTATCTCCCGCAGGAAGATGCTTGGCTCTCCAAATTCCATATTGCCGAATCTGAAGCGGCTTTTGGCGTATGTCAGATAGCAGCGGCTTTTGGCGCGTGTGATGGCAACGTAGAAGAGGCGTCTTTCTTCCTCCATTTCCTTAGGATAGAAACGGGCGTTTGAATTGGGGAAGAGGTCGTTTTCAAGCCCAGTCACGAAGACGGCATCAAATTCCAGTCCCTTGGCTGCATGCACCGTCATCAGGGTGATGCGGGGCGAGCCGTCGTCTTTCTGGTCGGCATCCGTCTGTAGGGACACTTTGGAGATATAGTCGGTCAGCGGCACGATTGCGGCGTTGCTGCCTCTCGCTTCATCTTCGTTGGCTTTGATGGCGCCGAGCAATTCCTCGATGTTCTCTTTTTTGCTGATGCCTTCAGCGCTGGTGTCGGCAAGCAAATCGGCGTTGATTCCTGCTGAATACAGAATGTCGGTTGCGAGGCTGGAGCCGTTTTTCCGGTGTAGGTCATTGCGAAATTTTTCGATGAGCGCCAAAAACGCCAAGAGCTTCCCTTGGGTGCTTTTGCTGAGAGACACTTGGAACTTTTGCGGGTTGGCTGCTACATTCCACAGGGTTTCCCCGTTTTCCACCGCTGCCATCTGTATCTTTGACATGGTTGTGGCCCCGATGCCCCTTGCGGGGTAGTTGACAATGCGCTTGAAGGCCTCTTCATCAGAAGGGTTGCATATCAATCTGAAGTAGGCCAGCAGGTCCTTCACCTCTTTCCTCTGATAGAACGACAGCCCACCATAGATTCTGTATGGCATGCCAGCAGAGCGGAAGGTCTCTTCAAAAGAGCGGCTTTGGGCATTTGTACGGTAGAGAATCGCAATTTCATTGTAGGGAACGTCGTGCACGTTGTGCAGATTTCGTATGACTCCCGCCACCTTGATGCTTTCCTCTTTGTCGCTGTAGGCTTCTATGATTTTCAGAGGTTCTCCGACTTCCGCTTCGCTGTACACTTTTTTGGGAATTTGAACCGCATTGTGTTTGATCAGACTGTCGGCAGCATTGACGATGTTTTGTGTCGAACGGTAGTTGCGCTCCAGTTTAAACAATTTTGCTGTGGGGTATTGCTCCTGAAAGCCCAATATATTGTCGATGCGTGCGCCTCGGAAGGAATAGATGCTCTGTGCGTCGTCTCCGACAACGCAAATTTTCGAAGTGGGGGAGGTTAGTTGCGTAATGATGCGGTGTTGTGCAACATTCGTGTCCTGGTATTCGTCAACAAGGATATATGAGAAAAGTTCGCTGTATTTACCTCTCACCTCTGGGTGTTCCTGGAAGAGGAGGAAGGTGTTGAGCAGGAGGTCGTCGAAATCCATAGCTCCTGCTGCGAAGCATCTCTGCATGTAAGTGCGGTAAATCTCCCCCGTTTTCCCGATGCCGTCTCTCTGGTCGCGCTCCCGCACATTTCTGTCATTCAGATATGCGCCTGGCAACATCAGGGCATTTTTAGCTTCTGAAATCCTGCCCGACACAATGTTTGGCTTGTACGTTTTGTCGTCAAGACCCATTTCCCTGACGATGTTCTTGATGAGCGAACGGGAATCAGTTTGGTCGTATATGGTGAAGTCGTGCGGATAGCCGATGACATCCGATTCCAGTCTTAGGATTCTGGCGAAGATGCTATGGAACGTCCCGTTCCATATATTTTGTGCAGATTCAAAACCGACGACATTGGCTATGCGGTCTCTCATCTCGCGTGCGGCCTTATTGGTGAAGGTGAGCGCCAGTATCCGCCAAGGCTCCATGCCTTGCTCGATGAGATATGCGATTTTGTAGGTCAATACGCGGGTTTTTCCGGAACCGGCCCCTGCAATGATGAGCGATGGTCCCTCACAATAGGAAACAGCATCCCATTGCGCCGTGTTTAGTTCTTTTTTAATAGCCGACATGCGTAGATGGTAGAGTGTGGAGTTTTAGAAGTGCCGTTTATTTATTGATTTCTTGGTTTCCCGCTTCCTTGGATTTTTTGTCGTGTTCCAACTTTCTTTGGTAGAAGCAGATTTTCTGCTGCAGGTCTTCTATAGATTCCCTCGCAGATGCTGCCGTGGAATCCTCACACGCCGTTCGGAATTGCTCCTCTGCTTCAAAGAGATTGATGGAATCCATCAGCAGGATGCCTTCTTCGCGGGCAGAGAGCGCCAATTCGCATTCCTTGCGCAGCAAATTGACTTTTTCTCGCGCTGTTGTAAAATTCTTTTCAGAGAGGGCTTGCCTGGAAAGCATCAGATATGCCTGCCCCTTTTGTTCCATTTTCGTCCGTGCCTCCGACCAGTCTTCGTGCTTGTTCTCCTTGCATGCGAAGCACATCGTCAGAACACACAAGAGGCCCAACGATAAGTTAAAGTATTTATGTTTTAATCTTGTCATATCTTGCTAATTATTATATATTTAAGTGGGTGTCTGAATCCTATTTGTTTTCGTCTTTATCGTTGATTGCCAAATAGTCAGCAACAATGAAACTGCTGCCTCCAACGTAGACCAGATCTTCTGGTTTGGCGTTCTTCAAAGCAGCTTCAAGCGCATCTGATACGCAATTGAAAGCCCCTCCGTTTAAGCCAAATTTTTCGGCTCTGTCACGTAGCGCTTCCGGCGGCAAGGCCCTTGCCACAGAAGCCCTTGTGAAGTAGTAGTACAATTTTTGTGGCAAGAACGAGAGTACGCCGTCGATGTCCTTGTCTGCCATAATGCCGAAAATGACATGCACCTGAGGGTAGTTTCCGTTTTGAAGCGCCTTCCCGAGGTATGCCCATCCTCCCGTGTTGTGTCCCGTATCGAGCACAATGTCCGGACGATGACCAGCATATTGCCAGCGCCCCATCAGCCCTGTCAATGAGCTCACCTCTGAAAAAGCCTCGCGAACCAACGCCGTGATTCGTTTTTTATCGTTGTACGACTGCGGCAGCAGTCCTTGTTTCAGCAAGAGCGGAACCACGTGCAGGATGGTGTTCGTGTTTTTGATTTGGCATTCTCCGGCCAGTTGCCCCTCAAATGTGCCGTAACCGACAGTCTCATAAAGGCGCGTATAATTCTCCGTCATCGTGCTGTTAACGACTTCTGGTTTGTCTTCAGCAAAAATAATCTGCGAATTGTTTTCTTTTGCTTTATCAAGAAAAACCTGCCGTGTCTCAGGCAAATCCTCTCCAACGACCACAGGCACCCCTGGCTTGATGATTCCTGCTTTTTCATAGGCGATTTCAGAGAGGGTAGAGCCAAGGAATTGCGTGTGGTCTAAACTGATGTTTGTTATGACAGACAATTTCGGCGTGACGATATTCGTGCAATCCAATCGTCCTCCAAGTCCCACTTCAACAACTGCCACATCCACGTGCTCATCTTCGAAATATTTGAAGGCCAATGCCGTTGTCAATTCGAAGAACGACGGATGCAGCGGTTCGAAAAAGCCTTTCTCGCTTTCAACGAATTGAACAACCGTATCCTCTGGAATCTTTTTTCCGTTAATCCGTATGCGCTCTCTGAAATCCAGCAGATGCGGCGAGGTGAACAATCCAACACGCAGACCTGCCAGTTGCAAAATCGCCGCAATAGTGTGCGAGCAAGATCCTTTTCCATTCGTTCCCGCCACGTGAACAATCGGGTAACTCTTGTGAGGATGGCCGAAATGCTCATCAAGGCAAAGCGATGTCTGCAGGCCTGGTTTATACGCTTTGCCACCGATATGTTGAAAAAGCGGTGTGGCTTCAAAGAGATATTGAACAGTTTCTTGATATGTCATTCTTGTATGGAATTTTTTATTGACCGCAAAATTATGCTGCCTGTCGTCAGGCATGTGTTGTCGACTGGGCGCATTTGATGCAAAATTAATCAAAAATAATGGGTTACAAACGCTGGGCGCTCAAAGAAATACATCTTCGCCAGTATGTCTGCCGATTCGAAGAGACTTTAGCAAGAATTATTAAAATGTGCATGTATCACTATTATGTTTAAAATGTAGTAGAAAAAACCAAACCGAGCATTTAATATTCGGTAAAAGAAACAAAGTAACTAAATTTGCATATGCATAGTCATCTCTTATAGGTATATGGTGTTAATGATTATTTCGCACAAAGGAAAGATGCAAAATCATTACTCATTTTTTAATGTTGACTAAGACTTTAAAATACAAGGAAACACAAGGACTTGTGTTGATCATCCATCAAAGATTTTTTACGAATTGAAAATCCATTTAGGCCCCTCTGGGTTTAAATGAGATATACACAAAATAAATGTTATACAATGCCACTTTTCACCAAGGAACAATTACTAAATAAGGATATTGAGGAGTTGCGTTCTGTTGCTACGGCGTTAGGCACGAAACATAAAGACAGCAATGACAAGGAAGATCTCGTTTACGACATCTTAGACGTTCAGGCTGAAATCAAAAGTGCTGAGATGAACAGAATGGAATCGACGGGCAGAAAGCCGCGCGTTGCCACCAGCAGGAGCAAAACGAGCGCCAGCAAAACTGCCAAGCCGACCTCTGACGCGTCCCCTTCGGACGCAAAGCCGGGCAGAAAAAGAATCGGCACCTCGCGCGTGTCGAAGGAAGAGAATGCAGAGGCGGAAAACGCCCTCATAACTTCTGCTCCTGTTGGGAGCATTCCTGCCTCTGATGTGACAGATCAGTTTGCGCAAACAAAGTCCGCTCAAGATGGAGTGCTGCCAGATGAAAACCATCTTCATGAGCCAGCCTCCTTCGCTGCTGTGTCTGGCAGCGTGTCGGCGGAAAATACGAATGAAGAACGTTTGGCCAGCGACGCCGCTGAAGTCGTGAAAACGGGAAACAGCGTAGAGCCGTCTTCACAAGAGCAAGCGGATGGCGGCACCCGAAAGGACGAGCAGCCCGAATATCTCCAGTCAGATTCCGATGTCCCCGATTTCATCACGGAGCAAATCCAGCAGCAAAACCGTCAGAGCGAAGACTCACATACTGACGTCTCTGCGAACAATGCCGATTTGGAGGCACTGAGAAAAAAATCTGCTGCCGATGATGCAGAATCAGACATCTGGAGAAAGGAAATCTCTTTGGAAGAGCAAAGGTCAGCACAGGTCGTTGCAAACGATTTTATCATATTGCAGGACATTCCGCCCGTTTTCGAAGGCATCAAACCCCACGACAGAGGTTTTGCCGAAGCAAGGGAAAATGCCAGAAATATGGGGTTCCGGAATATTCCGGATTACCGTGGAAACCACGATTTTCATAACGAACAAGAGCCGCGCGGCGTTCAGGGTCTTCTGTCACAGGAACGACAGGATTACGGGGAAAACGACCAGTTCGCCCAAGACAACGACGAAGAACTGGCAATCCCGCAAACCCTTGATTCTCGCGGTGTGCTTGAAATCTTGAATGAAGGCTATGGTTTTCTGCGTTCGTCAGACTATAACTATCTGACCTCCCCCGACGACATTTATGTCGCCCCCAATCTGATTTACCAATACGGATTGAAAACAGGAGATGTCATTGAAGGTCTGGTGAAGATTCCGCGTGAAGGAGAGAAATTCTTCACCCTTTTGGAAATTGCACACATCAACGGATTGGCCCCGAAGGACATCCGCGACCGCGTGTCTTTCGAGCACCTCACTCCCCTATTCCCCGAGAAAAAATTCAACCTGTGTAGCGGGAAAAACGACAGCCTCTCGCGCAGAGTCATCGACCTGTTTACGCCTATCGGAAAGGGGCAACGTGCGCTAATCGTTGCGCAGCCCAAGACAGGTAAGACCATGCTTATGAAGGACATCGCCAACGCCATCGCCGAAAACCATCCTGAGACCTATCTTATGATGCTACTGATTGACGAACGTCCGGAAGAAGTCACAGATATGGCCCGAACAGTCAAGGCAGAGGTCATTGCGTCAACGTTCGATGAGCCCGCTTCAAGACATGTAAAAATTGCCAACATCGTCTTGGAGAAAGCAAAGCGAATGGTTGAGTGTGGTCACGACGTGGTCATTTTCCTCGATTCCATCACCCGTCTTGCGCGTGCCTACAACACGGTTGCCCCAGCCTCGGGAAAAGTGCTGACTGGTGGTGTCGATGCAAATGCGTTGCAAAAGCCCAAACGCTTCTTTGGTGCGGCTCGCAACATAGAAGGTGGCGGTTCGCTGACCATCATCGCGACAGCGTTGATCGACACCGGCTCGAAGATGGACGAAGTCATCTTCGAGGAATTCAAGGGAACAGGCAATATGGAATTGCAGCTCGACCGCTCATTGTCAAACAAGCGAATCTTCCCCGCCGTCAATTTGGTTGTTTCAAGCACGCGTCGTGACGATCTGCTCCAAGACCAGCAGACGCTCAATCGCATGTGGATTTTGCGCAAATACATCGCAGACATGAACGCCATTGAAGCCATGAGCGAGGTGAAGAAGAGAATGGAGACAACGAGAAACAATGAAGAATTTCTCCTGTCGATGAATTCGTGATCTCCCGTCATTTCCCTTATACATATAATAGCAGAAATAAAAGATATAACATACTCTCTATCAATATGGAATTAGCAAGTAAATACAGTTCTGAAAATGTCGAAAGCAAATGGTATAGATATTGGATGGAACACAAGCTGTTCAATTCTAAGCCCGACGGACGAAAACCATATACGGTTGTAATACCTCCTCCCAATGTGACCGGCGTGTTGCACATGGGACACATGCTCAACGAGACAATCCAGGACATCCTCGTCAGACGTGCCCGTATGGAAGGCAAAAACGCCTGCTGGGTGCCCGGCACCGACCATGCCTCAATTGCCACAGAAGCAAAAGTCGTGGCACGCCTGGCGGAGCGCGGCATTAAGAAATCAGACCTCAGCCGTGAAGACTTCCTGAAGCATGCCTGGGATTGGACCGACGAGCATGGCGGCATCATTCTCAAGCAGTTGCGCCGTCTGGGAGCTTCGTGCGACTGGGACCGCACGTCGTTTACCATGGACGAAACCCGCTCAAAAAGCGTCATCAAGGTCTTTGTTGACCTATACCGCAAAGGACTCATCTATCGTGGCGTCCGCATGGTCAACTGGGACCCCAAGGCCAAGACGGCTCTCTCCGACGAAGAAGTGGTTTACAAAGAAGAGCACACGAAGCTCTATTATATGAAATATCGCGTCGCATCCGACGACGGCCTCGGAGCAACAGGCGAAGAAGGCGAAATCATTCATGAAGACGCAGAAGGGCGCTATGCCGTCGTGGCAACGACACGCCCCGAGACCATTATGGGCGACGTCGCGATGTGCATCAATCCCAACGACCCCAAAAACCATTGGCTCAAGGGAAAGAAAGTGATAGTCCCTCTTGTCGGACGCGTCATTCCCGTCATCGAAGACGAATATGTTGACATTGAATTTGGAACAGGATGCCTGAAAGTCACCCCCGCCCATGATGTCAACGACCATATGCTTGGAGAAAAATACAATCTCGAAACCATCGACATCTTCAACGACGACGCAACCATCTCCGAAGCTGCCGGCATGTACGTTGGCCAAGACCGCTTCGATGTTCGCCGCCAGATTGCCAAAGATTTGGAAGCGGCTGGCCTGATGGAGCGCATTGAAGATTACGACAACAAGATCGGCTGCTCGGAGCGCACCGGTGTCCCCATTGAGCCAAAGCTCTCCACGCAGTGGTTCCTGAAGATGCAGCATTTTGCCGACTTGGCATTGCCGCCGGTTATGAACGACGAAATCAGGTTTTATCCTGTCAAGTATAAAAACACCTACCGCCATTGGCTCGAAAACATCAAAGACTGGTGTATCTCACGTCAGCTCTGGTGGGGCCACCGCATCCCCGCCTACTATCTCCCCTCGGGCGGTTACGTCGTGGCAGAGACAGAACAAGAGGCCTTGGCCCTGGCACGCGAGAAATCAGGCAACCCCGCTCTCCAGCTCTCCGATCTGAAGCAAGATGAAGATGCCCTCGACACGTGGTTCTCATCATGGTTGTGGCCCATCTCTCTCTTCAATGGCATCCTCGATTCCGACAACGAAGAATTCAAATACTATTACCCAACCAGTGTCCTCGTGACCGGCCCCGACATCATCTTCTTTTGGGTGGCACGCATGATCATGGCTGGATATGAATACACGGGCAAATTCCCCTTCAAAGACGTCTACTTCACTGGCATTGTGCGCGACAAACTCGGCCGTAAAATGTCGAAGTCGCTCGGCAACTCCCCCGACCCCCTCGACCTCATCGACAAATATGGTGCCGATGGTGTGAGAATGGGAATGATGCTCTCAGCGCCTGCCGGCAACGACATTCTCTTCGACGAATCCCTCTGCGAACAGGGAAGAAATTTCTGCAACAAAATCTGGAACGCCTTCCGCCTCGTACAGGGATGGACTGTCAGCGAGACACTCCCCCAGAACGATGTCGCCGCCCTCGCCATCAACTGGTTTGGGGCACAGATGCGCAGCAGCGCCGCAGTCATCGCCGACCATTTCTCAAAATATCGCTTGAGCGATGCCCTGATGGAAGTCTACCACCTCTTCTGGGATGAATTTTCGGCATGGTTCCTCGAACTCGTCAAGCCCGCCTACGGCCAGGCCATTGATGCCGCCACCTACCAGGCAACGCTTTCCTTCTTCAACGACCTCCTCCATCTCCTCCACCCCTTCATGCCCTTCATCACGGAAGAACTCTGGCAGAACATCTCGGAGCGTCGCGATGGCGAAAGCATCATGACAAGTCCTCAGACCATCCAGGCGCCCCTCGATGCAGACAAACGGCAGATTGAAAAATTCGCCGCCGTCAAGCAAGTCATCACCAACATCCGTGGAATCCGTTCCTCCAAAAACATCTCCCCGAAGGAGCCCCTGGTCTTGCAGGTGATCGGAGAAAACCCCGTTGAAGCCTACAACTGCATCATCTCTAAGCTCGCCAACATCTCCGAAATCGCCGCCGTCACTGTCAAGGGCGAAGGCGCCTCCACCTTCATGGTCGGCACCTCCGAATACGCCCTGCTTCTCGGCAACCTCATCGACGCTGAAGCCGAAATCACCAAGGCGCAGGCCGAACTCAAGCATCTCGAGGGATTCCTCGCTGGCGTCGAGAAGAAACTCGGCAACAAACGTTTCGTTGAAGGCGCCCCCGCAGCCGTCGTAGAGCTCGAGAGAAAGAAAAAGGCAGATGCCGAAACAAAGATTGCCGTTTTGAAAGAAACACTCAAAAGTTTGGGAGCATAATGGCAGACCATCCTAAAATAGAAATCATCTGAATCCATGTCCTTTGGCGAAGGGAAAAAATTCCTTTTGCCAAGGGACATCATTGTTTAACATCCAAAGCCCGCGCCTCGCATCGTCTTTGGAAAAACAGCCATAAAAAAAACATGAAGAAAACAATTCTACGATTGGCCCTTTGTTGTCTTGGAACGTGCAGTAGTCTTTCCGTCCTTGCCGACAGCGTCTATCAGATCCACCCCATCCCCCATCAGCAGCAAGCGGTGGGCGGCACAACCAAAATCCCCGCAGGAAAAATTCAAGTCATCTGTGGAGACCACATCGACAGCTACACCAAAGCCCGTCTGAAAAACATCCTCTCCGAGCACAACCTCATTAGCGACAGCGATGAAATCTTCGCCACAGCCCCCTCAGAGGGCTTCGTCCACATCTTCGTAGGCGTCAACAATTCGGGCGACAAGGCCGACGCAAAAGCCACCGCCTTGAAACTCAGTCGCGATGTCTTTACGTTGCAAAACAAATACGACAAGCACCTCCTCAGCCTGCAAGACGCTGGCGGCCTTGCCGAAATCGTCATCCTGGGCGAAAACACCGATGCCGCCTTCATCGGCATGGCCTCTCTGGAGCAAATTCTCGACTACAACGCCCCAGAAAGCATTCCCTGCGGCATCATCTACGACTATGCCGACCAGAAAAACCGTGGCCTCGTCGAAGGCTACTATGGCGTACCCTATTCCATTGACGTAAAGAAAGACGTCATGAGATTCATGATGCGCCACAAGATGAACTCATATATGTATGGCGCGAAGAGCGACTACTACCACTCCGCCTATTGGAAACAGCCCTATCCCGCCACCATCACCGAGCAGCAGAAAAAACTCGGCTATCTCTCGCAGGACATGGTCAGAGACCTCACGCAGGTGTCACACGAAACCAAGGTCAACTTCATTTGGGCCATCCATCCGGGCAACGACTTCCTCAACAGTTCCACCGTCATCACCGACATCATGAACAAATACAAGCGCATGTACGCCCTCGGCGTGCGCCAGTTTGCCGTGTTCGTTGACGACGTCGCCATCCCCTCCACCCAGGCGCAGTATGACCTCAACGCCGCCCGCGTCACCAGCCTTCAGCAGGCCATTGAAAAAGAGTGGAACAAAAGCGGCGCCGCCCCCGCCGACACCGTCAAGCCCCTCCAGTTCGTTCCCCAAATCTATTGCGGCAGCTTCGCGGGTGGTGGTGAAGAACAGCGTAAAGCCTTCTTCACCGCCCTCAGCAAAACGCCCTCCAACGTCGTCATCTATACCACCGGCTGGGGCGTATGGAGCGTGCCCAATTCCTCCGACGTGCAGAGCGTGCGCCAATACCTGGGCCGCGACGTCGCATGGTGGTGGAACTATCCCTGCAACGACAACGATGCCGACAAGCTCTTCACGATGGACATGTACGCCAACTTCCACGACGAAAGCAGAATCTCCAACACCGCAACGGTCGACAAAAGCTTGAAAAACTGTCTCGCCGTCCTCAGCAACCCCATGCAGCAGGGAGAAGTGTCGAAAATCGCCCTCTTCGGCGTCGCCGACTATGCTTGGAACAACGCCGCTTTCAACAACAAGACCAACTGGAACGCCGCCTTCCCCGCCATCATCCGCGACAAAGAGACAGCCGAGGCCTATCAGCTCCTCGCCGCCCATCTGCGCTACTATGACTCAGGCGCCCTCTCCTCCCTCGTCAACGCATACAAAACTGCCTTCAACAAGCAAGGACAGGCCGACGGTAGCGCCTTGAAAACCACCATGCAAAACATCATCAAGGCCGCAGAGAAAATCGAAGCCCTCGCAAACAGCCAAAACGAAAGCGACCGCCTGCTCCTCGCCGACCCCCTGGCTCACAAAGCTCCACAGCATGGCTCGCCAGACACTGACGCTCATCGAAGCCGCAGAAAATGCGGAAGAGTCCGACAAGTGGAACGCCTACGCGCAGACCATCAATCCCCTCTCCCGCATTGACACAGACGCCGCCCACCAGGCACCCCAGCTCGCTGGATCCGTCGGTGCGCAGCTCTCGCTCTCCTCGCGGCAAACCAATCCCTCGCAGGAAACGCTCCGGCCCTTCCTCAGCTATCTCCAGGAGAAATCCCTCGGCAACCTCCTCGGCGCCCCCGTTTCCGCCGTCCCCGTCCTCTTCTCCAACCTTGAGAAAGCCAAAGGCGCCGTGTCGAAAAGCAAAAATAGCGTCACCTTCGTCAACAACTGCGTCAACACCCTCCAGCAAGGCCAATACATCGGGCTCAGTCTCCCCCAGCCCGTCAAACTCGAAAGCATAACTGCCGCCGACAGCCTCTTCTCTGCCTTCACCCTCCTCACCTCTGAAAACGGCAGAGACTGGAGCGTCCTCGAAAAAGGCAGCCAGCCCGCCGCCCACGTCAGATACCTCGTCGTTGAAAACGAGAACGCAGAGCCCCGCTCCCTCAAGCTCGCCCGCGCCGTCCTCAAACTGACGCTCCCCGCTCCCACCGCCATCGCCAGCGCAACCATCCCCTCTGGCGACATCTATAGCGGCCACAACGCCTCCTTCATGACCGACGGTGACTACACCACCTACACCTGTCTCAACCGCAACCAGAAAACCAACGATGCCTACGTTGTCAAGCTCTCAGCTCCCGTCCCCGTTGGCGACGTCAGAATCTGCATGGGAACAGTGAACGGCGACTACATGACCGTTGGCCGCGTACAGACCTCTCTCGATGGCAAAACCTGGAAAACGCTCCGCGTGAAAGGCACCGCGCAGACCGACTTCCGCATGACGCTCCCTCAGGTCGTCAAACATTCCAGCGAAATGTCCTATTGCGACTTCAGCGGCACGAACGACATTGCACAATACGTACGCCTCCTTGTCTCCACGGCCAACACCTCCAAGTGGTTGCGCCTCTACGACATAGAAGTCAACAAGGCCACCCACGCTGCCAAGTTCAAGCACCCCGCTGCCGATGCCTCGGGCAACGCCCTCCTCAGCCTGACCGACAAGGCTGGCAACACGGGCATCCCCGCTACCGACACGCCCTCTGGCAACAGCCTCACCTACCATTTCTACGATGCCAGCCCAGCCTCCAGCATCGTCCTCTTCCAGGCTCCCGGCGCCCCCGCGCAAAATGCCGTCGTCAGCGCCCAGACAACGAATGGCGAATGGGTCAGCCTCGGCACACTGACGGGTGGCTACCAGAAAATCTCCCTCGCCGCCGCAGGCACCCCCTCTTGCATCCGCATCAGCTGGGAGGGCAACGCCGCCCCCGTCATCTACGAAATCCGTGAAGACCTCACGCAGGGCGCCGCCCCCATCGTTTCTGAAATCGGCAGCATCGCCGCCCCCGACGCTCCTCTCACCGTTCACACCACTGAAGCAGGCTTCGTCAGCGTCAGCAGCGCAGAAGGCATCACGTCTTGCCGCGTCTTTACGCCCCTTGGCAAATGTCTCCTCACGCTCCGCGCCAGCGGTGCACAGCAAGTGCAGCTCCCCGCCCTCTCCGCTGGCAATCAAAAAGTTCTCATCCTCAACATCGAGACGGCGAAAGGCAACACGGCCAGTTGCAAACTGATGCTCAAATAAGAAAAACCTTCCCCTCCTGTTCCCCTAAAAAGGGAACGGAAGGGGGAGGAAAACAACCCGCAGGGGAAACACCCGTACGGGGCGAAGCCGCACGGGGCACGGGGACATACCGAGCTCGGAAATGCCCCTATAACCCCACCCCAATAATTGAATGAAAAAGGGGTGTTCTGAATGAAGTCCACCGAAACCGCACACGGGGTCGTAAGACGTATTCAGGACACCCCTTGATTAATTCTTTTCACAATGGGGAGGATTGAGCGAGACTCATATCGCGTCAGATTCTTCAAAACAATTTCAAATCTTATGGGAAATGCTAATCCAGCAAACACAACCTTTCTGAGGTGGCTCAGCCTGCTCATCATAAGTTTGCTGTCGCGTCCTGCCGATGCGCAAAGCGGCAACGGGGATTATGATACATACACAACGTGGAGCGAATTTGTCACCGAATACCTTGAACAGAATATCGATGAAGACGCTCTCGAAGCAGAGTCCGACCTTCGTCAAGACCTGCAATTCATGGAAGACCTTCATCTCCGTCCCCAAAACATCAACACAGCCGCAAAAGAAGATTTTCTCCGTCTTGCGTTTATGACAGAGGCGCAGGCCGACTCCATTTTGTCCTATAGAAGTCGGAAACGGGAATTTTTCTCATTGGGAGAATTGCAATTCGTCAGTGGTCTGACGCCTGTACAACGGAAATGGCTGTCGCTTTTTTTCTACGCAGAAAGAATCGACAGCAGACGCGCCTACGCTCAGAAAGGGAAAAACAGACACTTATTCATTACCAATCTTGACGTTCCCTTTTACAAGCGAGCTGGAAATAGACAACACACAGAAGAAGAGTATAAGAATAATCCGAATTGCATGTATTGGGGAAATGCACTTGCCAACACCGTTCGCTATCGTTTCTCCCACGGAAAGCAATTCAGCGCCGGCACCACGTTGCAGAAGGACGCCGGAGAGCCCTTCGCGGGCTGCGGCAATTATCCCTACGACTACGTTTCTGCCTATGCACACCTCATCTCCACAAACGGCAAATGGCAGGCATGGCTGGGCGATTTCAACGTTCGATCAAATCATGGTCTGATCTTTTCAAGTGGCCTTTTTAAAAATACGGCACAAATCAATGGCCCATTTCCGTCAAAACCTCTGCAGATCAAACCGCACTCCTCGTGTGACGAAACTAACTATTTCCGCGGATTGGCCTTAGCTCGGCAAGGCCGTGTCTGGAATGCCGCCGCTTTCTTCTCTCTTAGAAAGCTCGATGCACGGCTTGAAAACGACACGGTCACCTCCTTCAACAAAACGGGGTTCCACCGCACCCAAACGGAACTCGAACGGAAAAACAACGTGAGAAATCTGACGGCTGCCATGCAACTTGGCTACAATAAAAACCGCTTGAAATTGGCCTTCACGTTTGCCTTTGACAACTATAACCATGTTGTTTGGCCAAAGGAACAACCCTATAACCTCTATTTCATGCGTGGCAAATCAGCCTGTGCTTTCAGTTGCGATTACCATATTCGGTCTGCCGACAGGAAATGGACACATTCTGGAGAAACGGCCATTGACCGCAGATTACACGCTGCCATGACCCACACCGTGCGTTACAGTCCTTCCTCCCGCCTTCTCCTGACGGGACAAATCCGCCATTTCAGTCCTCGTTTCATATCCATACACGGAAACGCCATGCAGGAGGGCAGCCGCATACAAAACGAAACAGGTATAACGCTGGGCATGAACGCGCAACTGCCTTCTTCTTGGGAATTTACTTCCTATGTCGAATATTTCAGATTCCCTCGTGAAACGTTTAGTGCCACAGCAAAAAACTCGCAAGGTTTTGCATTTAGCACGTTGGCGACCTATAGCCCCAGTCCTCGGCTGACCTATAAAATACGCTATCGTTACAAAACCAAGCAACGAGACATTCCTCGTCACAAGGGAACGCTCCAATATGCAGAGTTGCACAAACTGACCCTGACAACCATATCCCCTTTTCTCAGCGGAATGACGCTTTGGGTTTCTGGTGATGCTTTGCTTTCTGTTTCGCAAACATCGAAAATGCAATCAGGTTATATGCTGTCATCCCGTTTTTCATGGGAAAAATTAAAACAGCTTTCGCTTGACGCTTTTGCAGCTGTCTTTTCCACGAAAGCCGACAACCGTTTCTATGCCTACGAACCGCAATTAAGCTATGCTGGTGCATTTCCGTCTTTTTTTCATCGCGGTCTTCGTCTTGTTGGTCAATGCCGTTGGAAACCATTTGACTTCATGCAAGTCTCTGCACGTTTCGGCCTCTTGCATTATTTCAATAAAGACAGTATAGCCTCTGGCACCCAACTCATCAACAGTTCAACCAAAAGCGATTTAAACTTGCAGTTGATAATGAGGTTTTGAAGTTTCAATTTGGTTAGATTGAAGGCTACTGACAGGACGAGAACCACCAATGAATCCATTTTCTTTGAAATTATAAAAATATATAGGTGTCTGCAGATTTTTGTAATCTTACACAGACACCTATATTATAAGTGAGCATCACAAGCCCCCACATTAGGTAGAGATGAATTTATGCCAGGGCGTTGGCCTTGGCATAAAACCAAAGAAATCACTTTCGCCACCAAGCGAGATGTTTACCACGTGCTCCGTTGGAAGACGTGTCTAATCCAAACGGTTTCATGTTGCAGTAACGTTCATACCATTGTTGTTTTGCGGGAGAGTCAATGGCATCATACTCACTAATTATACAGCTTGTGTAGAGATCGTCAGCAAGGGTTAGAATGATGTTGGAGAGTTCGAGGGTCTGCTCCAACTCGTGCCCTTGCGGACAAAATAATTTCATGCGCTTAATGGCTTCGTAGCCATATACGGCTCCCATAATATTGCCGCATACTGCGCCAGTTGAATCGCTGTCGCCGTCATGATTAACTGCGCTGATGATGGCATCCTCTATGCTGTCGATATGCCGAACGGCGCAATAGAGCGCAATGGCCCAAGCCTCTTCGCCTGTCCATCCTTCGCCAAGTGTTTGGATGTTCTCTGCATCACTCTTGTCGTTGGCTGCAAGTACAACAGACGTACGGGTGAGATTGGCAAGGAAACGCTTCTCTTTCTCATATTTCCCTTTATAAAGTCTGTCGAGAGTTTGGAGGGTGCTAAGAGCGATGGCTGCAATGTTTGTTTTTATCTCATTCTCATCCAGCCTTATCAAATCGTATATGAGGTGCGTCAGCATGGCGGAAGGCAGAAAAGCCAACGGATGCTTGTGCGTTGCAGCAGCCACCTTGGCGCCAGCTTCGTCCATTTGAGTTATGTTGTAGAAAGAAATGCCACGACTCCAATAACCGGCCATGAGCAGAGCCATGGGAGCGACGCGCATGATACCGCCACATCCCTTGCTGTTGTTTTGTACCTTTTCGCCTTGATACAGACTTTCGCAAGCCGACAGGCAAGTGGTGCCTGGGGCACGACGATGAGCCAATTCGGGCAGATTGCGAAGCCATGTATAGTGGAAATCCTTGTCAGGAGATTCTTTTTTCTTGCCAGTCTGCGTACAATACCAGTCAAGATAAGCTCCCTCCACATAATCTTCAGGATTCCCGCCAATGCCACGCATACAACCACGTGTAACGCCCATCAGCATCCCGTTGGCCGTGAAGAGTGTCATCTGGGTGTCGTCGCTAATCAAAGCCTTTCCCTCGTTGTCAAGATCGAACTCTGTGATTCCTCTGTTGCCATATTGTGCAAGAATGCTGTTGCGGCTCATAAATTCCACCGTATAGCCTAACGCATCGCCAGCCGCGCCTGCCATCAGCGACCCGCGGATGCGGTCGCGTGTTCTCTGTTTCAAAGAATCTTTTTTTTCATTGCAACTGTTTGCAAACCGACTTACAAAATCCACTTGTCCTTGTGTTTCTGGCGACTTGCGATGTGCCGCTTTCGGCATATTGCAAAAATGACGGCGCATGGCGTCGAGCGCACCCGTCAAGGTCGGTTCCTCCATTTGTCGGGCTTCATAACATGCCATGATCGTTCCTGTGCGTCCAACACCGCCCCAACAATGCACATAGGTGTATCCATCTTGCTGCATTAAATATTCAATCTTATCAATGAGTTGGTGCACTGCCTCTACCGACTCCGGAGCATTCACATCCCTGATTGGAAATCGCAGATAACTGGTGTCCTTCGGCAGCATTTGCTGATAAGGAGACAGTTCTCCCTCTTCTGTCAAATCGATGAAATGCCGCACGCCAAAATGATGCATTCTTTTCAATTTTATTTCCGCCAATTCCCTGCATTTGTCGCCAGGGTATTCGCCTGCGAAGAGTTTGCTTCCCAAATAATAAGACTGATGCAGTGGGCGGCTGATAAATGCCTCAAAGCGGTCGTTGATGTCAAGCAAATCTGCAGGAAGTAGGTCACGACAGAGACTGACGACTTCACGATCGAAATCGCTGCCAACGATATAGAACTCTTCAGCGCTGGCAATGGAAGCCGTCATTGCACCAATGGTGTCAGAATCTCCACCCATAGATATGGCAAGTTGCAATGCTTTCTGAGCGGAGTAACCGCTACGTTCAATATATGCCTTGATGGCAATAGGCACACTTCCCTGGCAGGTTACGTCAAACGTATATTTGTCTCGGATGTCGTTTAAATTAAAGTTGAGATTATATCCAATTTTCTCTGTGACGAAATTTCTGATGGCATCTTCCGCTCCCGTTCTGTTGTTTTTCTTTAGGAACACACAGCCAGCAATGGCCTGTGCTCCTCTGATGCCTTCGGGATGGTTGTGAGAGACGGAAGCCGTGATGCGTGCCAACTCCATCGCTTCTTCAAGCGTGTTGGCATACAGTCCAACGGGACTTACTCTCATGGCTGAACCATTGCCAAAACTATTGTATGGCTGCGGATTATCAGTTGTCAGCCATCTTGCAAACATTTTCCCATAACCAGCATTGGGATATTTGCGTCCCAACTGTTGCATACAAGCAACTAATGTTTCAGGACGATGTTCTGTATCTGTCATCAGCCATTCGGCCACAGCAAGTGTCATCACCGTATCGTCTGTGAATCGGCTTCCTCTCGGAACCATTTCAAATTCTTCTGTCTTAATGTTGTGCCACTCGCGGGTACTGCCAACGATGTCGCCAATTATAGCTCCTAACATACTCATACATTGTTTTAATATTTATACTATTCTCCTCGTGGTCAACTTATTCTTTCACCATTACTAACAACACTTCCTTGCCTGCTTCGTTTGTCCTTGGCAAACGACATCGGTAGTTACACTTGAATCTGTAGCGGACTTTATGTTCTCATGTCTTATTCATCTCGCTAAAAAAAAGTTGTGTTGAAATTACACTGCAAATATAGTTTGATTTTTTATTATAGCCAAATATTCTGTGTAAAATCTACACAATAGCTTGAGGCATGTGGAATGAATTTTGAATCCATACAGTTTGTATAGTTTCGTTCCCCCATACTGCTACCGTCCTGTTGCTTACGACTTGTTGGCGAACGTGGGAGCAGGCACAAGTGTGCCTCGTCCCAGATGCGTTCGTGTCACGTCCCAGATGCGTTTGCGTCTCGCCCCGCGTTCGCTGAGAGTCATTATTTATTTCTACTGAACAACATTTACTTGTGCAATAAGAACGAGCTTCGGATGCAGCGAGGCTTTCGCCTTGATTTTTAGCGGACAATAAAAAATCCGTTCAATCCGTAGTCGTTTTGTCTCCGACAATGGATTAAACGGATTTCTTCTCCCCTTTTATAGCCCTGCATAGGGAGAGGAATGTGGAAGTTTTTTGGTGTGTCTCCCGCCTACCCTCTCTCTCCTCCTTTATTCTCCTCCATTGCCTCCATCGCCCGTCGTTTGATTTCCGCGCGTGCGGGTTTGCCAGTCTCCGTCATGGGTAGGCAAGGTAGGAAGACGATGTGTTTTGGCATTTCGTGGCGCGTGAGTTTCGCACGACAGCGTTCGCGCAGGAGGGCTTCTTGCGTAGGCGGCGCCTGGCACACGAGGGTCAGGGCCTCGCCGAGCACGGCATCGGGTACGCCCGTGAGGAAGAAGGGACAGGGCAGAGAGCTTTGCAGGCGGGCTTCAAGCTCTTCCACTTGATGCTTGAGGCCGCCGGAGCAGACGACGTTGTCGCAGCGACCGAGGATGAGGAAGGTGGAGGCGTCGGGGCTGAGTTGCGCGATGTCGTTAGTGGCGAGGCGGTGGGCGCCGATGTCGGGAGAGGTGATGACAAGGCAGTGGCGCTGGTCGGTCTGGAGGGTGACTCCAGGGAGGGCGGTGTAGCGTTGGCTGCGGTGGGGACCGTTGACGCGGCGCAGGGCGATGTGGGAGAGGGTTTCGGTCATGCCGTAGGTGCTCCACACGTTGTTTGGGAAATCGGCCAACGCGCTCTCGAGCTGGGGACTGATGGGGCCGCCGCCGATGATGAGGTGGCGGACACCGCGCAGGAGGGTGGTTTCGCGCGGGCTCTTGAGCGTTTGACTGACTTGGAAGGGGGTGAGCGCGGCAAAGACGGGGGAGGCGTGGAGCTGGGCAAAGGGGCGCCCCGTTGGGCACACGGCGAGGAGGCGCAGATGGCTGACGAGGCTGCGCACGACCATCATTTTCCCTGCGATGTATTGCAGGGGGAGGCAGAGAAGGGCGGTGTCGCCGGGCTGCAGGCCGAGGAAGCGGCACGTTTTTTGCGCACTGGCGCTCATGTGGGTTTTCAGGACGCGGAGGGGGCGCGGGGTGCCTGTGGAGCCGGAGGTGTGGACGGTCAGGAAGGGCGCGGGGCTGTGCCATTCGCGCTTGAACTCCTCTACCTCGCGGGCAAAGGCGCTCTGCGGAAGGGTGAGGTCGTGGAGTACGCCCGACTTGATGACGAGGCGGGTGGCGGTGTAGTTTTTGAGATAGAGTTGGCCTGTTCCGAGGCCGTGGGTGGCGGGAAGAGGGGCGGCATTTTCGGGGGCGTTTTCGCGCCATGTTTTTTCGGCGGCGTAGGCGGTGAGCTGCGCGACAGCGTTGAGCCCGACGTTTGACTCGAGGGCGCTCGTGACCCAATAGGGGATGCCGTGGCGGGCTGAGAGGCGCATCCATTCTTCTGTGCCAGCCATGCCGCCGTGGAGGGTGGGTTTGAGAACGAGGTATTGGGGGCGCAGCTCGCGCAGGAGGCGTTCTTTCTCGCGGGGATGGTTGACGCCGATGAGTTCTTCGTCGAGGGCGATGGGGATGGGCGACTCACGGCAGAGGCGGGCCATAGCGTCCCACTGGCGGGGGCGGATGGGCTGCTCGATGCTGTGGATGCCGAAGGCCGAGAGTTCGCGGAGCCGGGCGGGGGCTTCTTCGGGGGAGAAGGCGCCGTTGGCGTCAACGCGGAGCTGGAGATCGGCGGGGCTGAAGTCTTGGCGCAGGAGGCGCAGGAGACGAATTTCTTCGTTGAAGTCGATGGCGCCGATCTTGATTTTTATGCAGCGGAAGCCTTCGCGGAGTTTCTCCTGCATGCGGCAGCGCATTTCTGCGTAGGTGCCCATCCAGACGAGTCCGTTGATGGGGATGCCGGTCTGGCCGAGGGAGAAGGGCGTTGGAAGGAGTGTCAGATGCGACTCGCCACGGAGGGAGGCGCGGGCGGAAAGGAAGGCGGTTTCGAAGCCGAAGAGCACGGAGGGATGGTTGCGCAGCGCTTCGCGGTCGAGGCGGCGGCTCTGCTCGACGCGGCGGCTGACGGCATGGAGGAATGTCTCGTAATGGGCGTCGTATTCGGCGGAGAGGTCGTGAAGGGGGGCGCATTCGCCAAGGCCGTAGAGGGAATGGTTGGTTGGGGAGGTCAAGAGAACGTACCAGACACGGTGGTGGAGATAGACGCCGCGCGACGTGCCTGCGGGGTTCTTGAAATGGAGCAGGCGCGGGATGATGCGGACTTGGATGGGGAGGTTGAGGGCGAACTGGCTGTTGTCTGTGAGGGGCATCGTTTTCGTTTTGTATTGTTGTTTGCGTTGTTGTTTGTGTGGAGGGGAGCGGTGTCCTAAGGCGTCGCAGCCTCTCCCCCATTCCTATGGATTTGTGGGGAGAGGCTGGCGGAGGAGGCATCAGGGGAGCTTGGGATATTTCTTGAAGTTGGGCTTGCGCTTTTCGAGGAAGGCGCGTCCGCCCTCCTGTGCTTCGTCGAGCATGTAATAGAGCATGGTGGAGTCGCCGGCGAGTTCCTGTATGCCTGCTTGTCCGTCGAGCTCCGCATTGAGTCCGGCTTTTATGAGGCGCAGGGCCAGGGGGGAATGTTCCATCATGGTCTGTGCCCAACTGACGACTTCGTCTTCGAGCGCTTCTGGTTCTACCACTTTGTTGACCATGCCCATGCGCTCGGCTTCGACGGCGCTGTATTGGCGGCACATAAACCATATCTCACGCGCTTTTTTCTGTCCGACGATGCGGGCGAGATAGGAGGCACCGAAACCGGCATCGAAGGAGCCGACGCGGGGCCCTGTCTGGCCAAAGATGGCGTTGGTGGAGGCGATGGTCAGGTCGCACATGAGATGGAGGACATGGCCGCCGCCGATGGCGTATCCGTTGACCATGGCGATGACGGGCTTGGGAAGGGAGCGGATTTGCTTTTGCACGTCGAGCACATTGAGGCGGGGCACTCCGTCACCGCCAACGTAGCCGCCGCGTCCTTTGACGTGCATGTCGCCACCGGAGCAGAAGGCGACGTTGCCGGCACCGGTCAAGACGACGACGGCGATGTCGGCGGCTTCACGGCAATGACGCAGGGCGTCGCCGATTTCGGAGACGGTTTGCGGGGTGAAGGCGTTGCGATAGCGGGGACGGTTGATCGTTATCTTGGCAATGCCTTCGTATTCTTCAAAAAGGATTTCTTCGTATTGTTTGATTGTTTTCCAGTTGCGTTCCATTTCTTTGATAGGTGTTTTAGTATAAATGTTGTGTGTTTCGGTGAGGGGGCACCCACCGTTTCTGTGTTTGTATGTTTTAGTAATAGTACGATTACTTAGCAGAATATTTCCAAAAGGACGGGACGCTCCGCCTCTTGCATCAGGAGACGGTTGATGGCGCTTGGGAGGTCGTCGGGGGAGTCTGCCGAGAGATATTCGAGGCGGTGGGTTTCGGCAACGCCACGGGCCGACGTGTGGTGGGCACCGGCGATGTAGCTGTTGCTGGCGGGAGAATCATTGAGGCCGGGGAGGTGTTTGAAGATGCGTCCGCCGGAATTGTTGAAGAGGACGATGCGGAGGTTGCCGCGCAACGCTGAGTTCCAGAGGGCGTTTTGGTCGTAGAAGAAGCTGAGGTCGCCGATGAAGGCGAGGACTGTTTTGCGGCTGGCGAGGGCATTGCCAGCGGCGGCCGAGAGGGAGCCTTCGATGCCGTTGACACCGCGGTTGACCCTCAGCGTGAAGGTGCCGTCGTTGAAGACGGCGGCAGCGGAGCGGACAACGGTGCTGTTGGCAAGATGGATGGCGGAGAGCGGGAGGCGGTGTTGCTGGAGATGGCGCTTGATGGCTGTCATGGCTGTATGCTGGATGTCGGCGGCAGGAATGGCGTAGGGGGCATTGTCGAGTTGCTGCCGTAGGCGGCACACGGCGGTCTTTTCCCTCAGCAGGGGGCGGAGGCGGGCAAGGAGGTTTTGCCAGGGGGCTTCAACAAGCATGTCGAGGTGCATGAAGGTGTCGGGCATACCGGCGTTTTGCTGGATGCGGACAACGGAGAGCGCGGGACGCTGGCGCAGATCGAGCTTTAGCTGTTTGCCAACGAGGTTGCCGCCGACGTGGATGAGGAGGTCGGGGCGCAATTGTTCTCTCAATTCGGGGCTACTTTCCAGCAGGGCCGTGCGGTGGGCGTTTGCCTGGTTGGAAACGAGCTCAGGGAGCACCAACAGTTTGTTTTCCTCATCAAGCCTCTCCAGGATGTCGGCCTTTCTCTCGCACTGCCCCACGATGACCACGGGCAGGGTGGCTTCGTTGATTTTGCTGACCAGGGCGGCGGGGGTGCACCGTCTTCCGTCTCGTAAAAGGCGACCGGGCTGGCCAGGGGCAGACAGGGCGTGGTGAAGCTGAAGAGTGGTTCCGAGAGGGGAACGTTGAGGTGGACGGGGCCACCGCCGCACCGCTTCAGGGCGATACATGCCTCACAAGCGGCGTTGCGGCACCAGTGGGCCTCGGCTTCGGTGTGGGGCTCGGCGAGCGTGTAGGTCTTTGCGTAGGGCGCCAAAGCGGAGGTCTGCGGAATGGTCTGCCCGTCGAGCTGGCCGATGAGTTGCGGAGGACGGTCGGCGGAGATGACGAGCAGGGGAATCTGCCGATAGAAGGCTTCTGCGACAGCGGGGATGGTGTTTAAGAGGGCGGAACCCGACGTGACACACACGGCGACGGGACGGAGGTCCTGCGCCAGCGAGATGCCCAGGGCAACGAAGGCCGCACTGCGCTCGTCGGTGACGGCATGGATGCGGAAGGGATGCTCGGGGGAGGCTGTCCTTGTGAGCTCGTGGAGATTGTGGACAATGACGCCGTTTCGCGAGCCCGGACAGACAACGGCATCTGTTATACCGCTCTGAAGAAGGATGGATGTAAGGATGTTTACGTTGGTCTTGTCACAAAACATTTTCTTTTACAAGATTATGGGCTTGGGCGTTTGTGTAATGGTAAGTAGGTGTTCAAAATTAGTTTATACTATCCATGCAGGGATTATCCAGTTTAATATAAACTAATTCTGAACACCTACCTAAAAAATAATTTGAACAATTTTGAGGGTGTAAGGTGGGGTGTTCAAAATTCCATAAAAATCAAGGTTGGTAAAGAGGCGGCAGCGCTCCTTTCAGGGGCAGCGGCGCAACTGCCATGTTATTTGGCTCAAAACCGCACAGAGACTTTTCTTGATTTTGAATACCCTACCTTTCAGGGCGCTGTTTCTAACGATTACTCATTTTGCCCAGAAAACAATTGCTGCATGGCGTGCAGTTTGCGACAGGTTTCCTGCCACTCTTCTTCCAGTTTGCTTTCTTTCAGTATGCCTCCGCCGGCGTACAATGTGGCCTGGCCTTCTGACATTTCCATGCAGCGGAGCGAGACGAAGAGTGCTGTCTGTCCGTTGATGTTTATCGGACCGCTGAAGCCAGCATAGTATTTGCGTGGCGTGGTTTCCGACGTGAGGATGCGGCGTTTGGCGCTTTCCGTGGGCGTTCCGCACACGGCGGGTGTCGGATGGAGGGATTGCAGGAGACTCCCGATGCTGAGGGCGGCTTTGGGGCGAAATGAAATGTCTGTGTGGAGATGTACCACATTGCCTGCACGTGTGGGGTGGCAAGGGGATTTCGCGATGCTGCCTTCGGCGAATGGGGTCAGGCGCTTGGTGATGAAGTCAACGACATACTGGTGTTCCTCGATGTTTTTTTTGCTCCAAGCATCGAGGGCGGGGAGACTGCCTTTCCATTCGCAGGTGCCTGCCAAGGCCATGGTGTGCCAAAGGGGGGAGGATGAGGAGCGTCGGAGGAGGGTTTCGGGCGTTGCCGCCAGCCAGAGTCCGGTGTGTGGAGTGTACCACAATGTGACGTAGCTCTGGGGCATATTTTGGCACGTGAGGAGAAAAAGGTCGATGAGGGCGGTGTTGTGGTCTGTCTTTATGTTGAGCCGCCGTGAGAGCACCACTTTCTTGAGTGTGCCTTCACGCAGGGTGTCAAGGCATTTTTCAAAGCTCTCCTTGTAGGAACGCAGCTGTTTTTTTTCGTCGTTGCCGGTGCTTGTCAAGACGGCTGACGGCTGATGGCGGGGAACGCTGCTGGGGATTTGTCCTTTTGCCATGAAGTCGGGGCGGACAATCAGCATGGGGGTTTCGCCGCTTTGCTCATAGGGGGCGATGATCACGCCCTGGGTCTCGGCGGGGATGTTCCATGATTTTATTTCCGATGTGTCGCCACATTGGGAGATAAATATGTATTCAGATTCGCCGGGAAGACGGTAGAAAACAAATGAGCATTCATCGCGTTTGGAAGAATGGCGGCTTTCGTTGCCTGCGGTTGAGAGAAACTGCCTGACGGTTAGTTTGTTTGTGATGGCATCGTAAAGTGTTGCTCCTGTTTCCCGGCTGGATGTGTTTGTTTGGAAGTTTTTCTCGTTAATATTCATAGGAAACAGAGGCTACACCACCTGTGGGCGTATGGTAGTTGCACAATACCACGTTGCCGTTTTTGATGCTGTATTCAAAGCTGGTGTCGAAATTTTGTGAGGCGTCTTTGTCGTTTGTGTAACTGATGTTTTTGACGAGATTGCTGGACGACCGTCCGAGCAGTCCTGCATAATAGAGGTGCTCGAAGCCCAGACAGCCCAATTCTTTACCGACGAGTTCGGGAAGAACGCCGTTTCTGTTCTGGAGGTCGGAGGCTGTGAAGCTGATGGTGATTTTCGCGCCATCGGGGCCCATGTAGGTGATTTTCGAGAAATTGCCGTTCATGTATTCAATGGTTGCTGAACTTTTGTAGGAGAGAATCTGCCCCATGCTGCTTTCAACGGCTGTTTTTTCCCACTTCACGAGACGGCCGTCGATGTATTCGAAGTCGTATTGGTTTTTATTGACCGACATGTGTTTGATGTGTCCCAAAGCATTGAGCTGAAGCTGCGTTTTTTCGCCGCTTGAATTTGAGACCTGCACGGTTGACGGGGAAAAGGCCAGACTGCTGGTGTATTGGTAGGTGCCATCGGTTTGCGCATCGGAACTGCGCATGAGGCCCGTGGCGTTGACGAGACGACCTTGATCGTAGGTGAATTTCCAGTCGTAGCAGCTTGTGACGTCGCCTTGATGTCTGATTTGCTTGACGGGATTTGACTCGGCAGCCGGCAATTGCGGTTTGATGGGCTGCAACGCAGGACCGTCGTCGCTGCCGCACCCCGTCACTGCAAGGCAGAACACGAGGCAACTTGAGAGAAGGGGCATGCGGCCAAGGGATGTTATGGAGGATTTATTATCTTTCATGTCTGTGTGATTTTTTGGGGGATTAGCTTCTAATTCAAGATCATTTTTTTTGCTTTTACCATTACATATTAGGGATGTTTTAGGCATCTACGAAATGGAGAGCGAACACCCGCTTAGAAGTTGACGCTTGGCACTTCTGAGGCTTTGGCGTCGGCTTCAAACGGCGATTTTTTCTCGAAACCGCAGATGCCAGCAATGATGTTGGAAGGGAAACGGCGCACTTTGACGTTGAAATCCTTGACGGCCTTGTTGTAAAGTTGTCTGCTTTCGTTGATGCGGTTTTCGGTGCCTTCCAATTGGGCTTGTAGTTCTGAGAAATTTTCGTTGGCTTTCAGGTCGGGATAGTTCTCTGAAATGGCGAGCAATTTTCCCAGCGCCGTAGAGAGTTCTCCCTGTGCTTTTTGGATTTCCTTCATGCGCTCGGGTGTCAGATTGTCGGAATCCACCGTTACTTGCGTTGCCTTTGCGCGGGCTTCCACAACGCTTTCCAGTGTGCCTTGCTCGTGCTTGGCATAGCCCTTCACTGTGTTTACAAGGTTAGGAATTAGGTCGGCCCGTCGTTGGTATTGCGATTGCAGATTACCCCAGGCTGTGTTGGTTTCCTCGTCTAAACCAACCAGACCGTTGTAGGAAGAAAAACCGCCGATGAACAGACAAAGGATGATTACGCCCGTTACAATCAGGGGCGTTGAGATTCTGAATTTTTGGTTCATAATTTTAATGTATAAGGGTTTGTGGATTAGATGATGCGTGTGCGTTGGAATAACGGGGAGACTGAAAGTCAAAAACGGCCGCCGCTACCTCCGCCTCCGAATGTACCGCCTCCGAAACTGCCGCCTGTCGGGCCGCCATGTCCGCCGCCCGTCGGTGGGAAAAAGATGAAGGGGGGGATGCCTCTGCCGCCCGACCGGTTGCCATTGTGCTCATCGTTGGGCTTGTCCGTATGGCGGGTTTCTTCATAGCCACATGATTTGCAGCGCCAGTGTTCTTCTATCATTATTCTCTTGCCGGAGATTTTTTCCGTTTTCTTTTTCAAAGTCAGTTTGTGTTTGCCGCATTTGGGACAGGTGCGTCGGTTTGACTGGAGGCTGAGGATATAGATGAACGCAATGAAGGTGAACGTGAAGACAAGTGCCAGAATGCTGCCAAATGGATTGTCTTCTTCGTTGTCGTTGCCACGAAGTGTTTCGTCTCCTCTGACATATCCGTCGATGCTTTTCAGCGTGTTGGCAATGGCTTTGTCCCAATCTCCCTTTTTCAGTTCCGGCACCATAACGCGGTTTTGAATTCTTCTGGAGATGGCATCTGGGATGGTGCCTTCAAGACCGTTGCCTGTCAGCAACTGATAGCTTCTGTCTTCTGTGGCCAAAATGAGAATCAGGCCGGTGCGTTGCTTGCCGTCGCCAATTCCGTAGCGTTTTCCCAGGGCCATGCCGAAACTGTACGGGTCGTCGCCCTTCAGTTGCTTGACAACGACAACAACCGTTTGTACTCCTTTGTCGCGCTCCAAGGCTGAGAGAAGCGCATCGGCAGAGTCTACGGTTGCTGGTTTCAGAATGCCATCTGGATTGCAGACATATTTCGTGGCATCCTTCAGATGCACCATCGGAAGCGTTTCTGGTGTCCACTTCCTGGCGCTTGATGATGCAACTGACAGGATGAACAACAGGGTGATAATGAAATATCTATACATCTGTTTCTTTAGCTTTTGTTGAAGTTGCACATACAGGAAATCATGCGGCGGAAAGCATTTGGCAATGAAAACTGGCTTTCGTCTTTGCCAAGCGTCTCGGGCTGGTTTGCCAAGTGTCAGGACTAACGTTGGGTATTGCCCCACTACTTGTCTGGGTGTTCATGCCAAAATTCCCAACTGGCGATGGCCTGAAGGTGCAGCATTTCCAAACCGTTCTTTATGATGCAACCGCGTTCCTTTCCTTTTTTTAGGAACATGGTTTCAAGCGGATTGTACACCAAGTCGTAAAGAAGATGATCGGGCGAGAGCAACTGATAGGGGATGGCGGGGTATTCGTCTGTGTGTGGGAACATACCGACAGGCGTGCAGTTGACCACAACGAGGTGTTGTTTCATGATATCGGCCGTCAAATCTTCATACGTCAGCATGCCAGACCGAGGCGTGCGGCTCACATAGGTCGTTGCCAATCCCAGTTTTTCCAAGCCGTAGACCACAGCCTTCGAGGCACCGCCCGTTCCCAATACGAGTGCTTTTTTATGGCATTCGCGCAAAAGCGGTTTGATGGATTCCGTAAAGCCGATTACATCGGAGTTGTAGCCTTTGAGGTGGGGCCTGCCGTCGTCGAGACGGGAGATGCTGATGACATTGACCGCCCCTATCGCCCTTGCGTCGTCGCTGAGCTCATTCAGCAGGGGGATGACGTCTTGCTTGTATGGAATGGTCACATTCAGCCCCCTCAGATTCGGCGTTGAATCCACCAATTCCATGAAATGGCCTGCAAGTTCTGGCAATTCATGGTTTTCATAAACGGCATCTATCCCTTCGCTTGCAAATTTTTCGGCGAAGAAACTTGCAGAAAACGAGTGTCCTAACGGACGGCCGATGAGTCCGTACCTTTCCATGCGTAATGTTGTTTTATCTGTTAGTTGTGGTGTCTATATTCGCTTATTTTGAGGCCATATAAAGCATGCTGATTCCAAATGTGAACCTCTTGATTTTTACGTCTTTAAATCCAGCTTTTTCAAGTATTTCTTTCATTCTGTTTTCCTTTGGGAACGCCTCCATGGTCTGGGGCAAATAGCGATATGCTTTTTTGTCTTTTGAAATGAAGCGTCCGATTGTTGGCATCACCCAACGGGAATATGTTTTAAAGAGCATGTTCATCGGAAAATGGGAAGGAGAAGTCAGTTCGATAACGGCCAGGTGTCCGCCTGGTTTCATCACTCTGCACATCTCGCACAAGCCTCTGTCTAAGTCCGCAAAATTTCGGATGCCATAGGCTGCCATAACGGCGTCAAAGACGTTGTCCTCGAAGGACAGGTTCATACAATCCTCCTTCTTTACGCTTACAATGTCTTCCAATTTTTCTTTCTTGATTTTCTCACGGGCCACAGATAGCATCCCTTCTGATAGGTCAATGCCGAGCATCTGCTTCGGCTTGATTTCCTTGGCACCTAAGATGGCGAAATCTCCAGTTCCCGTGGCAACATCCAGAATGCTGTCGGGCGAAAACTGCTTGAGCCATTTCACAGCTACTTTCCGCCAGCGGCGGTCGATTCCGAAGGAGAGCGTGTGGTTGAGTAAATCGTATGAATGAGCAATGCCGTCAAACATGCGTTCAACCTGTGCTCCCTTTTCTTCCTTCTCGTTGTAAGGCTTTATGGTTTCTTGCTTGTATGTCATTTTTAAAGTAGGTTGTCAGAATTATTTCCCCAATTCCAATTGTCTGACGCGCTTTTCGATTGAGGATAATTTGCCGCAGGCTTCTTCAAGGGCTTTCTCGCTTTCCAGAATTTGTTTCGAGAGCGTGACGGTTTTCCGTTTGGCGTATTGTTCGCGCAAAGCATCCAGATGATCGATTGCTTCTGAAATCTGCTGCCCCATTTCAAAGCATTTTTGGGCAAGCGTGCGGGCTTCGGCGTTTCTGAATTGCGACAGGTGCGTGATCACATGCTGGTCGTCCAGCACAAATCTAAACGCATGTCGCTTTCGCGTGTTGCCGTCGGACGACATCAGTTCGGCTATGCGTTTTTGGGCCTCTGCAACAGCCTTCTTGTCAAAATGAGTGTCTGAGATGGAAGTCAGTTGGGCCAGATTGCGGATTTCATCTTCGTTGTCGCCCTTCAGCTCGTATATCTCACGCGTGTCGTTAGGAATGAAACGATAAATGCACACTTTGTCGGCGGGTTGGTTTCTGTCGGACACGAACCAGCCGATGTTGGCGTTCTCGTCAATGACCATCAAATAGTCGTTGGCTGGGGAATTAAACGGCATGCCAACGTTTTCTGCCTTCACGAAATCGGAGGTGGAACTGCCACGGCGCGTCACGAAAATGTCATATCCCCCTAAACTTTCACTTCCCTGGGCTGCAAAATACAAAGTCAGTCCGTCTGCCATCAGATAGGGATAGTCTTGGACGTCATCGCTCTGCCCCATCCCATTCAACGGCTGCGGATTGCTCCATTTGTTTCCCAAGCGCGTGCTTGAAACCAATTTCTTCAATCCATTTTTGTCTGGCATCGCAAAAACAACGTAATCCTTGAAGTCATTTATAAAGGCTGTCTCGCCAGCCCTGTATGAGGAAAATGCCGGAATGAACTCGGCCAGTTTGCCTAAGTGTCCGCTGCCTTTCGACAGACGGTATGCCTCTATGAACCTGTCACGCGACACGACCATGCTGTCGACAATGATGACCCGCTCCGTTCCGCGCAGCATATCGGCGCCGAGCCGGGCTTTTTGCATTCCTTCTTCAATGGGCTCTGTCAGCTCCCGATTGCGTTTTGCTGCATTCAATTCCTTGGTATATGCTTGAATGGCTTCGTCAAAGCGGTATTCGCTGACCAATGTCGAAGCCGGTTTGGCCACATTGGATGTGCTTTTCTTTATTTCTTTCTTCACCTTGCGCCCTTTTTTCTGTGCGGAAACGCCAGACGGATACCCTCCGCAAAGCAGTAGGGCAATGGCGCAAAACAGCTCGAAATTTCTCATTTTGCTCATATATTGTTTGTGTCTACGTTCTTTTTTTGGTTCAAAAATACGAATTTCTTTTCAATGGCGTGGCATAGATGGCAAGATTTATGTATTTTTGCGGTAAACAAAAACTTTCCAGGCAGGGGTTCAAAATTAGTTTATGGAGTGTGGCAAGGCAATATCAAACTTTTTTCCCCTGCTTTGATAGTACAAATCATTTTTGAATACCTACTCTTATGAAGCATAAAACAATTAAGAAATTGATTGCTGTCGGCCTGGCAGCCATTTTTTTTATAAGCGGCGGACTGTCTGCTTCGGCACAGTCGCAAATGTACAGACACCATGTGCAAGCAGGAGAAACGCTCTATCAGTTGTCGGTCAAATATGGCGTCAGCGTTGAATCTATCCAGTCGGCCAATCCTGCATTAAAGGAAAAAGGGTTACAGTCGAACACGGTTGTGTTGATTCCTGTCGTTGAACATAAGGACGGCATCAAGGGTACGAACTGCCGACTGATGCACAAGGTGAAAAAGAAAGAGACACTATGGGGCATTGCCAAGCAGTATGGCCTGACCGTTGAGGAATTGCTCAAGGCAAACCCCGATATTGAAAATAAAGAAATCAAGAAGGGTATGTTCTTGTGCATTCCCTATGCTTCTTCGGAACTTGTTGCCGTGCAGCAGGAGAAAGCGAAGGGGTACGAAAAACTCAATGTAACACTGGTGCTCCCGTTGCTCAATAAAAAGCTGGAGGGGGAACGTAGCGTTGAATTTTATCGCGGTTTCCTGATGGCCGTTGATGAAATCAAGAAAAAGAACATTGATATTCAGGTGAATGCTTTCGACGAGCCACAGAGTGCACAGTCGTTTGCCGACGTAGCCGCCAAAATCAAAGCCACGAATCCGCAAATGATCATCGGCCCATTATATCCGCAGCATTTTGGCGATATGACGCAGCTCTCAAAGCAGTTGCCAGATGTGAAGTGGGTCATCCCGTTTTCTTCAAAATATGAGGACTTGAAGACTACCTCCAATGTATTTCTCCTGAACGCTCCCATTGAGCAAAAGGCGCAGATTGTCGCATCCTTGTTTGCAAAGACTTTCAAAGGAGCGAAAGCCGTTTTCCTGCATGAAGGAAATGGCAACGAAATCATATTCTCGGCGGCAATGAGAAATGCTTTGTCGCAGGGTGGTTTTGACATCGTTGATTTGCCTGCCGGGTATTCCGCAGACCAACTCAGGGCGCTGGCCAACGGCAAAAAAATGGTGGTTTTCATTCCAGAAACAAGCGAAGAAAATGGAGTTAAGAACATGATAGACAAGATTAAATCGCTCCGACAGGTATATCCAAAGGGCCGTTTCGCCCTGATGGCGTATCCCGATTGGCTTGACCTCCCAAGCATCTCGCGGCGCGATTTGTTTGACATTGACACCTATGTGTTCAACAACCACTTCTACAACCCCTACTCTGTTGACACCCAAAAGAAGGTGGACGAATACAGCACGTGGTTTAAGACTAGGCCGCTGGAAACATCTCCGCGCATGTTCCTGTTGGGCTACGATGCAGGAATCCGACTGATGACTGGACTGATGAACTACGGAAAGGATTATGCCCAGCAAATCATAAAGACAACAGCCCTGCAACATAATATTTCGTTCATACAGGTCGCTCCAAATTCAGGATATGTCAATAATTCCATGTACTTTATTCATTATCGAACAACAGGCGTCATTGACTTGATTTCTGACGCGAATTACAAGTGAAATTTTTCATAGGATGTTCCATCGAACAGTCTTCCCAAGCGCCCAGGTGGTCTGGGCATATAGAACCATCCAACTTTTACTCAGTGAAATAAATTAGATATATGATACATCATCTGCGCAACCTCGCTTTGGCCCTTGGTCTTATGTTTAGCGCACTCACGCATGTTTCTGCACAAATCGGCGAAGCTCGCGATGCCGTTGCCATCGGCTTCAGTGCTGGTGCCGCATTAAACTCCATCTCCTTTGATCCGACCATAAAACAAAACATGCACAAGGGCGCCACCTTCGGTATGACGTTGCGCTTGACAAGCGAAAAATATTTCAAGACGCTGTGTGCCCTGCAAATGGAAGTCAATTATGCGCAACTTGGTTGGGAAGAGAACATCCACAGCAGCGGCGATGTCCCCTTGGCCGATACCTATTCCCGGCAGATGAACTACGTGCAGATTCCCATGCTTGCACGTCTGGGCTGGGGGCATGAGCAGAGAGGGCTTATGGCCTACTTTTTGGCGGGTCCGCAAGTTGGCTTCTGCGTAAACAGCCGCTCCAAATATGGTGACACGTGGACGCTCAATTCCGAAGGAAATCCCGACCGTTTGAACAACATGTTTGCGCAATATGACATGAACATCGACCATAAATTCGATTATGGCATCACGGGTGGTCTCGGCGTAGAGGCCAACACAAAAATCGGGCATTTCATGATTGACGGAAGATATTATTACGGATTGTCTGATATATTTTCCAATAGCAAAAAGGACGTATTCTCAAGGTCAAACCATGGAACAATTGTCATCAAATTTACTTATTTGATTGACATCAAGCGCCGCAAGTAGCCCCACAGGCGCCGCTTCTAAAGCAGTCCACTCCCCTACCCTTTAGATTATCTCTCTGTTCTCACTTCGACCATTCTTTTGGCCCGTCAGGAACAATATATCATCACAGCATTGCGCCATGATAATGAAAGACGGCTACATCATTATCATGGCTCTTTATCAACTGGCAACAACATGAACATCACTACGCTTCATAAAATAATATGCACTGCAGCGCTTTCGTCAGGTATGGTTTTGGCAACGAGCGCTCAGGCTCAAACAAAAAGTAGGCACCTTCACGAAATGCCCAAGAATCAGATTAATCAGAAAATCTTGGAACATCTCTCCAAAGTGTACACCGAACAGGCTGATTCCCTTGAAAACATGATAGTGTCGTACCGGGAAAACAGGAGCCAGTATGAAGTGACGGCTCCCGCGCCGTATTATTTCCCGCTTTTCTCTTCATCCACCTATTTCCAGGCGCCCATACACCGTCTTGTCGGCGTTCTGCAAACTGGAAGCGACAAACATCTTCGTGAAGACTCTGTTCAAACGGCCATAGACAGTGTGCTGGTACATGCGTATGTCAGTGTGCCTTGGTGCATCCGATTTTTAGAAGACGACGAGAAAACGGCCGTGGGCTCATCCCATAGTCTGGTGCAGGAAGTGCGCCCTCAAGTCAGTCTCTCTGGCAAAACATCGAACGACGACAGGCCAGAAGATGATACCTTTGCCAATGATTGGAAGGTCACGATCAGAAAACCAAATTTCTGGAAATTTAAAGCCAATCCCAAATTGCAACTGATGCAAAATCATATATCAGACAACTGGTATAAAGGCGGAGAGAGCAATTATTCATGGCTTGTGCAACTGAATCTCGAAGCGACGTATAATAACAAGCAGAAAGTCGTTTTCACAAACACCCTTGAAAGCAAGTTGGGCTTCCTTTCCACTCAGAACGACGAAAAGCATAAGTTCCGCACCAACGCCGACATGATCCGTATGACAAACAAACTCGGCTTGAGAGCAACAAAGCATTGGTATTACACCTTTATGCTGCAAAGTTGGACCCAGTTCTATCGCGGATACCGCAGCAACGACACCAAGGTTTATTCCGACTTCATGTCGCCCTTTGAAAACCTGTTTTCAATCGGTATGGACTATAAATTCAACTGCAAGAATTTCGACATGAGTGCAGCGATTTCCCCCATCGCTGCCAATTTTAAATACGTCGACAGAAAAAATCTCGCCACGTCATTTGGTGTCGACAAAGGCAAACATTCGAAATTGGGCTATGGTTCCAATATCACGATCAAATACAACTGGAACATCATCAAGAACATCAGTTGGAACGGCCGAATATATTATTACACGGACTACAGCAAAGCCCAGTTGGAATGGGAAAGTACTTTCAAGATGAAGTTCAACAAATACTTGACTACAGAACTCTTCATTTTCCCACGATTTGACGACAGCGTCAGTCGCAAAGAGGGCAAATCATATATCCAGTTTAAGGAAATGCTATCGTTCGGTCTCGATATAAGCCTATAAAAACCAACCTCAACGGCATAGAATTTAAAACTGCCAACAATGAATATTTTTGCAATACACAATAATTTCACTCCTTCAGCGTGCAATAAATCGCTTTCCCCGACGTTTATATCAAACACGCCGGTTGTTTACGAACTTCCGGACACGGCCCTCTTGCTGAAACATCGTCCGTTTTTCATTCCAGACTATGCCCAGCCATGCAGTTACCAGGGTTCTCTTGTCATCAGAATAAGTCGGCTCGGACGCTACATAGCCCCCCAATATGCACACAGATATTTCGACACAGCCACAGTGGGCATTGCCTTCACGGCCGACAATTTGTTTGAACATTGCCTGTCAAACCATCTGCCCTGGGACATCAGCAAGGGCTTTGATGGTGCCGCCGCCGTGGGACAGTTTCAGCCTGTTGCCGACCTCAATCTCCCCTGCGCCTCCTTCATGCTGAAAGACAATGGCCAGGTGGTCCAGCAATCCTCGAATGAGAATGCCAATTTTAGTTTGGCTGAAATCGTCAGCCACGTATCGCAGTTTTTCATGTTGCGCCAAGGCGACCTCATTTACTATGGTTTCCCCTGTCCTCCCACAAAAGCCGAGATAGATCATAGTATAGAAGGGTATTTAAACGGCAAACGCGTGCTCCAATTCTCAATCAAATAGCCGTCTTCCGCCACTTTAATTTCCCTGTATAATCTCCCAATGTATAGGTATCACCCAGTTAAAAGCAACCGCATGTTCCGACATATACGCAAATACCTCTTTCTCCTTGCGTCTCTGATATTTGTTCAGGGAAACATCTTCGCGGGGCAAAGGGAAAGCCAAGACACCCTTTCTGGCTTTATTCAATTGACTGCGAAAGATTATCCCGTCACCTCCAACCAGCTTCCTGTGTTCACAATGCAGAGAAACATCGATGCGGCCAGCGAGCGAGCAGATATGTCTGGTATGGAAAACAAATCGTTTGTCGATAGCCGCGAAAACGCCTTTCTTGGCAGCGCTGTCAAGGTCAGCGTGCTCTATCCAGAATGCCAGCTACTGACATCGGAAGAAACAGCGCTTTTGAAGAAAAGCGGACTTCACATTCCAGATAATATCAAACCGCATGTTGTCTGCGGCATCAGTCGCAAAAAAAGAATCCTGGAAATTAGCCTATGCCCGATTTTTAGGAAAAACGGTGTGCTCATGCGCCTCACCTCTTGCAAAATCTCTCTGACGCCGTTCGAAGCAAACCGTGGCGAGCAGAGAATTAAAAGCATGGCAAACGGGAAAGAGGAAAATGCCACGACCCTCTTTTTGCCAACAGGCTCCTCTCAGGCCGATATGTCAAAACGCTGGAAAAATAAGTCAGTATTGGCCAGTGGGAAATGGGTGAAAATCAGTGTGAAAGAAGAAGGCATTTATCAGCTGACAGCAAAGCAGCTCAAGCAAAACGGATTTGCCGACATCAATCGCGTCAAAATTTATGGCTATGGAGGACGCATGATTCCAAAGACGTGGGACTTCACATCTGACAACCAAACGCCCGACGACCTCTGTGAGGTGTCAACCTATATATCCGACGACAAGCTGTTTTTCTTCGCAGAGGGCACCACGCGCTGGACGTCAACACGACACGAAAACAATCCCTACAGCACCGTCTCCTGTTATTTCGTAACCGAAGGCGACCAGCCGCTCCGCATCGCGACCTCTCAGCAAACATCCTCGTCTTCAGTCTCCTGCGCTGTCATCACGCACCATGTCGTCTTGGATAGTGATGAAGCGGGATTTTATGAAGGCGGGCGCGAACTTTATGACGGTCATAATTTTGCGGAAGGCAATTCCCATACCTTCAAACTTGCCACGCCAAGTATCATGCCAAGTGGCACAGCAAACGTCGATATTGCCTTTGCTGCCAGCAGCAAGACAACCACGTCTGTTGGCATCATTCTCAACAACGCTTATAAGCTTCCGAGCATAAGTGTCAGCGCTTACGGAAGCGACGAGTCTGCACGTGAATCAAGAAAATCGTACGACATACCAACGTCGCGCTTTGCAGAAACTAACGCCTTCAAATTCACCGTCAGCCCAGTTGCCACCTCTCGTCTCAACTACATCCGCATTCATTATCCGCGGCAACTGAAAGCCACTGACGCTCCCTACGCCTTCTCGCCCGAGATGTCTGGCAGTTTGAAACTGAAAATTGCCGACGCCACCAGCCACAGCCAATTGTGGCAGATTGCCAACGGGAAAAACCACACGGTGCGCATGCAGGCCACGCTTAGTAAGACAGACACATTGGAGGCGAATGTTGCCGATGGCACACAGCGCTTTGTTGTCTTCAACGACAACCAGACATACCCCTCTCCCGCTTTTGGGGGCGTGGTTGGCAATCAGAACCTCCATGCCGACAGCCTGGTGCAGATGGTCATTATCATCCCCTCCGACGGGAAATTCCTTAGCGAAGCCAACCGTTTGGCAGAGGCCCATCGCAAACACCAAAATCTCAACGTAAAAGTCGTCACGGCCATGCAGCTCTACAACGAGTTTTCTTCTGGAACGCCCGATGCCTCTGCCTATCGCCGTTACCTCAAAATGCTCTACGACAGAGCCGCCACAACAGCTGATGCCCCGCAATATTTGCTCTTCATGGGGCCAAGTGTGTGGGACAACCGTTTGCTGACGACCTCCTTCCAAGGAAAAAATCCAGACAACTATCTCCTCATCTTTGAAGTCAGCCACAATGCTACAAATAGCCTGAGCTCTTCGCTCTCAATCGGCGACCTCTATTCCTACACGACAGACGATTTCTTCTCATGGCTCGATGATGGTGAGGGCGTTAATTATGGTGCAAACAAGCCCGACATTTCCATCGGACGTTTCCCCTGCCCAACCACAGCGGAAGCCGCCGTGATGGTCAACAAGTCCATCGCCTATCTGACGGGGGCCAACCAAGGAACATGGCAAAGCAGGGCCTATGTGTTGGGCGACGATAAAGACAACAACCTGCACATGAGAGGCGCTGAAGACGTTGCCAACAGCATTACGTCGACAACTGGCGGCAACCTCCTGCTTCATAAGTCATATTGGGATGCTTACAAGCGCACCTACACCGCAACGGGATATTCCTATCCGCAGGCCACACGTGATCTGCAGCGTGCCATGCGTGAGGGGGCGCTACTCTTCGACTATGTCGGTCACGGGAGCCCCGACCAGGTTTCACACGCAAGGGTGCTTGTAAAGGACGACTTTTCTGACAACCAGACGTCCTCCTTGCCGCTTTGGATTTTAGCCTCCTGCAAAATCTCACCTTACGACATGCCGCAATCCGACATCGGCCGCACCGCTCTCTTCAACCCCAATGGCGGGGCAGTAGCCGTGTTGTGTGCTTCGCGCTCTGTTTTTGCCGAAAGAAATGTTGAACTGAACACCAGATTCTGCCGCTTCCTGCTGAAAAAGGGCAGTCAGCCTGCCACCTTCGGAGAAGCCCTACTCAAGGCAAAAACGGCGCTCATCACGAGCAATACCGATGCCACCATCAATAAACTCAAATATGCCCTCTTGGGCGACCCTGCTCTCCCTGTTGCATTGCCGCGCCACGCAGTGGTGCTCGACAGCATCAACGGCCAACCCCTGACACCCACTTCCATGCAGGCGCTGAAAGCTTCTTCTGTGGCGCGTTTTAGCGGACACATCGAAACGCCAGATGCCGTCTTCGCCAACACCTTCAGCGGCGTTGTCAACGCCGTCTTGTCCGACAAGATGGATACCATCACGTGTGTCAACAACACCGGCGCCACAAAAGCACAGGTTTACCAAGACCGCTCAAAGACGCTCATGGAAATCAACGATTCGGTGAGAAACGGACGCTTCGTCGTCAGTATGTCCGTTCCGCGCGACATCAGCTATTCTTCTTCCTCTGCACGCATCACATTTTTTGCCTCCGACCTCCGCAACAACCACTCAGCGATAGGCCATAACGAACAATTCTACCTAAACGGCACCAGCGAGGAAGCGTCAGCCGATACCCTCGCGCCCCAAGTGTTCGTCAGTCTCGACAACTACGATTTCCCCGATGGAGGCATTGTGTCAAGCACACCTCTCTTCCTCGCACGCGTCAAAGACGATGTAGCGGTTAATACGTCGGGTGTCAGTCTCGGACACGACATGTCTCTCTGTATTGACAACGACCCCTCCCAGGTCTATACTCTGACGCCCTATTTCAAGTATGACTTCGGCACCTACAATGCCGGTAGCGTTAGTTGGCAAATGCCAGAAATGCAACCAGGCAAACACACCCTCTCTTTCAAGGCATGGGATGTCAACAACAATTCAACGACAGCAGCGCTCACGTTCTATGTCGGCCAGCTTTCAGAGGATTCCTTCGACGTCAACATCACGGAAAACCCCGTCAAGACCGCCACGACCTTCATTCTGCGCATCCCCGAGGGAAGCAATCAGGCGGCATCGCAAGCCACCATCGAAATATTTGATGCTTACGGACGCCGTGTCTGGAGCCACGAATCCCAAGCATCTAAGTCGTATCTCACCAAACAATGGAACGTCAGCGACACATCGGGAACTCCGCTCCCCGCAGGCATCTATCTCTTTCGGGCCACCATGTCGGGAGAGGGAGGCAAATTGAAAACAGCAACCAAAAAACTCATCATCAGATAGGCAGGTGGCAGAAACATAGTAATGATGAAAGAGTAAAGTGATCAATTTTGATAGGGTATAAAAAAAGAGCGACTATTTCCTTACCCGTCAAAAATGCTCAAATTATTTTCTCACCATTTACATAAACCCCACTTGTGTTCCCCCGACACTTTTCATAAAACCCACTAACAGATCATGTCAAAAGCAAACAAATATCTCATCGCAGCGCTCGCTGCCAGCCAATTGTCAACCGTTTCCGCCTATGCTGGTGACGACGACATAAAAGACAAATTCAATCCCATCCTCACGGCCGTCACCTCGCAGTCCATCGCTGCCGACGCACGCGCCGCCGCAATGGGCGACCTCGGTGCCGCCACCGATCCCGATGTCAACTCTCAAAGCTGGAACCCAGCAAAATATCCCTTCACCATTTCGCGTGCGGGTCTCGCCTTGAACTATACGCCCTGGCTGCGCCAACTCGTCAACGACATCGCCCTCCTTAATGCAACGGGATATATGCGCATTGGCGATTATCAGGCCATTAGCGGTTCTTTGCGCTATTTCTCTTTGGGCGACGTCACTGCAGGCACCATGCAAGTCAAGCCCTACGAACTTGGCGTTGACGTGGCCTATTCGCGAATGCTCTCTGAGAAATTTTCAGCTGCCGTGGCGCTCCGTTACATGTATTCCGACCTCTCTGGACACTACGACGACAACACCACCCCCGGTTCAGCCTTCGCTGCCGACATCGCCTGTTTCTATAACAACTACGTCATGATGGGAAGTCGCGAATGCCAGTTGTCCCTTGGTATGAACATCAGCAACATCGGCAGTAAAATCAATTATGGCGACGACTATTCTTATTTCATCCCGACCAACCTCCGCCTTGGATTCAGTTTCATGGTTCCCATCAACGAGTTCAACCGCTTCTCCATCTCGGCTGATGCCAACAAGCTCCTTGTGCCCTCAAAACCGCTGAAGCGCGAAGACGAAGACAACGAAACCTACGAACAGCGCGTGCGCGACCAGTATTACGAAACATCCTCCATCTCGGGCATCTTCAAGAGCTTTGGAGATTCGGAAAGAGGTTTCAAGGGAGAACTCGAAGAAATCCAGTGGAGCCTTGGTGCGGAATACACCTACAACGACAAATTCTCCCTACGCGCTGGATACCATCATGAAAGCGAGATGCAGGGCAACAGAAAATACTTCACCGTCGGAGCAGGCTTCCGCATGAACGTCATGACCATCGACGCAGGCTATGTCATTTCAACAGCCCCCTCCAATCCTCTCGACCAGACGCTCCGCGTTTCGCTCTCCTTCGATTTCGATGGCATCACCGATTTCTTCCGTCGTCGCTGACGCCCCTCTACCCCACCATCAATCTCAATCACAATCATGGAAAAGCCAAACATCAGAACAGGCCTTGGCTATGATGTCCACTGCCTTGTTCCCAACCGCCCCCTCACGCTCGGCGGCATCACCATTCCCCACACCCACGGGCTTCTCGGCCACAGTGACGCCGATGTCCTCATACATGCCATTTGCGATGCCCTGCTCGGTGCAGCCGCCTTGGGCGACATCGGCCGCCATTTCCCCGACACCTCCTCTGAGTTCCTCGGCATCGATAGTTGCATACTCTTGCACCGCGTTGTCGCCCTTTTAAACGAAAAAGGATATGCCGTTGGCAATGTTGATGCCATCATTGTTGCCCAAGTGCCAAAACTCTCACCACACATCCAGGCCATGAGAGAAAAACTGGCACCCATCATGAACGTAAGCCCCGACGACATCAACATCAAAGCCACCACCACCGAATGTCTCGGATTTGAAGGACGCAAAGAAGGCATCTCCGCTCAAGCCGTTGCGCTGATATACAAAACAATGTAACACCCCCTTCCCACACACTCATACGTAAAGCACAATGCCTAAAGCACACCGCTTTGGGCATGTTCTTTTTTTCGGGGGGCGGCGAAAAGATATGTCGTACAAGTCATTTTCTTAAGTGGGTGTTCAAAATTAGTATTAAACTGGTTTATCCCTACCTGCATGAACACAATAAAATAATTATGAACACCTACTTACCCCACTTACCATCACTAAAATCCCCCCAGCTTCTCCCCTAAGAAAAAAGCGAAACAAATCCCAGCCCATGACCACACAAGAAGAAAAACGAGCCATACGCCGTCAAGTGCGCCAACAGTTCCGCCAACTCTCCGTCGAAGAACGCTTGCATCGCTCTGCTGCCCTCTATGCCAGAATAGAGCAAATGCCAGAGTTCCAACGCGCCAGCCGCATCATGGCCTATCATCCACTGCCAGACGAACCCTTTTCGCTGCCCTTCCTGCAAAAATATGCAGCTGTCAAGGAAATATACCTTCCTATCGTTCAAGCCGACCACATCGTCCTCGGACGTTACCTCGGCGAAAACAACCTCCATGCTGGGGCGTTTGGCATCATGGAACCCTCCGCGCTCTCTCATTCCCCCTTGCAGCCTTGGGGGAATTTCCTTCCGCCTCAATTCATCATTGTCCCCGGCATGGCTTTTACTCCACAAGGAGCACGCCTCGGGCGCGGCAAAGGTTTCTACGACCGTTTTCTCGCCCTCCCTGGCGTCATGTCGGCCCACAAATCTGGCATTTGCTTCCCCTTTCAGATATTCAGCCACATTCCGACCGAGCCACACGACATTCTCATGGACAGCATGGTCTATTAACTCCCCCCTTCCCACATCATGTGCGCATGCTTCGTCGCTTGCTATTTGATTCAAAACCGCGCAGAAATTTTTCTGGATTTTGAACACCCCATCTAAAAAGTGTAGGTCATTACACGCCGTTAGCCGAGCCCCCCCCAATACATCCGAATAGCCAAAGCCGTAGCAGCTAGAACCTCCCCGTTTCTCATAGAATCAAGCCCGCCACAACCGTGAAATCATCCGCCAGTGCTGTCGCACCCGCTTCCGCCAACCGCGTTGCGTCGTGATTCCCATAAGTAACCCCGCAAGTCCTGCATCCTGCGGCCTTCCCCATTTCCATGTCAAACGTCGTGTCGCCCACGACGAGCACCTCCTGCGCCTCCACGCCGAAAATTTCCATCAGTTTCAAAACTGGCTCTGCATCTGGCTTGTTCCGCGTCACGTCGTCTGCCGCCACATAACAGTCAATATAGGGAGCAAGTCCCATTTTGCCGCATAAGTCCACAACCGACCGATGGCTGCGGCTCGTGGCAATCGCGATGCCCACATTCTCGCCCCTTTCCCTCTTAATCCGCTCCAGCGTCTTCGCCACGTTGGGATAGGCCTTCGTTGCCGCCGCGCCGATTTCCTCAAAGCGCTCCCTGTAGGTTTCCACGTAGAGCACCACGGTCTCCTCAGCCGTCCCTTCAGGCAGCAGTTGTTTCATCGCCTCATGTAGCGGCAGTCCGATCGTTTCTTTGACCGTACTCTCCCCTGGCACCATTTTGCAGCCGTGCGTCTTGAAAGTCGCCTGCATCGTCTCCACGATACCCTGTGCCGTATCGGCCAGCGTGCCGTCAAAATCCAGCACCAGCAGTCGCGTCTCCGTGCCCCACGGATTTTCCGCCCGCAGACACACCTCAGCGCTCATCATCGCTCCCTCCACGGGAGGCACGCATTTCCTGACGCAGACCTCTGCCGCCGCCACTTGATGCCAGCATTGGAAAATCCGGTTTAAAATTCTCCCCGCCACATGCTCCAGCAACCCCGCCGGGCGCATCATCTCTTCTTCCGTCAGGCGAAATACGTCTGCGTAGTTAACGGTGTGTGCCAAAGAATCGGCCCACACCGCGGCAGCGGCCTTCTCAACCTCCAGTCTGACATTAACCTCATAGTCGCCGCCCACGCAGCGCTCCTGTGGAAGCACACCGTGGTAAGCGTAAAAACGCATGGACTTTAATAATATAGAAACACGTAAATTTTGCATCTTCGTAAATTGTAATTTGTAACTAATAACGTGCAAATTTACAAAGATTTCATAGAATAAAGACAGAGCCGAAACATAAGCTACGCTCAAATGGGAAGCATGCGCCTCCACCCTGCCCAACGCGATAATCCATATTCCTATTCGTTTGCCAGTGTTGCCCCCATTCTCCAATCCCTTCATTGAGCCAGCACGACAACTTATCCCCGGGAAGAAACCAGTTAACCAATATAGAGAGACATATTACATGCATATTGTTTTCGAGCTTTTGAACAATTCAAGTAAAAGCGTTCAAATTATAGCGTAACCATACATAGAAAATATGCTTAATAACATATTTAACTTCTTTTACCTATCAACATCCCAAAAGTTTTTAAGACTATTCTTAAATTTGTCAGACAAATAAGATAAACAAAACCGCAATAGTAATACTTTTTTATGAGAAAAACTTTTTTACCAATTATTCTTTGCCTTTTCTCCCTCTTTGGAGTTGCCCAGGCGCAAACAACCACGGTTGGAAATCTAACGGCAGACCATGTCGCTGCAACCCCAACTGAAGGAGAGAGTTATTATTTGTTGTCAGCAGCAGACCAACGTGTCCCTGGCGACCCTTCCAATGGTCTAACAGCAGACTTTTTCCCCATGTACGAGAAAAATTTCGTGGTATATAACAGTTCCACCAACGAGTCTCGATACACCATCCACACTGCCCAGTTCACCAATAATGAGCAATTCAAAATCGTCAAAATCAACGGCGAATCCAGATTGCTCAATGTAGGAACTGGTGGTTACATGACGGGATCTTGGGGCTCGAATGAAAAAGGCGAGAAACTGCTTCTCCAACTCATCAGTGGCACCCAGAAACAATATATAATCAAAACTGGCAGCTGTAGCCCGCTATGGATTAAATGTACAACACCAGGCGGAGCCATCATTGCCGACCGATATAATTACGATCGCGGCGGAGCCAAGAATAAGGGCAAAACAACGGCATGGTTCTTTATTCCGGCAGCCGATGTTAAAGCCATGCTCTATATGCGCTTAAACGAGGCACGCCTGTTGATGAAACAGAAGAACATAGGCACCCAACCGGGAGAGCTGCTTTGGAGCGAGACAGAAAGAGCTGATTTCAAGCAGAGACTGGCATCCATTGAAAGCTCAACCGACATGAGCCAGTCCACACTCCGCCAGTTAGTGGCTCTCATCAGCGACATGAAAAAAACGATTGCCTATCCTCAAGACAACCAGCATTATTTTTTACGTTCTGGCTCCACCAGTAGTGATCTAAAAGGAGCGTTGCTCACACTCAACTCAGAAGGACGTCCTTGCTGCACGCTCAACACCAAGGCTGTCAACGCAAACATGGTATGGATGCTCGAAAAGCGTCCCGATGGCAAGAGGGTGCTGGTGAATTACAATACAAAGGAACAAATCCAGCCAGTGACAACAACCAATGAACCCTTCAGCATGGGCAAGAAAGACGTCGAAATCAGTTTTTCCTACCTTGACAACCAACAATTTAACATCATTGGCAACAACTGCTATTACCACTGCCCCTCTTGGGACATCCAGCGCATTTGCAACTGGAAGGCAGGAGAAGGCACCGGCTCTGCATGGTATTTCGAACCCATCTCGGAAGAGCAACTGAAAGCGCCCGTAGAAATCAATGAAATAGTGGTTTCCAACGCCAAAACAACGACTGGCAAAGGCAACCAAAATGTCCCTGTGTTGCGCATTGTGGCGAATGTCAGTGGATTCCAGGGAGAAATGGTTCTTTCGAAAGTGAAAATAAGCCTAAAGGGAACCACCAACCTCAACGACATCAAACGCGTCTGCCTCTATGCTTCCAACGACAGTCGCCGCCTGCGTCCTCAGCAATCAACCTTGCTTTCCCAAACGGAAGGACCCATTGCGCCCGAAATGGAATTGAAACTCAACAGCCAGCTGAAAATGCTTTCTGGCGACAATATCTTCTATATAACCTGCGACGTGGATGAACAGGCAAAAGAGGGCAATCTCATCCAGGCCCAACTTGTTGACATGACCAGCGCACAAAACAAAAGTTTCAAGCCATCCAACGGAAAACCATCATACCCAACGACCATCTTCCTAACGGAAAGCGTGGTGCTTGCTGGCGGAGACTACGACTCAAAGAACTATCGCATTCCAGCCATCATCACGGCCGACGATGGCACCTTGGTCACAGTGACCGACCGACGCATCAACAACAACGTAGACTTGCCACAACACATAGACCTTTATGTCAATCGTAGCACAGACAACGGAAAGACATGGAGCAAACCAATCTGCATTGCTGGCGACGAACCTGGCACAATCGGATATGGCGATGCCGCAATCCTTAAAAACAAAAACGGCCGTCTCATCGTTCTCTACAACGGCGGAAAAGCCGGACTTTTTAATAGCACAGCTGAAGAACCTTTCAGAAAATACAAGGTACACAGTGACGACAATGGCAAGACATGGACAAAACCAGTGGAAATCACCCATAGCCTCTATGGTGCAAAATGCAGTGACCCAATAGCCCGTAAATGGACTTCCATGCTGCTCACATCCGGACGTGGCATTTGCACACGCGATGGCGTCCTCATGGTTGCTGTTGCCGCAAAGGTTCCTGGAAAGAACGGTTTTTCTGATTATGCCTGTGTGTCCTACGACGACGGAGAAACCTGGAAAATCGAGTCTTCGCAGCCAGCATGGGATGCTGGCGATGAAGCCAAACTCGTGGAGCTCAACAATGGCGACATTCTGATCAGCATGCGACGCTCTGGCGGACGAGAGTTCAACGTTTCGCACGACAAGGGAAAGACCTGGGGTACACACTATACACATCCCGACCTCAAGACCAATCCTTGCAACGGTTCCATGATTGTCTATAGTTCCACCAAAGACGGCGCCTCTCACAATCGCCTGCTCCACACATTCCCCGATGCAGGCAGCCGCAAAAACGTCAGCTGCTACATGAGCTACGATGAAGGAAAAACATTCCCCGTCCATCGCACGCTCTGCCCCGATGCTTCGGCCTATTCTTCTTTGACGGTATTGCCAGACGGAACCATCGGTTGCTACTTAGAAGATGGTGCCTCCGACCACGACTTGGTCTTCATACGATTCTCCCTCGACTGGCTCACCAACCATGCCGATTCTCCCGAGAAATCCGAATTGTCGCAGGTCATCAGAAACGCACAGACCAACATCGGCAAGATGAATGGAAAAGAAGGGCAACCAGGATACCCAACGCTGGAAACAGCCAACACATTGAAGCAGGATTTGGAAACAGCCCAGAATCTTGAAAACGACAAGCAGGCAACAGCTTCGCAAAAAGACGCAGCCGCCGAAAAATTGGCCACGTCTTTGGAAGCATACCTTCAATCCCACGCCTTGCCCGAAGATGGCAAGACCTATACATTCACCTTCAAGGCGCAGGATGGAGAGCATCAGTATTACATCTGTTATGATAGCGACGCGCAGAAGATGGGCTACAAATTACGCACAAACGCCCCTCTCCCCCGCACAGCGAATTTCATCTGCCACCGCTTCCTCGATGAAAAAGGTAGCATTTGCTATGTCTTTTCGGATGAAGAGGGCCACTATCTCTCCTTCTTCGGCAAAGAGCTCAACAATCCTCCTTTCGACAACAAGGGATATTCCGAAGGCTTCGACCAGAATTTCAGCACCCTGCAGTTTGGTAACCTGAATAGCCCTTTGGTCAACAACACGCCTGCCGACAAAGACGCTCGCATAGGCTGCCTTTCGCTGGTTGGAATCCGCTACCGCAACGATCAATATCAAAAAGTCTATTTTTCCGTCTATGACGACGGAAAAGGAAATGGTGCCACAGTCCCTGTTTTCAAGGAAGAAGAAGGCAGTTCATCCGTAATGGTGGAGGAATCATCTGTGCCCTACAACAACACGGTCTTTCTCAACACCATCGAGGGCCAAGCCATCTCGGGCTTGGAAGAAGGCAGCCGAATTGCCACCTTCAGCGCACCTTTCGCAACCATCCTTCCCGAAAACATACGGGCCTTCCATGCCGCAGACTATCTGGCAGACAAACAGTGCGTGAAAATGGAAGAAATCAAGAACCACATACCTGCAAAACAAGGCATCATACTGGTAAGCGAAGGAAATTGCACTCAAACGCTGCTGACGCCCGCTGCCACGGAAGTTAAACCGCTGTCTGTCGAGTCCTTCTCCTTCGCCACGCTAAACACCTCCATTGCCATGACATCAGAGAACTATGTATTGGCTAATATCAACAATATCACGCAGTTTTATAAAGCTGGCTTGGCCGACTCTCTCCCTGCCAATAAAAGTTACCTACATATAGCCGGCATTGCAATGCCGGCATTACGCCTATGCTTTGGAGACGTCGAGACGGGCATTGAGCAAATCGATTCAGAAAAAAATGAAGCCACACTCTATGATTTAGCGGGACGCCGCGTGAACGCCACCACGCAGAGCGGCATCTATATTCGGAAAGGCAAGGTCTTCATAAAGAAATGATCAAACGCTAAGCCACGAGGCATGTTGCCTTGACAGGCAAATTCGTTGAAGGCCGACATCATGTCGGCGAATAGAGGACTAGAAAAGAAGGTAAACCCGTTATGCAGGACACATTTACCAAGGCAAAAACAAAGTGAGGCAAGGTTCATTTTAGGGTGAACTTTGCCTCACTTGGAGTTGGGGGAGAAAACAAGATTCAAACATTAGATTATAATATCCCCCTCCGAATCCCCCCACACATAGATATTATAAATTATTTTAAGTCTCCATTTATACAATTAGCGGTACATTCAAAGGTAGGAAATGTTGTCCTTCTTTTGGATGTACCGCTATTGTTTATTTCCTTCGGGGTCTCAGTCTTCATTTTGGCTCTCGTCAAAATCCATCCAGGTTTCAACGATGAACTGGATGTCGTCTGTCGACAAGCCGTTGATGCCTGTTTGTCCCACTTCTTTCGCAACTTGCTGGGCCAAGATATCAAGGTTGATGTCGATGAAGCCGTCAGCGTCGGCCTGGCTCTCGAGGATGTCGCTCGTTGCAAGCGTGTCGACTGTTGCATCAATGATTTGCTGGAGGTCTGCATCGGTGCAGAGGGCGCTCATGGACGAGGGCATCTGTGCTCTGATGTGGCGTATGGCCTCTGCGTCTTCATTGGCGTCGCGGATGAGTTCTTCGTCAAGAATTGCCATGGTTCTCTCTCGCGTTTTTTTATCCGAGGAATTGCTCGATGAGCTCAACGAAGTCTGATTTCTTTGCTGCGCCTACGTGCTTGTTGACGACTTCTCCATTTTTGATGAATAAGACGGTTGGCACGTTGCGTACGCCGAAACGCGAAGTGAGCTCTTCGCTCTCGTCAACGTCACACTTGCAGATGGTTGCCTTACCGGCATATTCTTCTGCGAGTTCGTCGATGATGGGAGCGATTTTTTTGCACGGGCCGCACCAAGTGGCTGAGAAGTCGATGATCAAGGGCAGGCCCTCTGAGGAGATTGTTTCGAAGTTTTGATCGTTGATTGTTAAAGCCATTGTTTTTTTATTTTATGGGTTGATTGTTTTTTTACGGGTGTGGGAAAAAAGGAGGATGCGTGTGCACCCCTTCTATTTCTTTTTTTTCCTTAACCAGTTACAAAGTTATCAATTAATTTCATACGAAAGCGCATTGCTCGCGTCAATGTAATCCAGGAGGTCTTTTTTTATGGAGATTTTCCGCCCCGTGGCTTGCAGCAACACGTTGGACTGGGTGTTTCCGTCAAGGATTTTGAAGAAGAGTGCGACTGGACCATTGCTTTCTTTGAGCATCTGGGAGAGGTCGTTTGTCGTTTTGTCGTCGAGCGCTTCCAGACGGATGCCGACGGTTAGGCTCTCAATTTTGCGGTCTTTGACATCGGAGAGAAATTCTATGTTGCCGATGCGCAGTTCGAAGCTGGTGGGGTCCCAGCGTTTGGGCTCGACGCGGGCTGTTATGAAAAGCGTTGAATTGTTGACGATGTATCCGCGCCATTTTGCCCAATCGTCGCCAAAAAGGGCAATTTCTCCTGTGCCAGAATAGTCTTCCACGCGGAGGATGCCGTAGGGCTTTCCTGTGCGCGTTTGGCCTTCGCGCGAGAGGTTGACGATGCCGCCGAGCGTGACTTCTTCGTTGGCGTGCGCGTCCAGACGGTCGAGTTCGGCGGCGCGGAGGTTGCAGACGCGGTTGAGGATGACGGCATAGTCGTCGAGCGGATGGCCGGAGATGTAGATGCCTATGAGGTCGCGCTCTTTGTTGAGCCGCTCCATGGCGCTCCATTTTGCATAAATCTTCGGCGGCTGCGGTTTCGTGATTTCGATTTCGGCGATGTCGTCAAACAGGGAGGCGGTGGCGTTGGCTTTGTCGGCCTGATAGTTTTGGCCGTAGGCAACGAGTTCGTCGAGGAAGAGATTACCGTTTTCGCAGGTGGAGAAGAATTGTTCGCGACTAATGGTACCGAACCCGTCGAAGGCACCGGCGAGGGCCAAAGATTCAACGCATTTCTTATTGCAGGCAAGGAAATTGATTCTCTCGATGAAGTCGTAGACCGACTGGTAGGGGCCGTTTTTCTTTCGTTCGGAGAGGATGGCATCAACGGCTGCTTCTCCGACTCCTTTGACGGCACCAAGGCCGAAGCGGATTTCGCCGAGGGCATTGACGCTGAATTTGACGCGGCTCTCATTGATGTCGGGGCCGAGGGTGCTGATGCCCATCGACTTGCTCTCGTCCATCAGTTTGGTGATGGTTTTGATGTCGGCAAGGCTGCGACTCATGACGCCGGCCATATACTGGGCTGGATAGTTGGCTTTCAGATAGGCCGTTTGGTAGGCCACCCAGGAATAACACGTTGCATGGCTCTTGTTGAAAGCATAGGAGGCGAAGGCACGCCAGTCTTCCCAGATTTTTTCAAGCACCTTGGGGTCGTAGCCGTTTGCCGTGCCACCTTTGATGAACTTGGGATACATGTGGTTTAGCTTCTCTATGAGCTTCTTTCCCATTGCTTTTCTCAAAGCGTCGCTTTCGCCGCGCGTGAAGTTGGCGATGACACGCGAGAGGAGCATGACTTGCTCTTGATAGACCGTAATGCCATAGGTGTCTTTGAGGTATTTTTCCATACACGGGAGGTCATAGGTGATTGGTTCTTCTCCGTGCTTGCGCTTGATGAACTGGGGGATGTAGGACATCGGCCCCGGGCGGTAAAGCGCGTTCATGGCGATGAGGTCTTCGAAGGTGGTTGGCTGCAGCTCTATGAGGTATTTCTGCATGCCAGCAGATTCAAACTGGAAGGTGCCGATGGTGTTTCCGTCGCAATATAGCTGATAGGTGGCGGCATCTTCGATGCTGATGTTGTCGATGTTGAGCTCGATGCCAAGGCTTTCTCGGATGTTTTCAACCGTTTCTTTGATGATGGAAAGCGTTTTCAGTCCGAGGAAGTCCATCTTGATGAGCCCCGTCTCTTCAATGACACGGCCTTCATATTGGGTGCAGGCTACTTTTTCGCCAGTCTCCTTGTCCTCAGCCGTTGAAACGGGTACCCAGTCGGAAATTTCGTCGCGGCAGATGATGAAGCCGCAGGCATGAACGCCCGTGTTTCTGATATTGCCTTCGAGCATCTTCGCATAGCGGATGGTGTCGTGCAGAAGGGGATCATTGGAGGCTTCGGCCTCTTTCAGTTCGGGAATGCAGGCAATGGCGTTCGTCAGGTTCATCTTGGGCACCTTCCCGTCTGGGCCTTCTGGCAGTTTGTCGGGGATGGCTTTGCAGAGGCGGTTGCTGGTGTCTAATGGCAGTTTCTGCACGCGGGCCACGTCTTTGATGGCGGATTTCGTGGCCATCGTGCCGTAGGTGATGATGTGTGCACAATTCTCTGCATGGTATTTCTGCGTCACCCAGTTTAAGACCCTTCCTCTGCCGTCGTCGTCGAAGTCGACATCGATATCGGGGAGGGAGATGCGGTCGGGGTTGAGGAAACGTTCAAACAAGAGGTCGTATTTGATGGGGTCGATCTGGGTGATTCCCAAGCAATAGGCCACCGCACTGCCGGCTGCGGAACCACGGCCGGGGCCTACGGAGACGTTGAGTTGCTCGCGGGCGGCCTTGATATAGTCTTGCACAATCAGGAAGTATCCGGGGAAACCCATCGTTTTCATGATGTGGAGCTCGAAGTTTATACGCTCCTTGGTTTCTGCGTCAAGAGGGTCGCCATAGCGCTTCTTTGCCCCTTCATAGGCGAGTTTTGCCAGATAGTCGGCTTCGAGTTTGATGCGATAGAGTTTGTCGTAGCCTCCGAGTTTCTTGATTTTGTTTTCCGCGTCTTCTTTTGAGAGAACGACATTGCCGTTTTCGTCGCGCGTAAACTCGTCAAAGAGGTCTTGCTCCGTTAGTTGCTGGCGGTAGCCTTCTTCTGTGCCGAAATCCTCGGGGATGTCGAAATTGGGCATGATGGGGCCGTGGTCGATTGAATAGAACTCAACCTTCGAGAGGATTTCGCAGGTGTTTGCCAGGGCATCAGGATGGTCGGCAAAGACTTCGTTCATCTCGCTTCTCGTTTTAAACCATTCCTGCTTTGTATAGAGCATGCGGGTCTTGTCGTCCAGGTCTTTGTTGGTTGCCAAACAAATGAGGCGGTCGTGGGCCTCGCCGTTTTCTTCGTCAACGAAGTGGCTGTCGTTGGTGCAAATCAGTTTGATATGGTGTTTCTCAGAGAGTTCCTCGAGTTTTTTGTTGACCTCTTTCTGCAAGGGATAGGTGTCTCTGTTGGCACGGATGGCGGGGTTTTTGACTTCATGGCGCATAAGCTCCAGGTAATAGTCGTCGCCAAAGACTTCTTTATACCAGAGGATGGTTTTGTCGACTTCCTCGGGAGTGGATTTCATGATTTTCTGCGCGACTTCGCCGCCAAGACATGCCGAACTGACAATGAGCCCTTCGTGGTATTTTTTGAGGTCGGAGGGGTCGGTGCGCGGACGCATATAGAAACCGTCGACCCATGAACGAGATACGAGTTTGATCAAATTGTGATAGCCTTTCTCGTTTTTGGCCAACACGATGAGGTGCCATCCTGAATGGTCTATTTTTCCGCTGCGCAAGGATTTGTCGCCACGTCTGGCCACATACATCTCGCAACCGAGGATAGGCATGAAATTGGCAATGCGCGTTTGCTTCTGCAGTTCGGCTTCCGCCTTACGAGTAATTTCCTCCACGGGCATCCCTGCTTCCGTTGCATCGGGTTCGTAATCGCCAGCATTCAGTTTCTGCAATTTCTCCTCCAATTTGCAGACGGCGTCTTTACCCTTGCCCCGCACTTTGGAAACGTAGTTGAAAAACTCTTTGCATCCCATCATGTTGCCATGATCGGTCAACGCCATGCCGCGCATCCCGTCGGCAATGGCTTTGTCAACGAGCTTGGGGATTGAAGCTTGTCCGTCGAGAACGGAATATTGACTATGAACGTGAAGGTGAACGAAATCCTGCATGGGGAATATTGGTTGGTTATGTCGGGGGACAGAATAGTTTTTACAGAGGGTTTATCGGGTTGGAGCACACTCGATCTATCGAAATGCATTGCTGCGTCACATTGATTGACGCAGCAATGCTTGGTATTGTTTTTTGGGGGTATGTTCGCCATTACGCTTGATGCTCATCGCAATCTTTCAGGCGACGGGAAATGCGCATGGCACAGAAGTTGGGGCCACACATCGTGCAGAACTCTCCATTCTCATAGTGTGCTTCCTTGTAATATTTTTGTGCCAGTTCGGGGTCAAGGCCAAGGTTGAATTGGTCTTTCCATCTGAACTCATATCTTGCTTTCGATAGCGCGTTATCGCGGATTTGTGCCGATGGGTGTCCCTTTGCCAAGTCGGCTGCGTGCGCTGCCAATTTGTAGGTGACAACACCTGTTCTGACGTCATCGCGGTTTGGCAGTGCCAAATGTTCTTTTGGCGTGACGTAGCAAAGCATGGCGGTGCCCAGCCATCCGATCTGTGCGGCACCGATGGCCGACGTGATATGGTCGTATCCAGGGGCGATGTCGGTGACAAGCGGAC
>OHRU01000005.1_pt1 | contig 96828 bp, 106 predicted proteins | sample 1578491 | NCBI WGS metagenome assembly OHRU01 (sample SAMEA3879565, study PRJEB24766) | human gut metagenome | biome: human-associated habitat; feature: feces | place: USA | collected 1985/1987 | reverse complement strand
TGAATAAGGATAATTTTCTATTGTATACCGCAGTGATTTTTTTGCTGTTCAAGCATGACAAGTCAGTGGGATTGGTATTGATAGGTTTGTGGCTGATATTGAACTTCGGGTTGATTACAGCATTACTCGGTACGATGTCTGCTTATCTGTTGCCTGTGGCGCTGTTAGTTCTCGGAATTATTTTATATTGGCTGGCTACAAGATGAAAAGGAGTGTACAAGATACGCCGGTAGTCTTTATCGGTGCCGGAAACCTCGCAACGAACCTGGCCAAGGCTTTATATCAAAATGGTTTTCGTATAGTACAGGTCTACAGCCGTACAAAAGAATCGGCGCAGGAATTGGCACAGACGGTGGAAGCTGCATATACCACGGAGCTGCAGGCGGTTACGAAGGAGGCACAGCTTTATATCGTTTCGCTGAAGGACGCGGCTTTTGTAGAATTATTACCCCAGATTGTTTCTGGAAAGGAGAATGCTTTATGGGTGCATACAGCCGGCAGTATTCCTATGAATATTTGGCAGGGGCATGTAGTGCGTTATGGAGTGCTTTATCCGATGCAGACTTTCAGTAAGCAGCGTGAAGTGGATTTTGGACAGATACCGTGTTTTGTGGAAAGCAACTCGGAAGAGGATGTGCAGCTTCTGAAGGACATTGCTTCTGCCCTATCGGAAAAAGTGTATGAAGCAAGTTCTGAGCAGCGCAAAAGTTTGCATCTGGCGGCTGTGTTTACGTGCAATTTTACCAATCACATGTATGTGTTGGCTGCTGAACTGCTGAAAAAGTACGGGTTGCCGTTCGAGGCAATGCTCCCCTTGATAGACGAGACGGCCCGCAAGGTGCATGAGCTGGAACCGCTTGCCGCACAGACAGGACCGGCTGTGCGCTATGATGAGAATGTCATTGACGAGCATCTGCGGATGCTTGCCGATGAGCCGCAAATGCTGGAACTATATCGGGAGATTAGCGAGAATATACATCGGTTGGCAATAAGATAACCGGATGCCGATGCTTGCCTCTTTTGAACTAATGTTTTGCTGCATATAGGTATATTATAATGAACAAGAAAAAAGTGCAATGAGTACCATAAACTATGATTTGAAAAAGATAAAAGCCCTTGTTTTTGATGTGGACGGTGTGCTGAGTGCCAATGTTATCCCTATGAGTTCGGAGGGTGAACCTCTGCGTACGGTCAACATAAAGGATGGTTATTCCCTGCATCTGGCTGCTAAGCAAGGTGTGTTGCTGGGTATAATTACGGGTGGACGTACAGAAGCAGTCCGCAAGCGTTTTACCTCTTTAGGTTTTGAGGATGGAAATATCTATATGGGTTCTTCTGTTAAAATCCATGATTACCATGACTTCCGTGACCGTCATGGCTTGAAGGACGAGGAAATATTGTATGTAGGTGATGATATTCCCGATTTAGAGGTGATGCGTGAGTGTGGTTTGCCATGTTGTCCTAAGGATGCTGTGCCTGAGGTAAAGGCTGTGGCTCGCTATATTTCGTATGCAGAAGGCGGTTATGGCTGTGGTCGCGACATTGTGGAACAGGTATTGAAAGTGCAAGGGCTTTGGATGGCAGATGAAAAAGCTTTTGGTTGGTAGTTGTTTCAATCGTTAAATTGTAAATCGTCAAATCGTAAATGATATGATGTTAGATAATCTGAAGAAATATAAGGTGATTCTCGCCTCCAATTCTCCGCGAAGGAAAGAATTGCTGGCTGGTTTGGGAGTGGAATATGAAGTAAGAACTTTGCCCGATGTGGATGAATCTTATCCCGAGACATTGCGGGGAGCGGATATTCCTCTCTACATATCCAGGGAAAAGGCGGATGCCTACCGTGATATGATGCATCCGGACGAATTGATGATTACGGCAGATACCATTGTCTGGCTGGATGGACAAGTTCTCGGAAAGCCCAAGAATAGGGAAGAAGCCATGCAGATGTTGCGCGACATGTCCGGACGTACCCATGAAGTGTTTACCGGTGTGTGCATCACTACTACTGAGTGGCAACGCAGTTTTGCAGCGGCAACAGAAGTGCGTTTTGCTAAACTGAGCGAAGAGGAAATTGCCTATTATGTGGACAAATACCAACCCATGGATAAAGCCGGAGCTTATGGTGTACAAGAGTGGATTGGATTCATTGGGGTGGAAAACATATCCGGGAGTTACTATAATATAATGGGGCTCCCCGTACAGAGACTGTACAGGGAGTTGTTGGAGATCTAAACCAGATCCATCATTAGAGGGATATCTTTTTCACTGATTCCTTGTCTGACAAGTGTTTCTTTGTCTTTACCGAACATTTCTCTAAAAATCTCCTGCCCGCCATATTCCAAAGCTGCTTTACTGTAAAGTTCTGCAGCTTTTTCTATTTTGCCCGTTCTCCAAGCAACATGTCCGGCATTGAGATAGTCTGCTGCGAGTGGTTTGGAGGCGAGTATCTTTTCGTAATACTTCATTGCTTGCTCATACTTGCCGTTGACAAACGAACACCAGCCTATAGCACGCCATGCTTTGATACAATTGCTTTCGATGAAATCAAGCTTGAAGAAATATTGCAGAGCCTCTTCATATCTTTCCAGTTCGGCAAGGCAGCTTCCGGCGTAGAAAAGGATATTATGGTTTTCCGGCTGGATTGCCTCCACTTTCTTGTAGTATTCCAGTGCAGAGGCAAAGTCCCTTATCTGCCTGTAGCACGTAGCGAGATGGCGGATTGTCCAGACATGGTCGGGCTTTAGTACATCGGCTTTCAGGTAGGCGTCTATCGCTTCCTTATACCTCTTTTCCTTTTGCAGGCAATAGCCAGCCTTTTGGAAAATGTCTGCATTTGCATGGTTCAAGGCTATCAATTCCTTATAAAGCTCCAATGCTTCTGCCGGGTGTTCTTTGCGGAAGTGGAAATCGGCGATGGTAATCAGCAGCTCGGGTTTGCACAGAATATCTTTGAGTGCCGGGATACGGTGCAGGGCAATCTCTTCCTTGAAGATGTCACGGAACTCGTGTCTGCGCTGGCTTAACTTGAAGAAACGGTATAAGTCGTGGACATACTGGTTGCTGATGACATCCGGTCGTTCGGCATACTGCCGTAAAGCGGAAGATTTGCTTTCGTCCATGAGTGCATCCAAATCCTGGGAAGTCATCTGGCTGAGCATCATCGTACGCTGTGACTGTGGTATATGTGCCATTGTAAAGCAAAGGGAATACTTGTCACTATTGCAGAAGAAACCGGATTGGAGGATAAGGGAGAGGATGGCATTGTCTCCGGTAGGCTTGAATCCGAATTCCTTGATGATGCTGGAGTGATGCATGTCGAACGGATAGAACCAGTTGTACGGTTCCTTAAAGAACGGATAAGTCTTGAGTTGTGCAAACGTACTCATATAGACGTCAGCGCCTTCCAGCTGTAATTCGTTCATCTCCCGTATCTTGTCTCCCAGTCCGGAACTTTCAAAAGCTTTCTCCCAATCCGGATTAAGATCGTTTTCCTCAGGGTTCTCTTCAAAACCGAACTTCATGTTGCGCATGATGTTCACATTCCTCATCATCTCCGGAATGATTTCTTCACGCATCTTCTTGTCTATCTTTTCCGTTTCCTGGCTACGGAGCAGCTCGATGTAAATACGGTTCAGTTGCTTGCCGAAACTGCCGTCTTCGTTGAGCAGGGAAAGGCGGGCTGTCAATTCGGGATAAAGCGACAGACGGGTGGGATGAAAAAGAAGTGCGAAAGCGATACCTACCAAAGCCCGTTGGTTTACTTGCGTATTTGCATGCGTTACGGCGTCCAGCAACCATGAGAATTTGCGGGTATCGAAGCATTCCATCAGACTGAGCATGACGGCACTGGTGAACAGGCACAAATCATTGACGGGAAGCATTTCTGATTCCAGTAATCCTTTGGCTTGCTGTTCGTCTTCTGCAGACCAGTCACTGTTACTCCATGTGGAAAGGAAAAGAACCTGGGCGGTTTGTTCGTGCCGTTGCAGTACGGCGTCCATGCCTTGGTTATCCGGCATCAGCTGACAAACGGCCAGGTCATCAGGGAAAGATTCCAATACCTTCTGCAGTGCGGCAATATTGTATTCTTTGGGGAGGCGTTCCCGGTTATTGCGCAGGGAATGGTAATAGTGCGTGGAAACTCCGTCAAGGAGAGACAGACGTGCCTGGTCAGCGACTTCCCAAGTTTCGGTCAGAATCTGGCGATATAGTTTCTGTCGTTCAGGATCGTCGATTCCCTGGCGCATGTATTGCAGCATGTACTGATAGGATGTCTGAGCTTGTTCCAAGCGGTTGCGGAGTGTCCAGTCACCGCTGTTCCAAAGAAAGGCTTCCAGTTGGGATTGTGCTTCCTTCAGCCGTTGCTGCTTGAGTAGAGTAACGATATGCTGATATTGTTCTTGTATGGCTTGTTCGTTCATAAATCAGTCTCTTTTTGGGTATGTATCTTATAAAACTACAAAAAGGATGCCAAAAAGTTCATAAATTTCCATTTCCCCAGCTCAGAAACGAACTTGCAACTGTGCTTGAAGCAGGTTTGAGTTTTCTCCTTTATGGCGGTTACAGTATGTATACTGGGCTTGCAGACGGCATTTGGGATAGAACCAATACTGTACACCTGCTACATAATTGGTCTGTTTATCGGAAATAGTTTTATTTTTGTTGAAATAGTCATAAGAGGCTATTACGTCAAATTTGGGAAGCACATGGGCAGATACGGTTGCATAGTAACCGTCACTTTTAACGTGTCCGTCTTTTCCGGCCAAGTATTCTGTACGTACATCTACGGATTTTGTTTTGATGGTGGCACCTGCCGACCAGCGGTTTCGGGTGTAATTCTCTCCTATGGCTATGTCTGGATTAATGGAAGAAACGGCTACGGCGCATCCTTTCCCTTTAACAAAGGAACCGCCGACGGACAACCATTTCAATGGATGTACCATAAGGCTGCCTACAATATCTTTCTGATTGTTTTTATCTTTTAGGTTGATGCCTTGTCCGTTCATGATGGCAAGGTTATAAGTCATCAAAGAGTCGAACAAGTCTCCATAAATTAACAATCCCATATCACGACCGCTTGCAGAGCCATACAACGGATCACTGCCATTGATACCGGCCAGGTAATTGACGGCTTGAGAATAACAGTTTATTAATTCGACAAAGCAGGGAGACATCGGGTTCTCAATGGTATACATGGTTTTGAACTGTCCGATACGTGCTGTGAGTTGAGGGAGAAAGCGGTATTCCGTGTAGGCTTCCAGAATTTTTCCGGTATTGGCAAAGCTGTACATGAAGTAAGCCGACCATTTATCGGTGATTTTACCGCGCGCCATAAAGATAACTCTCTTTATATCGAAAGTATTGCTGGTACCTTCGCCCGCATCATCGTATGTATATCCCACTTGGGCATAGCCGGAGAGTGAAATGCGGTCTTTTAAAGTGTTGACTACATCATTCAGACAAGCATCTTGTGCTTTCAGGATGCATGTGGCTGATAAAAGGATGCAGGATAGTAGAATTCGTCTCATTATAGGGATGGATAGTAGTAAAAAAGGCAACCCTTTTTTCAAAGAGCTGCCTTTGGGTATGATAATGTCTGTTTTTATTCGTTGATAGCAGCGATACCCGGAAGGATTTTTCCTTCGATTGCTTCAAGCAATGCACCGCCACCGGTAGATACGTAAGACACGCCGCTTGCCAAGCCGAACTTGTTGACACAAGCTACAGAGTCACCGCCACCTACGAGTGAGAAAGCACCGTTCTTGGTAGCTTCTACGATAGCTTCGCCTACAGCGCGTGAACCGTGAGTGAAGTTCTCGAATTCGAATACACCCGTCGGACCGTTCCAAAGGATAGTCTTGGAGTTCTTGATGACATCTGCAAAGATCTTTTCAGTCTCAGGACCGATATCAAGACCTTCCCAGCCATCAGGAATTTCGTCAACCGGGCAGAACTTGGTGTTGGCATCGTTGGAGAAAGAATCGGCAATCTTGGCATCAACAGCCAAAACAAGGTTTACGCCTTTTTCTTTTGCTTTCTTCACCAGGTCAAGAGCCAAATCCAGTTTGTCATCTTCGCAGATAGAAATACCGATTTTGCCGCCCATGGCTTTGGTGAAAGTATAAGTCATACCGCCGGCAATAATCAGGTTGTCTACCTTGTTCAGCAGGTTTTCAATGATTTCAATCTTGGAAGAAACTTTGGAACCACCCATGATGGCAGTAAACGGACGTTGGATATCGTTCAAAACTTTATCAACAGCCTTTACTTCTTTTTCCATCAGGTAACCGAACATTTTGTTGTCCTTGTCGAAATATTTAGCGATCAATGCAGTAGAAGCGTGTGCACGGTGAGCGGTACCGAAAGCGTCGTTTACATAGCAATCTGCATAAGAAGCCAATTTCTTGGTGAATTCTTTCTGGCTTTCCTTAACAGCAGCTTTGGCAGCCTTCTTTTCTTCGTCTGTAGCATCTTCAGCCAAACCGCGGGGTTTGCCTTCCTCTTCAGCGTAGAAACGGAGGTTCTCGAGCAACAACACTTCACCCGGTTGCAGAGCAGCAGCCTTTACGGCAGCTTCTTCGCCCATACAGTCGTTAGCAAATTGCACCTCAACACCCAACAACTCTTCGAGATGCTTCAGAATGTGCTTCAAGGAGAACTTGTCAGCCGGGCCTTTCGGACGACCGAGGTGAGAACCGATAATTACACTACCGCCATCGGCCAAAATCTTCTTCAATGTAGGAAGAGCGGCACGCATACGGGTATCATCTGTAATGTTGAAGTTTTCGTCCAAGGGTACGTTGAAGTCCACACGAACGAATGCCTTTTTTCCGGCAAAGTTAAATTGATCAATTGTCATAATACTCTATTTTATTTAAAAGTGTTACTAATTTCTTTTTAGTGAGCGCAAAGTTAGCATTTATTTCTTTTTTTTGCTATGAAACCGTTGTTTATTCTTTGTCTTTGCCGCTCTCTTTGCTAACTTTATATTTCTGGCAGTAATATTTGCACATTAATTGCAAACCGCAGGTATCACATTGTGGAGTACGTGCCTGGCATACATAGCGACCGTGCAGGATAAGCCAGTGGTGAGCTATGGGGATGTCTGTTTCCGGTATATGTTTTACCAATTCTTTTTCGACACTGAACGGAGTTGTACATTTATCTGATACGAGACCCAGGCGATGGCTGACGCGGAACACGTGTGTGTCTACTGCCATAGCCGCTTTATTGAAAACAACGGATTGGATGACATTGGCTGTTTTGCGGCCTACGCCGGGCAGTTTTACCAGTTCTTCAAGGGTATCGGGTACCTCACTGTTGAATTCTTTCACCAACATCTGTGCCATGCCTACAAGATGTTTAGCTTTGTTGTTGGGATAGGAGACGCTGCGGATATACTCGTATACCACGTCGGGAGTAGTAGCGGCGAGTGCTTCGGGAGTAGGGAAGTCCCGGTAAAGGGCGGGGGTAATCATATTGACGCGTTTGTCCGTACATTGTGCAGAGAGAATAACTGCTATCAACAGCTCGAACGGATTGTCATAATGCAACTCTGTTTCGGCTACGGGAACGTTCTCCCTAAACCAAGCAAGGATTTTTTCATAACGCTCTTTCTTTCTCATCTTAATTTGTTTTTATGATAGTGAGGAGATACTTTCAGATTGAAATAGAAGATGGAGATAACCGTGAGGCAGGCTCCGAAAAAATATGCCATATCGAATGAGGTAATCTGTGCGATATAACCTCCTGCTGTCAGACCTATACCAATGCCTACATCCCATGAAGTCAGGTAGGTAGAGGTGGCTGTTCCGCGCTGGTTGTTGGGGGCCAGGTTTACGAACAGCGTATTGAAGGCGGGGAACATCGTCCCGAAGCCTACTCCCAATAGGAGGGCAACCATAAAAAACAATATGTTTGTCAGTTCCGGGACGGTCTTCATCAGTAGTCCGCAAGCGGACAATATGAAGAAACAGCTACATACCAGATATAGTCCTAAAGTTATGACTTGGGTGATACGTCCTTTATCCACTTGTTTGCCGGAGAACATACGGGACACTGCCATGCCGACGGCCATAAAAGTAAAAAACAATCCGGAATTCAAGGTAATTCCTATTTCTTTGGCATACATGGCTACATAAGTGCTTGTCATGCCATATGGTATGGAGAGCAATAGCAGTGCGATTCCTGCCGGGATACCTTTCAGCAGCACAAAGCGGTCCAATGAGATAGGTTCTCGTTTGACTGGTTGTTTGGGTGGGGTCTTGACGAGGCATGCGGCAACAAAACCGATAGTTCCTGATATGAGCGAGCAGGCAAAAATCGTTTCAAAGGAATATATGTCATGCATGAAAAGACCAATCATCGGGCCGAAGCTCATGGCTGTATTGTTCATCAGTCCATAATATCCTACGGCTTCGCCGCGACGGGACGAAGGGGTAATGTCAATCACAATTGTATTTCCCGCTACGGTCACCATTCCAAATGCAAGGCCGTGGACAACCCGCAACATGATGAATAAAGATAGGACTCCCGCTAACATGTAACCTGCGAAAATGGTGATAAAGATGAAGTATGCCACCAGATAAAGAGGCTTGCGGGCTAGCGTGTCGAGCAGGTATCCCGAAAACGGGCGTATGCAGAGCGAGGCAATGGTGTAGCATGACAAGATGACACCTACTGCTGCATTTCCGGTATGGAATACCTCAGTCAGGTAGAATGGAAGAACCGGTAGTATCAGATAAAAGGCAAAATACAAAAGGAAATTGGCAGCCAGGATAAGGCAATAGCCGGAAGTTACAAGTTTGTCTTTTGCCATAGCGAAAAATAGTGGTTAGCGATGAGTGGTTAGCGATGAGTGATTAATGATATGCTGAAAATGCGCAACTTATTAATCACTAATCACTAGCCGTTATTCACTATATTTAGTAAGCGCTCTCGAATTCTTTCAGGAAGCGTGTGTCATTTTCAGAGAACATACGAAGGTCTTTCACCTGGTATTTCAAGTTGGTGATGCGTTCTATACCCATACCCAGGGCATACCCGCTATACACTTTACTGTCTATTCCGTTCAGCTCCAATACATTCGGATCTACCATACCGCATCCCAAAATTTCTACCCAACCCGTGTGCTTACAGAAGGGGCAGCCCTTGCCGCCGCAGATGTTGCAGCTGATGTCCATTTCGGCACTCGGCTCGGTGAAGGGGAAGTAGGAAGGACGCAGACGAATCTTGGTGTCACTGCCGAACATCTCTTGCGCAAAGAGCAATAAAGCCTGCTTCAAGTCGGTGAAAGATACATTGCGGTCTACGTACAAGGCTTCTACTTGGTGGAAGAATGCGTGTGCGCGGTAGCTGATGGCTTCATTACGGTATACACGTCCCGGACAAAGCACGCGGATAGGAGGCTGTGTAGTCTCCATAACACGGCTTTGCACGCTGGATGTGTGTGTGCGAAGAATGATGCTGTGCGATACGTTTTCTGTATCATTTTCGATGAAGAATGTATCCTGCATGTCGCGTGCCGGATGGTCTTCGGCAAAATTCATGGAGGAGAATACGTGCCAGTCGTCTTCCATTTCCGGTCCGTCGGCGATGTTGAATCCCATACGGGCAAATATATCGATGATTTCGTTTCTCACGATGGAAAGCGGATGGCGAGTTCCTAATTCTACCGGGTAGGCTGAACGGGTCAAGTCAATATCGTCACAGCCGGTATCCTGGCTTTCGAATTGTTCCTTCAAGGCGGCAATCTTTTCTTGTGCTTTGTTTTTCAGTTCGTTCAAGCGCATTCCCACCTCTTTTTTCTGTTCGGCGGCTACATTGCGGAAATCTGCCATTAAGTCATTGATGGCTCCTTTTTTACTGAGGTATTTGATGCGGAGTGCCTCTAATTCCTCGGCGTTAGCGGCTTTCAGCGCCTCTACTTCCTGCAGAAGCTGATTGATTTTAGCTATCATATCGTTGTTATCTTATTTATTTTCTAAGTTAAAAACGGTGCAAAGATACAATATTATCATTGTTTTGCCGCCAATTGGGGAAGATTATTTGGTGTCAGTGGTACAAAATTTCATGTGAAGAAGAAATGATAGAGGATGGGAGAAAAGATGATATATATGTAAAAGTCTTCATATTGTTTATGGAAAAAACATAAATGAGCGTTGTTTAGTGACTTTTAAAATATACTTTTCGTATCTTTGCGCCCCGTTTACCGTTCTATGGAGGTAGAACAAACTGGCGGTTGGTATTTATTAACATACGTCAAAGAGAGAGAGTTAACGGAGTAATTGTTGCATTAAAGTTAGAGTTTGAATTGATGAAATTGAAGACAATCCTGCCAGTCGTGGCAGTTGCGGGAGTACTCATGTGTGAGCCTGCCGTATTGTTGCATGCCGGTACATCTGATTTTGCTTCTCCCGAAGCTATGGGATGGTTCCGTAAGAAAAAGAAGAGTGAAACCAAGGACAGCGTTCAATCCAAGAGCGACTACGAGAAATTGACAGGTTCCGGTGCTATTGCCCGCAAGGGAATGTTCAATGTTTACCAGAAGAAGAGCGATTATTACTTTGAAGTGCCGGCAAGGCTGCTGGGACGTGATATGCTGGTAGTAAATAAATTACAGCGTGTTCCTTCCGAACTGAATGAGGCAGGTGTGAACCGTGGTACGAATTACGAAAATCAGATGGTGCGTTTTGAATTGGACAAGGCTGCCAACAAGCTGTTGGTACGTCAGAGCCGTCCTCTTCCGTTGGCGCCGGATGAGGATGCCATACGGCAGTCCGTACTGGATAATTATATTTCTCCGCTGATAGCCGGTTTCAAGATTGAGGCATTCAATAATGACTCTACCATGATAGTGGTCAAGGTCAACGATATTTATGATGGTACAGAGACGAGTATCAATAATGTCTTTACGAATATCAACCTGGGAACTTCGGCCATCAAGAATCTCTCCCGCATTTTATCTATCAAAGCTTTTGAGAACAATGTGGTAGCCACTTCCGAGTTGACAACTAAGGTGACCGAGGGAACAACGACTGTGTTTGTTACGGTCGAAGTCAGTTCCTCTCTGTTGCTGTTGCCGGAGAAACCTATGATGGGACGTCTGGATAGTCCGCGCGTAGGTTACTTTACCAATCCGTTGTTGAATTACAGTGACGGTCAGCAGCGTGTAGACAAGAAACCCTTCATCACCCGCTGGCGTCTGGAACCGAAACCGGAAGACCGGGAGCGTTACCTTCGCGGTGAATTGGTGGAACCGGCCAAGCCGATTGTGTTCTACATCGAGAACTCCACTCCCCGTCGTTGGCGGAAATATATCAAGCAGGGAATCGAGGATTGGCAGGCTGCTTTTGAACGTGCCGGATTCAAGAATGCTATCATAGCCAAGGAACTGACGGACAGCATGAATGTGGATAAGGATGACGTGAACTACTCCGTGCTGACCTACGCCGCCTCCACCAAAGCCAATGCCATGGGCCCCTCTATCCTCGACCCCCGTTCGGGCGAGATATTGGAAGCGGACATCATGTGGTGGCATAATGTGCTGGGCATGCTCCAGGAATGGATTACAGTGCAAACCGGTGTCGTACGTCCCGAAGCAAGAGGAGTAAGGCTGCCGGATGAGCTGATGGGCGATGCCATGCGCTTTGTGGCATGCCACGAGGTGGGGCACTCGTTGGGCTTGCGCCACAATATGATTGCTTCCTGGACTTTTCCGACAGATTCCCTGCGTTCCAAAACATTTACGGATCGTATGAATACCACTTCCTCCTCTATCATGGACTATGCACGTTTCAACTATGTGGCACAGCCGGGTGACGGTGTTACGGCGCTTTCTCCCCATATCGGTCCGTATGATATGTTTGCCATAGAATACGGCTATCGTTGGTATGGTAAAGAAACCCCAGAGGCAGAGAAGGACTTGCTTGCCGACTTCCTGAGCCGTCATACAGACCGTTTATATAAATATAGTGAGGCGCAGGATGTACGTGATGCCGTAGACCCGCGTGCGCAGAATGAAGATTTGGGCGATGATGCTGTCCGCTCATCTCTGCTGGGTATTGAGAACTTGAAGCGTATTGTTCCTCAAATCATCCAATGGACTACTACTGGCGAGAAAGGACAGACTTATGAAGAAGCTTCCCGCCTATACTATGCGGTTATCAACCAATGGAACAATTACCTCTATCATGTATTGGCAAACATCGGTGGTATCTATATAGAAAACACCGTTGTGGGCGACGGACAGAAAACCTATACTTTCGTAGAAAAAGAAAAGCAGCAAGCCGCCCTGAAGTTTCTGCTGGACGAAGTGCTGACCTATCCCAAATGGCTGTTCGACACGGAAGTTGGAGAGTACACTTACTTGCTGCGCAACACTCCACTGGGCGTAGTGGAGAATGCACCGACACAAGTGTTGAAGAATGCCCAATCCTATATCCTTTGGGATTTGCTGGGCAACAACCGCCTGATGCGTATGTTGGAGAACGAATCGGTGAACGGCAAAAAGGCTTTCACGGTGGTAGAGCTGATGGATGGCCTGCATCGCAACATCTTTGCCACTACGGAACGCGGTGCCTTGCCGGACGTCATGACACGCGCCTTGCAGAAGAACTTCGTAGATGCACTGATTACAGCAGCTGCCGAAAGCGAAGGAGTGAAAATAAACAAAAAACTGATGGACAACCACTTCTTGCTGGACCATCAGACTGCCCTTTGCAGCTGTGACGAGCATGCCGGTAAGACTTTGGATGCCGACCGTATGGGTGCACACCGCGAACTGAACTTCTACGGTTCGCAGATAAACCGCGTATCTGATGTCATCTCCGTGAAGCGTGGTGAGTTGCTTCGCATCAAAGAATTGCTCCAAAATCGTCTGGGTGCATCGGATATAGCCACTAAATATCATTATAAGGATTTGATTTTGCGTATCAATACTGCATTAGGAGTAAAGTGATTTTTCTTTTCAATAGAGTATTAATTAATTTTATATGTAACGCATGAAAAAACGTGTATTAATCGTTTTGTTATGCCTTGTAGGAGTTTTGTCATCTGCTTTTGCTGCAGAGAAAAAAGTCCAGGGCGTAGTAATATCTTCAGAGGATAACCTACCGCTTATCGGTGCTTCCGTTTATGTGACTGCGGAAGACTTGAAAAAGGCGGGGAGTGCTCAGACTACAATGGGGGTCATCACTGATGTGGATGGTCAGTTCTCTATCGCTATACCTGCGGGGATAACCCGTTTCTTTTGTAGCTACGTGGGATATGACGTATTGGAAGTGAAGCTTGTTCCGGGAAAGGAACATTATGAAATAACACTTCATGCATCTTCCCAAATGCTCGATGCCGTTGTTGTGACGGGTTACCAGACAGTGGAGCGCCGCAAGCTGACGGCAGCGGTATCCAAACTGGATATATCGGACGAGACCATCGGTGCAGTAAAAAGTATCGACCAGGCACTTGCCGGACAAATTGCCGGACTTTCTGTCAGCCCGACTTCCGGTGCTCCGGGTGCTCCGGCAAAGATACGCATTCGCGGTACTGCTTCATTGAATGGTACACAAGACCCTTTGTGGGTGCTGGACGGCATTCCTTTGGAGGGAACGGATGTTCCCGAACCGGATGAGCTGAATGACATCACCAACATGAAGCAATCTTCCATTGCAGGCCTGAATCCGGCAGATATTGAGAATATCACCATCCTGAAGGATGCGGCAGCCACTGCCATCTATGGTGCGAGGGCAGCCAATGGCGTCATTGTGATTACAACAAAGAAGGGTAAGGTCGGTAAACCGGTTATCAATTTCTCGTCCCGGTTTACCTATACTCCTACATTGAGCCTTGACCGGTTGAACTTGCTGAACTCAGCGGAGAAAGTAGGATTGGAAATGGATATGATCCGTAATAACTATTCTCCGGACAATCATAAAGGAGGCGTATATAATATTCTTTCCAATTACAATGAGTTGTCTGCTTTTCAGAATGGAGGATGGGATGCCTTGAGCAGTGATACACAAGCTGCCATCAACCGTTTGAAGAGTGTTAATACAAACTGGGGAGATATCCTTTTCCGCGATGCTTTCAGCCAGGAATATAACTTGAGCCTTTCCGGCGGTACGGAAAGGGTTACGTATTATACCTCTTTCGGCTATTATAAAGAGGATGGAAATGTGGACGGTGTGGGTATGGACCGTTTCAACTTGGTAGGAAAGACTTCCTATAAGGTGAACAGTATACTGAAAGTGGGTGCCTCCATGTTTGCCAACCGTCGCAAAAATACCAATTATCTGACAGATGCATACGGTATGTCGAATCCCGTGTTCTATTCACGCAAGGCTAATCCGTATTTTGAACTTTATGACAAGAATGGCAACTATAATTACGACTACGATATTCAGAACAACACTGATAAGGATTTAGGATTCAACATCTTTGAAGAACGGCAGAACACGTCTAATGAAAGCGTGGTGAATTCTTTTTCATCTATATTTGATGCGGAGTTACGGTTCAATGACAAGTGGAAGCTGACTTCCCAGTTTGGCTATCAGTTGGAAAAAACTTCCAGAGAAGAAATAGCGGACTGGGAAAGCTATGCCATGCGCTATTACTATAAGTTGAGCGAATACTCCCAAGGTGGAGAAACCAAACACTTTCTGCCCGAAGGAGGTATGCAGAAGTCTTATGAAAACTCCAATTCACAGATTACTTGGAAGGCGATGGGAGAATATCGCGACAGCTTCAATGATATTCATGAACTGGAAGTGATGGCAGGTACCGAACTGCGCAAGACTTGGTACGAAACCTTGTTCTCGGCAGGGTATGGCTTCGACCGCAAGACGTTGACCACCAAGCCGGTGATTTTCCCCAACGAAAGTTACGCCACGTCTTTCCCGCTCCATCAGACGACGTATAAGGAGAATGCTTATGTGTCTTTCTACTCTACGGCCTCCTACTCTTTATTGAATCGCTACACGGTGGGAGGAAGTATCCGTTTTGACGGTTCCGATCTTTTCGGTGTGGATAAGAAGTACCGCTATCTTCCTCTTTATTCTGTCAGTGCCTTGTGGCGTCTGTCACAAGAACCGTTTATGCAGCAGGCCAAGTGGGTAGATAACCTGGTGTTCCGTGCATCTTACGGTCTGCAGGGAAATATTGACAAGAATACTTCTCCGTTCCTGTTGGGTACATATCGGTCGGAGAGTATTTTGCCCGGAGTATCGGAAGATGTAATTATCATTAATTCCGCTCCCAACAAGAAGTTGCGTTGGGAAAAGACGCAGTCTGTCAATGCCGGCTTTGATTTTTCTGTATTGAACCAGGCTATCAATCTGAGCGTGGACTATTATTACCGTAAGGGTACCGATTTGATAGCTTTGCGCATGCTTCCTCTGGAGACGGGCTTTACTTCAATGAACGTCAACTGGGCAAGTATGGAGAACAAAGGTGTGGAAATCAGCTTGTCTACCCGTAACATAACGACAAAAAACTTCTCCTGGTACACAAATTTCAATTTTGCCTATAACGGTAATAAGGTATTGCAGGAAAACATACCGGAGCAGCAGACCACTCCGGGACGTGAAGGCTATCCTGTAGGGGCAATTTTCGCACTGAAGACTGCGGGAGTGAATAAGGAAACCGGTAATATGATGTTCTATAATCCGGAGGGAGAGAAAGTGACCTTGAAGGAGCTTTACCGCCTGAAGGACGAGTGGGGGATAGGTATTGCCTCTTCCGATGTAACTGCAGCCGAAGAGAGAACCTTTTATTCGTATATCGGGAGTAGCGATGCTCCTTATACGGGAGGTTTGATTAATACCTTCAGCTATAAAAACTGGGAGCTGAATGTCAATTTCTCTTTGACGTTTGGCGGGTACGTACGTACGCAACCCTCTTATGACATCATCAATCCGGATTATGGCAAGAACTATAATGCGGATGTGCTGAACCGCTGGACTCCGGAAAACCCGAATGCGGAGCTTCCGGCATTTATGCTGAGTGCTTCCAACCCGGAAGAGTACTCCTGGTATGATTCTAAAACCATCTGGAGAGATTTGGATATCTGGGTGAAGAAGCTGAACTACGTACGTTTGCAGAATCTGCGTCTGGGTTACCGTATCCCTGAGCTCCTGACAAAGCGTTTGGGAATGAACTCGGCAACGGTATCTATTGAAGGACGTAATCTCTTCGTGTTTGGTTCGGGATATAATAACTACATGGATCCGGAGTCGATGTACAATCCTTATGCAACTCCCGTACCCAAGTCGGTTACATTCAGTTTGAACTTGAATTTCTAACTTCAAAAGCAGAAAGAAAATGAAGAAAACAATAAGTCTGATGATAATGGCCTGCATGCTTCTGCTTGCGGCATGCGACAACTATCTGGATATACAGCCTACCGGTAGTGTCATTCCCAATTCTTTGGCTGAGTATAGAGCGTTGCTTGCCCGTTCTTATAAGGACGTGAGTAAATTCAGTGACCGGGGAATGGCTTGTTTCCGTTCCGACGAGATGCAGGTTCGGGATAATGAATATGACCAAAATTATTATATGGATATAGAGCGCTGGAACGACCTTGCTCCCAATGCCTATACCTCATCGTTTGAATGGGCCAAGTATTACAATGTGCTTTTTATTGCCAATCACGTTATTGAGAGCAGAAGTGATATTAAGGAAGGCACTGAGGAAGAGATAAATCAGCTTGTAGGAGAAGCGTATATGCTCCGTGCTTATGTACATTTCTTATTGGTAAATCTTTATGGACAGCCCTATACTAAGGAGGGAGCTTTGGATACCAAATCGGTACCGCTGAAATTGGATACGGATTTAGAGAAAGTCCTGAAACGCAATACGGTGGAAGAAGTTTATACTTCCATCCAAGCAGATATTGACGAGGCACGCAAACTGGTCATGAAGGCAGAATGGGAACAGAGATATTCATATCGTTTCAATGCGGCTTCGGTAGAGGCGTTTCAATCACGCGTATCCCTTTATAAGGGCGAGTGGCAGGCGGCTTGGGATGCTGCTGAGGCAGTGCTTGCCGTGAAGTCTGTATTGGTAGATTTGAATGATGCCGCTGCAACTCTTCCTAACAGTTATAATTCCGTGGAAAATATTACTCCACTGGAGACACCTCTGAGCAGTACAATCAATGGGGCTGCTCTGGCTACTCCGGTTTTTCTCTCCCTTTATGCTGAGAACGACCTTCGGCTGGACAAATATTTTGCAGAAACGGATGAAAAAGGTTTCCGGAAGAATAAGAAGGCGGGAAGCAATAACTACTTGTGTACTTTCCGTGTGGGTGAAATATATCTGACGGCTGCTGAGGCTGCTGCCCGACTTGGAGAACTGTCTCAAGCACGTACTCGCCTGCTGGAACTGATGCGGAAACGTTATGCACCGGAGGCCTACGAAGCGAAATCCGTTGTTGTCAATGCCATGGATAAGGAAGCGTTGGTACAGGAAATATTAGATGAACGTGCCCGTGAACTTGCTTTTGAAGGACATCGCTGGTTTGACCTTCGTCGTTCCACCCGTCCGCGTTTGGAGAAAGTGCTTGATGGTACGCGTTATGTACTCGAAGAGAATGATGCCCGCTATACATTGGCCATTCCGAAAGAAGCCATAGAAGCCAATCCGGGATTGCTGAACTGATAAAGATAAAACTCCCCGATTCTGTATTGACGAGAATCGGGGAGTTTTGTCTTTATGTGGATTGGATATGTATTTTTTACGTACCTTTGCACCGTTTTTTGTAATAGACAGTATAAGATGATACAGAATCAGAGACCTCCTATCCGTAGAATTGCTTTTCCTATTCTTATAGCATTGAGTATTTCGCATTGTTTGAACGATATGCTGCAATCGGTTATTTCGGCAGTATACCCTTTGTTCAAGGAGGATTTATCCTTGAGTTTTGCCCAGATTGGTCTGATTACGTTAGTGTATCAGATGTCGGCGTCCGTGTTTCAGCCTCTAATGGGATTGTTCTTTGATAAGCGCCCCATTGCCTGGTCATTGCCGATAGGTATGGGCTTTACTTTGGTCGGTATCATGAATCTGGCTTTTGCTACTAATCTGTATTGGTTGCTGGCTTCGGTATTCATTGTGGGTATCGGTTCGTCTGTACTCCATCCGGAGGCGTCACGTATTACTTTTCTGGCTTCCGGCGGAAAACGCGGACTGGCGCAGTCTCTATTTCAGGTGGGCGGGAATTTGGGTGGCTCGCTTGGGCCGTTACTGGTGGCTTTGCTGGTAGCTCCTTACGGGAGGCATCACATTGCCTTGTTCACGGTTTTTGCCTTGATTGCCATCGTGGTGATGATTCCTATATGTCGTTGGTTCCGTTCCTACTTGAATCATATCAAGAAACGCCCGATGCTTGTGGCAGGAAAGATAGAACGTCCCCTTTCTTCAAGAATGACGGTGTTTGCCATAAGTATTCTGCTGATACTTATCTTCTCCAAATATATCTATATGGCAAGTTTGACGAGCTACTATACATTCTATCTGATCCATAAATTTGGTGTTACTGTTCAGGATTCACAGCTCTTCTTGTTTGTCTTCCTGGTAGCTACTGCCATCGGAACATTGGTGGGAGGTCCCGTAGGTGATAGGATAGGACGTAAGTATGTTATCTGGGCTTCCATTCTTGGAACGGCTCCATTCAGTATGATGATGCCTCACGTAGGGCTTGCATGGACAGTAGTGCTGAGCTTCTGTGTCGGTCTGATGCTTTCTTCCGCTTTTCCTGCCATATTACTGTACGCCCAGGAATTGCTACCCAATAAGCTGGGTTTGATTTCCGGGTTGTTTTTTGGTTTCGCTTTTGGAATTGCCGGTATCGCTTCGGCTGTATTGGGAGGTATGGCAGATAAGTATGGTATAGAGGCTGTTTATAATGTATGTGCCTTTATGCCTTTACTGGGGTTGGTGGCTTGCTTTCTGCCTAATTTGAAAAAGAGATAGAGATTTTTTATTCCCATTGTCAGCCATACGGAGAGAACGAAAGGTGCGGTCAATGTAATAATTCCCCAATTCATTCCCACAATTTGCAATACAACAGAGAGTAAAACGGAACATGCAGCCCATATACAGCTCATCCAGCTTTTACCTCCTAAAGCAAGGGCACACAATACGCCATTATATCCCATCAGACCCATATTCAAAGCTTCGGAATCCACTCCCAATAATGTGGCTAGGAGGAGGGGGAGAAGTGCTCCCAATATGGTATATACTGCTGCATTCCGGGAATTCACGAGAATGCCTGCAAGGAAAAATAGTCCGGTCATCATGTTTCCTTGAAACATCACCTGGCCTATGCCCATACTGAAACATTGTAAGTAATTTATGGAGGAAGAAGCGGGTGTTTCTGTATCAGAGACGAGTAGCATGTCAGGCATCAGCCAACTGCACAATCCCAGCAGCATCCATACAGAAAGGATAAAAGGGGTAGTGAATCCGGGCAACACGCGTTGCATGTTGAAAAACCGTGCAATGTAGGTAGATGCACACGAGGCAATAGCCATCAGCATCAAGGAACTTACAGTCAGAAGCATAAAGACCCCTACGGCTATTCCTACCAGTGTACCGTTAAAACCATATAATCCATTTTTTATATCATCACAGTCATATCCTGAGATACGGGCTGTCAACGTACTTATTATGTTGCCACTTACAGCCAATAGGCCCATTTGCCATGAATTCAAAAAGATTCCAATTAACATCAATAATCCGGACAATGCATTGTTTTGGAACATGACTTGCCCTATGCCACGTCCTAAAATAAGTAATGACTTGCGTGTAAAAGCTTCTTTCATGAGTTGTCGAATGAAAATGGACTATATGTAAATTTATAGCTCGTTAATGCGTACAAAAAAAACGATTAGACTAATCTAACCGTTTTAATTTTTGTGGAGCGTATGAGACTCGAACTCATCACCTCGACACTGCCAGTGTCGCGCTCTAGCCAGATGAGCTAACGCCCCGTTGCCAACGTTTGCAGGCTTGCTTTCGTTTTTGATGGTGCAAATATAATGCATTATTCTGAAATAATTGCTATGTTTGCGAAAGAATTTGAAAAAATAAGTTATGCTGATATATAATACCACTTATCATGTAGAGGAAGGAGAAGACAAAAACTTCCTGATATGGATGCAGGAACACTATCTTCCCGAGGTAGAAAAGAACGGAACATTGTATGCTCCACGTATAGCCCGTATCTTGAGTCATATTGAAGAAGGAAGCATCTGCTATTCTGTTCAGTTTGAGGTGGAAAACTCTGCCAAACTGCATCGTTGGCATCAAGAGCAAGGAGTGAAACTGAACGAGGAATTACTGAATATCTTTAAAGATAAAGTGATTGGCTTTCCTACATTGATGGAGGTAATAGTGTGATACAACCGGTCAAAGAGAAAATAATATTGGGTATAGACCCTGGTACCACCATTATGGGGTATGGAGTATTGCGTGTGGCAGGTGTCAAGCCGGAAATGATAGCCATGGGAATTATCGACCTCCGCAAATTTGGAGACCACTATCTGAAGTTACGCCATATTCATGAACGGGTACTGAGTATCATAGAGAGTTATTTGCCTGACGAGCTCGCTATTGAGGCCCCTTTCTTCGGAAAGAATGTACAGTCCATGTTGAAGTTGGGGCGTGCGCAAGGCGTAGCAATGGCAGCTGCTTTGAGCAGGGATATTCCCATTACGGAATATGCTCCTTTAAAAATAAAGATGGCCATCACCGGAAACGGACAGGCATCCAAGGAACAGGTGGCGGACATGTTGCAGCGTATGCTGCATTTTCCTAAAGAGGATATGCCTACTTTTATGGATGCAACGGACGGGCTTGCTGCTGCCTATTGTCACTTTCTGCAGATGGGGCGTCCCACGGTGGAGAAAGGCTATCATGGCTGGAAAGACTTTATTGCCAAAAATCCGGATAAGGTGAAGAAGTGATAAGAATTGAAATGTAGAATCTAAAAATAATATCATGAAATTGAATGAACTTGCTATCATTGGAGTGGCCGCAACGACGGTTGTAAGCTGCACTCCCGCGAAGACGGAGTATGCTTCGTACGAACTTTACCCTGTCCGTTCGGGTAGTCTGACAGAGATGGAATATACACCTGCTGCCACGCAATTCACATTGTGGGCACCTACGGCGGATGAAGTTCGCCTGATGTTGTTCGAAGCAGGAGACGGAGGGCATGCCTATGAAACTATTTCAATGGAATCCTCTGAAGAAGGAACTTGGAAAACTAAAGTTGAAAAGGACTTGATAGGTAAATTCTACACATTCAATGTGAAAATCAATGATAAGTGGTTGGGGGACACTCCGGGTATCAATGCCAAAGCTGTAGGGGTGAATGGAAAGCGTGCCGCCATCATCGACATGAAATCCACGGACCCCGAAGGATGGGCAGATGATAAACGTCCGGCATTGGCCTCTCCTGCCGATGTGATTCTTTATGAAATGCACCATCGTGATATGTCCATCGACCCGTCGTCGGGTATTGAGCATAAAGGAAAGTTCCTGGCATTGACAGAACAAGGAACGGTAAGTCCCGACAAGCTGGCAACCGGCATTGACCATCTGAAAGAATTGGGAGTGACACATGTACATCTCCTTCCGTCTTATGACTATGCCTCCGTTGATGAGACAAGGCTGGACGAGAACAAGTATAATTGGGGATATGATCCGCAGAACTACAATGTGCCTGACGGCTCTTATTCTACCGACCCCTACAAACCGGATGTTCGTATCCGGGAATTCAAGCAGATGGTGCAGGCTCTGCACAAAGCAGGTATCCGTGTTGTTCTGGATGTGGTGTATAACCATACTTTCAATACATCCGACAGTAATTTTGAACGTACAGTGCCGGGATACTTTTACCGTCAGCGACCGGACGGAACGTATGCAGACGGTTCGGCTTGTGGCAATGAAACTGCCAGCAACCGTCCGATGATGCGTAAATACATGATAGAGTCTGTATTACATTGGATTAATGAATATCACATTGACGGATTCCGTTTTGACTTGATGGGTATCCATGACATCGAGACAATGAACGAAATCCGTAAGGCGGCAACGTCTGTAGATCCGACTATATTTATATATGGTGAAGGATGGGCGGCATCGGCTCCACAGATGGCGGAAGATTCTCTGGCAATGAAAGCCAATACTTATAAGATGCCGGGTGTTGCTGCTTTCTCTGACGAAATGCGTGATGCTTTGCGCGGTCCGTTCAATGACAATCATCAAGGTGCTTTCCTTGCCGGATTGCCGGGAGGAGAGGAGAGCATAAAGTTTGGTATTGTAGGAGCCATCAGGCATCCGCAAGTAAATAATGACTCTGTGAATTATAGTAAGGCTCCGTGGGCGGAACAACCTACACAGATGATCAGCTATGTTTCCTGCCATGATGATATGTGCTTGGTGGATAGGCTGAAAGCAAGTATCCCGGGTATTACTCCCGTAGAATTGGCAAAGCTTGACAAACTGGCGCAAACAGCCGTATTCACTTCCCAAGGTGTACCGTTTATTTATGCCGGTGAGGAAGTGATGCGTGACAAGAAGGGAGTACACAATAGTTTTGAGAGTCCCGATTCCATCAATGCGATTGATTGGAGACGAAAGGCGGAGCATGCAGATGTATTTGCTTATTATAAAGGTTTGATACAGCTTCGTAAGAAGCATCCGGCTTTCCGTATGGGTGATGCGGATTTGGTGCGTAAGCATTTGGAATTTCTACCGGTTGACGGCAGCAATGTGGTGGTTTACCGTCTGAAAGAAAATGCCAACGGTGATGCATGGGGAGATATTATAGTAGTCTTGAATGCCCGTAAGGAGCCTGCCAAACTTACCGTACCCGAAGGTAAATATACAGTGGTCTGCAAGGATGGCTTTATCAATGAACAAGGTTTGGGCACACTGTACGGCCCCGAAGTTGTTGTTCCGGCCCAATCGGCACTGATTATGTATAAATGATGATTGGATGATGCAGCAACATACAATACACATAGCGGGGGGCGTAGTACGCAACCCGCTTGTTCGTTTGACAGAGCCTGTCACTCTTGATTTCCTGGCAGGAGAACACATTGCCATTGTAGGACCGAACGGAGCCGGAAAGAGCCTCCTGGTGGATATGCTGACGGGAAAGTATCCTTTGCGTGATGGTGAGCTTACCTATGATTTCTCTCCCTCCCTCACGAAAACTGCCTATGACAATATCAAATACATTGCCTTCCGTGATACTTACGGTTCTGCCGATGCCAATTATTACTATCAACAGCGTTGGAATGCCCACGACCAAGAGGATGCTCCGCTAGTACGCGAAGTGCTGGGAGAGGTAAAAGACGATGCCTTGAGACGGCAGCTATTTGAACTTTTCAGCATAGAGCCGATGCTTGACAAGAAAATCATTCTTCTCAGCAGTGGGGAGCTGCGCAAGTTTCAGTTGACTAAAGCTTTACTGACTGTTCCCCGAATTCTTATCATGGACAATCCTTTCATAGGGCTGGATGCGCCTACCCGTGAACTGCTTTTTAATTTGCTGGATCGGCTTACCCGGCTGGGCGAGTTGCAGATTGTCCTTGTGCTTTCCATGTTGGATGACATACCTTCATTTGTTACACACGTTGTGCCGGTAGAGGAGATGAAGGTGGGCGAAAAGATGGAACGTGAGGAGTATGTGCAGGCATTCTGTGCGGGCAATCAGATGCGTATTCAGGAAGAGGCCGGAGCGTTGGAGGAATTGCAGCGGCGTATTCTCGATTTGCCCTACGAACATGCGAATTTCACTTCGGACGAAGTGGTGAAATTGAACGGGGTTAGCATCCGTTACGATGACCGTACCATTCTGAAGGAGCTGGATTGGACAGTGATGCGTGGTGAGAAGTGGGCGCTGAGTGGCGAGAACGGTGCTGGCAAGTCTACCTTGCTTAGTTTGGTTTGTGCGGATAATCCGCAGTCATACGCCTGCGATATCAGTCTTTTCGGACGGAAGCGCGGAACGGGGGAGAGTATTTGGGAAATCAAGAAACACATCGGTTATGTCAGTCCGGAAATGCATCGTGCTTATCTGAAGAATCTGCCTGCCATAGAGATTGTCGCTTCCGGTCTGCACGACAGCATCGGATTGTATAAACGTCCTCATGCCGAACAGATGTCGGTATGCGAGTGGTGGATGGATATTTTCGGTATTGCAGCCTTGAAAGACAAGCCTTTTCTGCAACTCTCCAGTGGAGAACAGCGTCTGGCATTATTGGCTCGTGCTTTTGTCAAGGACCCGGAACTGCTGATATTGGATGAACCGCTTCATGGACTCGATACATACAACCGCCGTCGGGTCAAGAAGATAATAGAGGCATTCTGCCATCGTCGGGATAAAACGATGATTATGGTAACCCACTATGAGAATGAATTGCCGCAAACAATTACTAACCGTTTATTCTTGAAGCGAAACCGCTGACCGAATAATATTGCGTCAGGGAAAGATAATAAAGGACTAGCGGGAACCATTTATGATGTAAATCGTTATATTTGTAATATCAACCATCTAAACATTTATATCATGAAGTTTTTTATTGATACGGCAAATTTGGAACAGATTCGGGAGGCCTATGACTTGGGCGTACTCGACGGAGTTACCACTAATCCTTCGCTTATGGCAAAAGAAGGTATCAAAGGAGTGGAGAACCAGCGTAAGCACTATGTGGACATCTGTAATATTGTGCAAGGCGATGTAAGTGCCGAGGTGATAGCCACCGACTATGAAGGCATGATTAAAGAGGGTGAAGAATTGGCAGCCTTGAATCCGCATATCGTAGTGAAGGTGCCTTGCATTGCAGAAGGTATCAAGGCCGTTAAATACTTCTCGGGCAAAGGTATCCGTACAAATTGTACTCTGGTATTTTCTGTCGGTCAGGCATTGCTTGCAGCCAAGGCAGGTGCAACGTATGTTTCTCCGTTTGTGGGGCGTCTCGATGATATCTGTGAGGATGGCATTGCATTGGTTGCGAAGATTGTAGAGATGTACCGTTATTATGGATATACCACCCAGGTACTTGCCGCCTCTATCCGTCATACGGCACATATCATGCAGTGTATAGAGGTGGGTGCTGATGTGGCTACTTGTCCGCTTTCGGCCATTAAGGGTTTACTTAATCATCCGCTGACCGATTCCGGTCTGAGGAAGTTCCTTGAAGATTACAAACGCGTGAACGGATAAACTTAAAATATCCTATAAGCCTATCTTTCAATGTAATTATTGACTAATATTGGTGAGAAATAGAATAAAAAGATTTATTTTTGCGCCTTATATTTAGATATACAATAAGGCACCGATGAAAGATAGGCTCATAGGATTTATTAAGACATACTGCTTGTTTGTCTGCATTTTTGTGTTGCAAAAACCACTGTTTATGCTGTTTTACAAATCGCTGTACCCGGATGCCTCGTGTGCGGACTGGTTCAGTGTCATTTGGCATGGGTTACCTTTAGACCTATCTCTGGCTGGTTATCTGACAGCTATTCCCGGTTTTCTTTTCATAACCTCTGTATGGACACTTTCTAAATCCCTTCATCGCATCTGGTGCGGCTATTTCCTCTTCATTTCTGTTCTTCTATCCATTATTTTTACTGTAGATTTAGGATTATACGAGTATTGGGGATTTCGTTTGGATGCCACACCGTTGTTCTATTTCTTTTCTTCTCCTAAAGAAGCAGTGGCCAGCGTCAGTATCTGGATGGTGCTGGGGGGAATTGTTGCAATGGCTGTTTATGCTGTCGTGCTGTATGCTGTTTTCTACGGCATCTTGTTGCAGAAGAAACTGTTGCTGCAGATGAAACTGCCTTATCGTCGCCTGAAGGTGTCAGGTATATTGTTGCTGATGACGGGGCTGCTGTTTATTCCTATCCGTGGAGGCTTTACAGTATCTACCATGAATGTGGGGAAAGTCTATTTCAGTGCCGAGCAGCGTCTGAACCATGCAGCTATCAACCCTGCATTCAGTCTGATGGAATCTCTTGCCAAGCAGAAGGACTTTAGCAAGCAATACCGTTTTATGGAAGCTGCGGAGGCCGACCGGCTTTTTAAAGACATGCTTGAACCCGCAGTTGCCGGTGGTCAAACGGAAGAGACGGATTCTGTGCGGCAATCTGCCGATTCGCTGCATACTTTATTCAATACTCAGCGTCCCGATGTACTCTTTGTGATTCTTGAGAGTTTTTCCTCTAGGTTGATGACAGCTTTGGGAGGTGAGCCGAATATTGCCATTCATCTGGATAGCTTGAGTAAGGAAGGGGTGCTCTTTACGAACTTCTACGCCAACAGTTTTCGTACGGACCGTGGACTGGTGGCTATCTTGAGTGGCTATCCTGCCCAGCCCACTACGAGTATTATGAAGTATCCCCGTAAAACGCAGTCCATTCCTGCCATTGCAGGCAGCTTGCGGAAGGCGGGTTATGGTACCAAGTATTATTATGGCGGTGATGCCGACTTTACCAATATGCGTTCCTACCTGATGTCATCGGGCTTTGAAGATATTGTTTCCGACCAGGACTTTCCCGTAACGGAACGTTTAAGTAAGTGGGGGGCGCACGACCATCTCGTATTCAACCGTCTGCTGGAAGACTTGAAAACCGAAGCTGCCGAAGGAACTACAGAAGAGAAAACTCCTTATTTCCGTGTCTTGCAGACCTCCAGCAGCCACGAGCCTTTTGAAGTACCTTTCCGTCGTCTGGAGAATGACCGGCTGAACGCCTTTGCCTATACGGATAGTTGTGCAGGCGATTTTGTAAGACAGTTCCGTGAGCTCCCCCAGTGGAAGAATACGGTGATTGTGTTTGTTCCAGACCACTTGGGAGCTTATCCCGAACATATCGACAATTTGTCGGTAGAACGCTACCGGATACCTCTGTTGATGGTGGGCGGTGCCATCCGAGAGCCGAGGCGCATTGACGTCTATGGCTCGCAACATGACATTGCAGCCACGTTGCTGGCCCAATTGGCGCTGCCCCATGAAGAGTTTGTTTTCAGTAAAGATATGCTTAATCCCGCTTCCCCTCATTTCGCGTTCTTTACCGTACCCGATGCTTTCGGTATGGTGACAGCGGACAACCAGGTGATATTCAATTGCCAGGCAGGTGCTGTGGTAGTGGATGAGGGCACGGCAAAGGGAAAGAACTTGCCGTTGGGCAAAGCCTATCTGCAGAAATTGTATGACGATATAGCAAAAAGATAAAGGAAGATAATTAAAGTATAAGAGTATAAAGTATGACAGCACTTATGGATGTCTTGCAAGGGGCGATAGATATAGACACAAACATATTCCTTTTCATCAATGGGATGCACAACACCTTTTTCGATTACTTTATGAGTGCCTACAGCGGTAAGTGGGTCTGGGTGCCGATGTATGCTGCCATTTGGTATGTGATGCTGCGCAACTTCCATTGGAAAGTGACTTTGTTCTGCATGGTCGGTCTGGCACTCGTAATTACCATTGCCGACCAGACGGGGGCAACATTGATACGCCCGTATGTGGAACGCCTTCGTCCCGCCAATCTGGAAAATCCCATATCCGACATGGTGCATATCGTAAACGGACATCGAGGAGGGCGTTATGGATTCCCCTCCTGTCATGCTGCCAATACTTTTGGTCTGGCATTCTTTGTCTGGTTTCTTTTCCGTAAACGATGGCTCACTGTGTTTATGATGGGATGGGCGTTGCTGACCTGCTATTCACGTGTCTACTTGGGAGTGCATTATCCGGGCGATCTCATCACGGGAACATTGGTTGGATTGATTGCCGCATACATTGTATATCGCCTTTTCCTGAAAGTCAGCGGGTATAAGACCATGAAGAAAGTCCCCCATATTTATGCTCCCATATTGGTGGGCGGATTGACGATAGTTGGGATATTGATATATTCCACGGTGATGATATTGCAGGCTCAGAACTGATGATTTATCGTCACCATTGCTTCCCTCGGACGTATATTTAGTCGTGAAGTGTAGCTTTGCGTGGTGGAATACGTTGTGTAAGCATACTCTTTTTTGTTGAACAGGTTGTTGAGGCTTGCTTCCAATCTCCATTTTTTTCTTTTATAGATAAGGGATGCATCTGCGAACACGGTGTTGAGATGTGCGTCCCCTCCTAAGTCATTCCGGTAATGCTCGCCGGATAGCCGTAGGTCTACCTGCCCGATACTGAATGTGAGATGTAGCCGTTGTACGAAGTCCAGTAACGGGGTGAGACGGGTATCACTTCCTATCTTACTGCCGCCATAGCCTAATGTGGCATGATATTCCGCTTCAAAAACATCTGCGGGAGACCAGATTATTTTAGGCTCTGCTTTCAGATAATCATAACGATAGGTCTGCAGAAGACTTTGCCGGTTACCCTCGCTGTCAGCCAGGCGGGTAAGCTGTTCGCCATTGCTGCGACTGAGTAGTAGGGTGAGTGAGGTTTTCAAATGCCAGTCGTATATACCTTTGGAGAAAGTACTGCTGAGATTCCAGCTATCGTTATGGTTCGGTAGTTCACGACGAGTGTAGACAATGGCATTTTCGGAAACACTCTGTTCGAAAAGAGTATTCCGGTTGCTGCGGCTGTAGGTTAGTGCGGCAGTGATGAAAAATTCCTGTACAGTGTTTTTGTACTCTCCGTAGAGATTGTAGGTTTGCGTGAGGCTGGTAGGGAAAAGTCCGTTGCCGTCTCGCCAGGTGCGGTAATCAGTTTGGTAGAGTCCCGGATACAAGTCGGAGAAGTCTTCTGCCGAGCGTTTCAGACTGCCATAAAGGGAGAACGTCCAATGATAATCCAGTTTATAGCGCAAATACATGGACGGATTGAAGAACAGGAACGAACGCTGTTGTGAGAAATACCGATCTGCTTTCAGAGGAAGCGAAAGTGTAGCCAGCCATTTTCCACGTTCCAGCTGGAAGTAGGGGGTAATATGCAATGACAGATGCGAAGCATTGAAATCATTGGGCTGTCTTGTCGGAGTATATTTCAGGGTAGCCCGTTCTCCTTGTATTCCTGCCTTATATTGTTGGGTAAATCCATCATACTTTCGTAGATATGCGGCACTGTTATCTGTGTAGAAGTTGTGCTGGTTGAATTTACTTTTTCCTTCTTCGAGTAGTAAGGATGCAGGCTGGTAAGCATACTGTGTCGTCGAACGAAATTCCCAGGTTCCGCTTTCCCGGTTTCGGATAAGATTGAAGTAGTTTCCGGCACTTAGCTGTGACGTTTGCAGAGTTTGTCCCAGTTCCTCCGAACGTCCGCGATTTATTTCTCCGTCTACGGTGAAGCGGTTGGATATATAATTCCGGCTGCTGTTGTCTTCATAACGCAGTTCCAGATTAGCGATGTCACTTCTCAGACGATAATGGTAGGTTTCGTCTATTTGTATGGTATCTGTCGGTTGATAATAGATTTGGGTATTTCCCCGTTGCTGTTGGATTAGCTCATGAGTATATCCGGCTTGCAGGCGTAAGCTGCGGTCATCATTCCATTTGTACATACGGTTGCCGTTCAGGGTGTGGGTTTCATTGAATAATAAGCGATTCTTGTCTAATGGTGCGCTGATGCCCGGCTGGGAGAGAAAACCGGAAAGCGGAACTTGTTGCTGGCCATTTCCGGTCAGTTTGGTTTGCTCGTTGCTGAGGTCCTTGCCATTGTTATTCGTCTTGTAATTATAGACACTCTGTTTTCCTTTACCCAGTTGAAGGGCATTCAGTCTGCCTTCCCACAGGATTTTGTTGTTCTCACTCCATCCGGTTCCCAGAGTACCGTTTGCTATCCATTGATCGCGTGCTTTCGGGTCGAGTTTCAGGTTCAATGCCACCTCATCGGAATTGATTTTTCCTTTCAAGGCCTTTACTGACTGATAGTTCTCCATGATTTCCGCACTCTTTACGGCTTTGGCACTCAGATTGTTGTTGATTTGGTTATAACGTCCGCCTGTCACGTCCATTCCTTCCACAAAGTAGTGGTCGATGGCTTTCCCTTTATACTTAACCTGTCCGTTTTCATCTACATCCACGCCCGGAAGTTTCTTCAATACATCCTTTATGTGCACATCTTTAGATGAAGCAAACTGTGCCAAGTCATATCTCACCGTATCTTTTCGGGTATTGATACGTCCGGGACGTATTTGTACTTCTTTTAATACGATGGCTTCCGGTTGTAGGCTGAGATTCAGGATTCCTGCCGCATTGATATTCCGCATTTCTCTCTTATAGCCTAACAAAGAAATATTGAGTTGCAGCATTCCGCTATGCTTCCACGGCAAAGAAAATTGTCCTTTGGCATCGGTCAATGCATAGTCTATCGTTGTGTGTCCGCGTAATACACTAATCATTACAGCTTCCAGCGGTTGATTGGTTTCTGCATCTGTTATCTTGCCGCTCAACGTCTGGGCGTAGGTAGGCGACAAGAAACTAAAGAGAAACAGGAAAAATAGAATGATAGTTTTTTTATTCATACACTGCAATAATTGATTGTTTGGCAATTGAAGTTTGTTGAAATTTTTATACGATTATGGTGATTTCGTAATTTGTTGATTATCAATGCGTAAAAAGAGGATGTTTAAGTATACGACTGAATGGCATTCACTATACGACTGAATAGGGTTCAGTATACGACTGAAATGCATTCAGTATGCGATAGATTTCACGAATGCTTACGGGTGTGGAGAAATATTATCGTTCCAGTGGATTATAAGGAACGTTTTTCGGGTTCTTGGTTGCATTGCCGTGTTCATCACTAACCTTAACGGTGACGTTCGGCATGCTTCCGGTGATAAATCCTACCGGATCGGCATAATAACGTTCGTGCACTTTGTTGTATGCTTTGCGGTTCATCGGTTCGTGCTTCTTTCCGTCGAAAAGTATCGGCCGATATGTGTGGCATTGCTCTACACCTGTGGCAGTGAATGAATAATGCCCTTCACTGTCTTCGGCTTTCAGTATCAGTCCGGGCAGTCCGCAAAGCTTCCATGGACCTTCGCTTATGGGTATTTCTGCAGTAAACCATGCCGTCCATGTACGGCCTTTTAATTGACATTCGGCTTTGCTGCAAAGGTAGGAGAGGACACTATCGTTTTCTGCCAGTATCTTCCACTGCGGACGTTCATCCGTTTCTTCGCAACGCAGGCGGGATATGCCTGCCACTTCATCGAGAGTCGTTACTTTTCCGGCAGGATAACCTCTGAAGGTTCGTTCGCTCAGTTTGCTTGTTCCGTATTGTTTCAGATGTTCATTAATCGTTTCCTGCGAGGCTTTATTGGCGAAGTCTACTGCCAGTACAGAGTCGCAAACATACTTGGTGTAACTGTAGAACTTAGAGAGATTTTTACCGACTTCCAGCATCATGGTTTCTTCCGTAACATTTTCCGGCTTTTCCGTATTACTGATACAGCGCGTTTCATATTGCACAAGGATTTGTGCTTCACCGATGGTATCATTCTGTATTTTCGTTCCATCAGAAACGATGATTTGTGCCTTCGCTTGTGATGCGAACAATATAGCGAGACACAGATTGAGGAAAATAATTCTTGCACTCATAGTTTTTACATTTTTAGAGGTTTTACATATTGCTTCCAGCGATTATTGTACTGCAAAACTATGCGGATTTTGCTTCAGAAGAGGCTGAAAGTTATTACTGAAATATTACTCAATGCATAATATCTGCCTCGCACGTACCTATATTTGCAAGCTAACTTCTACCTTTGCCGGTACTAAATGAAAGTCTTTCTAAGTGAGACTAAAAAAGAACAATTATGGAACAACGGATTAAGATCGTTTGGATATTCTCCATCGCATCGATACTGCTTATTACCTGCGGACAGGTCTACTGGTTGCGTAATCAGTATCAGTATATGAATGATGAACAAATCAATGGTATTTATGATTGCATCTTGCAGACCACCCAACAGTATGACTCTATCCGTACTCCCCAACCCAAAAAGGTGCTTAGCAATACCAATATGTTCTTCTATCACCTGAGCAAATCCATTGATTTGGAAAAGCGGACCACTATCGACGAATTAATTTTGGGTGTTCTGAAAGGGCGGGACTTGGAGAGCTTGGGCCAAAAGAATATAGAAACTCTCAAAATAGAGCAGCAGGACTCTGCCAGTACAGATGATAAAGAGAGAGAGGCAAAGCGTAGGAAATGGGCATTGGCGTTAGACACCCTTTTGCCGGAAGAGCGGCTCATTGCGAAGGATTCATTCAAAATCAATATGTCCGATAAAGATGCTCCTAATTTGAACTCTATTATTAATCTTTATCGTTTGGAGTTGGATGTGCCTTTTGCGTTGCAGCAATTTGATTCCTTGCTTGCCATACGTTTGGACGAACAAACGTTTACTACGCATCTGGTGGTTTCCGAAGATTCCATTTACCAGTGGAATGCGGAACTGAAACGGCAAGGTACATTGTTCAATCCATATATAGAAGTAATGTATCCTTATAATCCCCTGAAACGCCAGTTTGTGCTTGTTTCCGTGAAGGTTTCACCTCATGTGGTACTTGTGCGTATGGGTTGGCAGTTAGTGGGCAGTACATGTCTGATATTTCTGCTGGGGCTTTGTCTGCTGTTTCAGATAAAAACCATCTTGAAGCAACGGCGGATAGACGAACTGCGAAAAAGCTTTGTAAACACTATGATACATGAACTGAAACGTCCCGTCCAGGCTCTGAAAATGTGTATAGCCTTTCTCAATGACAAATCTATGCGAACAGATGAGAAAGCGATGGATGAAGTGATTCACGATTCCATGTCCGAGCTGGATAACTTGTCGGCCTATCTTTCAAAACTACGTGATATGACGCGTGCCGATGATGAACACACGCAGCTTTCCGTCCGTACATTTGATATAAAGACGAGTTTGGAAAAGCTTGTCCGGCTTTACCATGTTCCTGAGGGTAAGGATGTTGCTATTGAAACCCATTTCAGTTCGGAGACTCTGGTAACGGCAGACCCGGTGCATGTTTCTAATATTATCAGTAATTTGATAGAGAACGCCGTAAAGTATTCGGGCAAGTCTGTGCATATTGTTGTAGATTGCCTTTTGCAGGATCACCAATTGACGATACGGGTGTCTGATGATGGCATCGGCATTCCGGTTTCCGAACAGAACCGTGTATTCGATAAGTTCTATCGGGGCAGTAATCTTCCCGACCGTTCGTTGCCCGGCATTGGTCTGGGGTTGAGCTATGTAAAGTTGCTGGTAGAGGCGCATCATGGAAGCATTTCTTTAAATAGTCAGGCAGGCAAGGGGACAACGATTGAAATTATTATTCCCCAATAAGTCTGTGCTAATCCGCATAATCCATACTCTAAAATAACCAATGATATGAAAGCCTTGAAAATACTTTTTGCCGATGATGATTTGAAATATTCAATGCTGCTGAAGCGCTTTCTTGAGAAGGAAGGCTATGAAGTGACTTATGCCGGAAACGGGAAAATTGCTCTGGAACAATTTCCGCTCATAAAGCCTGATTTGGTATTGCTCGATATCAATATGCCCGGTTACAATGGCTTTGAAGTGGCTGAACGCATCCGCGAGATGGATAAACACGTCCTGATCTTTTTCCTTTCCGACCGTAGCGATAAGGCCGACCGCCTGCAAGGATTCCAACTGAAGGCGAACGATTATCTTGCCAAACCTTTCTATCCGGAAGAGCTGACAGCGCGTATCCGCGAGCGTTTCACTTCGCAGTTGTCCGGCGTGGCGGAGGATGAGATGTATGCTTTCGGCCATTCCGTATTCAATTACAGTACGAACGAGATTCGTACGGGAAATAGTAAGGTGCTGATTACTTCCCGTCAAGCCGATATCCTTCGCTTGCTTGCGCTGAATGTGAATAAGACTGTCAGTCGCGATACGTTGCTGGATGCTGTGTGGGGCACTGCCTCGTATGCCAACTCCCTTGCCTTGAATGTACAGATGTCCTATCTGCGGCGGTCGCTAAAAAACGACCCGAGCGTGAGGATTGAGTCGTTGATGAAAAAAGGGTATATGCTTGCCGTTCTCTGAAAACATCTTTATCTTTGGATTGTTATACAAACAAGACACTTCAAAAAAAAGAGAGCTTATGATGAGTTTAGGAGGATGGATGAATAAAGTCTTGATAGGTTGGGGGATAGACCCGAAGTTTGCCGATATGTTTGACGAGACGATTATTGCACTGCTGATGGTGGGGCTTTCGATAGGGCTGGACTATTTGTGCCAGGCAATCTTCGTTGGCGGTATGAAGCATTATACCCGGCGCTCTCCCCATCAGTGGAATACGTTGCTGATGAAACGCAGGGTGATACACCATTTGATACATATTCTGCCGGGAATCCTCATCTACTACCTGCTGCCCATGGCCTTTGTGCGTGGAAAGGATATGCTTGAGTTCTCACAAAAGGTGTGTGCTGTCTATATCATTGTGGCGGTGCTGCTTACTATCAACGGCTTGTTGCTGGTGATGCTCGATGTTTATAACATGAAGGACAAGCAGAAGAACCGTCCGCTGAAAGGCTTCGTGCAGGTATTGCAAGTGCTACTGTTTTTTATCGGAGGCATCATAGTGGTTTCAGTGCTGATAGGCAAGTCTCCTATGACCTTGTTTGCCGGTCTGGGCGCATCTGCGGCTGTACTGATGCTGGTATTTAAGGACAGCATTCTGGGGTTTGTAGCCGGCGTGCAGCTCTCTGCTAACGACATGTTGCGGATAGGGGACTGGATAGCGCTGCCGGGTGGCGTTGCCAATGGAGTTGTAGAGGAGATTACGCTGAACACGGTCAAGATACGCAACTGGGACGAAACCATCTCGACCGTACCACCGTATACCCTGGTGAACAACTCCTTCCAGAACTGGCGCGGCATGCAGGAAAGTGGCGGGCGACGGGTAAACAAGAATATCTTTCTGGATATGACTACCTTGAAGTTCTGCACTCCGGAAATGCTGGATAATATCCGCAAGGAAGTCCCCTTGATGGCCGACTATCAGCCTGCAGAAGGAGAGGTGCCAACCAATGCGCAGCTCTATCGTATCTACATCGAACGCTATTTGTGCAGCCTGCCGGTGGTGAACCAGGAGATGGACTTGATTATCAGCCAGAAGGAACCCACGACGTATGGGGTACCCATCCAGGTATATTTCTTCTCTCGCAACAAGGTATGGAAAGAGTACGAGCGCATTCAGTCCGACATCTTCGACCACTTGCTGGTGATGGTACAGAAGTTTGACTTGAAACTGTATCAGTATTCCGACTAATATATCAACCGGAACTCCGCATATACAGGCAAGTGGTCGCTGTATCCTCCTTGATACTTCATCCCGTAGTAGGTGCGGAAGGGTTGCTGCCCTCCGTATTTCTTGTCTCTTGTCAGTAGGAAGGGCAGGCAGAATACGTCTGCCTTCGCTTCCTCTGTATATAGCGGTGCGTGTTCTTGCAGCAGCGTACCCGATACGATGATGTGGTCCAGCAGTCCCCATTCTCCTTGATACTTGTAGCTGCCGAAGTGCTTGCGTGTCTTGGTTTTTCTTGCCAGTAGATGGTAAAGTTTTTGTGGACGTAGAGAGTCTTGCAATGTTGACGGTGCTGCTGCCTCCAACACCTCCTTTACCGATTTATTCTCCGGATAATCGTTGAAATCCCCTAAAAGGACAATTTGCGGATGTCGGCGTATCGTGTATAGGCTGTCTATGGCATGCTTCACCTTTCGGGCAGCCAGTAGCCGGTAAGGTTCAGACTCTCTTGCCCCTCCCGAACGGGATGGGAAGTGAGCTACCAGTACATCAAGCGTATCCCGGTTCAGCAACAATCCGCTGACGTGAAGAATGTCCCGTGTGGGACGGCTATTCTTCCGGGGCTTGTCTACGGGGAGGCTCTGATAGGAAAGCAGTTTGAAAAGATTACGTTGATAAAGCAGCGCTACGTCGATGCCGCGTTCGTCGGGAGATTGTGTCATCACATACCGGTAGTCTGCTTCGCGCAAGGCAGAGTAGCGGGTAAGGTCGCGCATCACACTGTCATTCTCCACCTCACACAAGGCAACAAGGGCGGGCGGCGTCCATCCTCCGGTGGCGATGATGACGCGGGCTATATTATCCAGTTTCTTTCTGTATTTAGAGTAATTCCAATGCCGGGTGGCATCCGGCAGGAACTCGTAGTCATTCTTTAGTGTGTCATGTCGGAAGTCGAATAGGTTTTCTACATTGTAGCTTACTATCCGAAACGTGAGGGTATCTCTTCCTTCTTGCCCGTACAGACTGATGTACGGGCAGAGAAGGAAGAGTATAACTCCTATCTTATGGATAACGTTCATACAAACTATTCCCGTTCCCCTTTAAGGAACGCGGGATATTTATTTCACCAGAATGTGCTTCAGTATATCCAGCAGATGGTCCCAGAACTTCTGTACAGTAGGAATCAGCATCCGTTCGTCGGGAGAGTGCACACCCTGCAGGGTAGGTCCGAAGGAAATCATGTCCAGTGCCGGGTATTTGTCAAGGAACAGTCCGCATTCCAGACCTGCATGGATAGCTTTTACCTTGGCATCTACACCGAACAAACGTTTGTAGGACTCAACAGCCACTTTCAGGATTTCTGAATGCGGGTTGGGTTTCCAGCCCGGATACCCGTCGCCGAAGGATACGGCTGCTCCACCCATTTCAAATACAGTGCGCACCATATTGGCAATGTCTTGTTTGGAGGAGGCGGTAGAGCTGCGCTGGCTGGTCTCGATGCGGATGATATGACCGGGCTTCATCTTTACGGAGGCCAGATTGGTGGAGGTTTCCACCAGCCCCGGAATGTCTTGGCTCATGGCATACACACCGTGGGGTGCGGCATAGATGGTTTGCAACAATCGCTTGGCGGTATCTTTGTCAATGGCTTTGGGACGGGCTGCTTCCGATTCGAGCACGAATTGGAGGTCCGGGTCAACGACGGCATATTCTGCCTCCACTTCGGCGGCAAAGACATTCAAGTCTGTGCGCAGAGCATGCTTGTCGGCATCGGGTATGGCAATTACCGCGTGTGCTTCGCGGGCAATGGCGTTGCGCAGGTTACCGCCGTCTATTTCGCAAAGGTACATGTCGTACTTCTGGGATGTCTGGCTCAGGAAGCGGTTCAGCAGCTTGTTGGCATTGCCGCGCCCCAGGTGTATGTCGCCGCCGGAGTGTCCGCCTTTCAGCCCCTTTACCTGCACTTTGCAGCAGAAATATCCTGCCGGTACGTCCACTTCCCGGTAGGTGAATTCGGCAACGGAATCTATACCTCCTGCACAGCCGATGAAGAGCTCGCCTTCATCCTCGGAATCGAGGTTCAGCAGAATGTCTCCGTTCATGAAGCCTTCTTTCAATGCAAAAGCACCGGTCAGTCCGGTCTCCTCGTCCACGGTGAACAGGCATTCGATAGGGCCGTGCTCAATGCTGTCGTCGGCAAGGATAGCCAGTTCGGTGGCTACACCGATGCCGTTGTCGGCTCCCAAGGTTGTACCTTTGGCTTTCAGCCATTCACCGTCAATTTCGGTTTCGATAGGGTCGGTCAGGAAGTCGTGCTTCACGTCGTTGTTCTTTTCACATACCATGTCGATGTGCGATTGAAGTACGACAGTCTTGCGGTTTTCCATACCCGGAGTAGCGGGTTTCTTTATCAGAACGTTTCCGGCTTCGTCCACCTTTGTTTCCAACTTATGTTTTTCTCCGAATGCTTTTAAGTAAGCAATGATTTTCTCTTCCTTCTTCGAAGGGCGCGGCACTTGGCAGATTTCCTCGAAATAGTGAAATACACCAGCCGGTTTCAAGTCTTTTTTTTCCATAATTATCTGAATTAGCGGCTGCCTTACATGTGTTTATGCAGCCTTCATTATCAATTGTCAAATATCAATTCTCCATTAAATTAACCACTTATTGCTAAATATGGTTAAATTGATTGACTATTTTATTCCCCTTTCTCTTTTTTTAGAGTAAAAAAGGCGAGTTAGTCCAACCAAAGCCCTATATTTGCACCCACAAAAATAGTAAAAACACTATTTTCATGTAACAAAATTAATGGAAATGCTTGATACAATATTGATAACTCTGTTAATAGTTGCTATTTGCATTGTTTTATTGGGTGTGAAGGTCTTTTTTGTGAAAGGCGGGAGATTCCCTAACGGGCATGTCAGTGGCAATAAGGCAATGCGCGATAGAGGTATCGGTTGCGTGCAGTCGCAGGATAGGGAAGCGCAACGCAAGTCCCGTTTTTCCATTGATGAACTGGAAAAAGCCTTAAACGATAGTATGAACTAATTTTAAAAAACAATATTTATCAATTATGAAGAGATTAAACTACCTCATGAACGGTCTGGCAGCTCTCGCACTGATCGTTTTATTTGCTCAATGTGCCGGCAATACTGATAAACAGACAACAAACGCTCCTGCACAAGCCGGCGGATTATCGGAAATGAAGATTGCTTATGTTGAAATAGATACGCTTTTGGCAAAATACAACTATTGCATAGACTTGAATGAGGCTATGGTGAAGAAGGGCGAGAATGTCCGTCTGACATTGAACCAGAAAGCCAGCGAACTGGAGAAGCAGAAGCAGGAATTCCAGACAAAGTATCAGAACAACGCTTATCTTTCTCAGGAGAGAGCGCAGCAGGAATACAACCGCATCGCAAAGTTGGAGCAGGATTTGCAGAACCTGAGCAACAAGCTGCAGTCTGAACTGATGAGTGAGAATGAAAAGAACAGCCTGCAACTGCGTGATTCTATCAACGCTTTCTTGAAGGAGTACAATAAGACAAAAGGTTACAGCATGATTATCAGCAATACGGGTTTTGACAATCTGCTCTATGCAGACAGTGTCTACAACATCACTCGTGAGATTCTGGATGGCCTGAATGCAAGATACTCTTCTCCGGTGAAGAAATAATATTTATCCTATGATATAAAAAAGGATGTACTGAAAAGTACATCCTTTTTTTATAGGCCTCTCCCTCGCCCCCTCCCCCGTAGGGAGGGGAGTTTTGAAGTGTTTGTATTTTGTAGGACTATCTCTGTCCCCCTCCCTACGGGGGAGGGGCTAGGGGAGAGGCTTTTAATGCTCCGATTGTACGCTTTACCCGCTCCGCAGTAGTGATGGTGTGTGTGTATTCATCAATATGTACCGTTCCTCCCATAGAGACGGCGGAATTGTGATAGAGCATGGAGCTTTCGATATTTTCCCTGGCGGAGAAATGAAACTCGCGGATACCGGTTTCTCGGGCAATGTGGGCTATGTTGGTTTCATTCACCCCACAGCCTGCCAATAGGATGATTCGGTCTGATGCTTGTTGTTGGAGTTCTTTCAGAAGGGGAATGCCTCGCTCTGCTGTAGGTTGCTGTCCGGAAGTTAGGATGCGGTTGCATCCTAATGCGATAATATCTTCTATTGCTTTTTGTGGATTTCTGCATACATCGAAAGCACGGTGGAAGGTGACGGACATCCCTTGTGAGGCTTTCATAAGCTGCTCCATCAATGGAATGTCTACATTTCCCTCTGCCGTCAAGCAACCGAACACGACTCCGTCAGCGCCTAGGCGGCGGGCATTCTCTATGTCTTTCAGCATGATGCGCTGTTCGGTGGAGGAGTAAAGGAAGTCTCCTCCACGGGGACGGACAATGATATGCAATTTGGTCTGCTGCAATACTTCCCGTGCGATGAGGATATCGCCGTATGAGGGGGTTGTCCCTCCCTCGGGGATGCCTGCGCACAATTCTACCCGGTCTGCTCCGCCGGCTTGTGCGGCAATACAACTCTCTACGGAGTTGGCACAAACTTCAAACTGATAATCTTTCATTTTGTAAAGTTATGGTTGTGGTGCAAAAATAAGAAAAGGGTGAATACGAATTCACCCTTTTCTGCATTTATTTTCTTTTCCGATGTTACTTTGCGTAGCTCACCGCACGTGTCTCACGGATAACGGTAATTTTCACCTGACCCGGATAAGTCATTTCGTCCTGAATCTTCTTGGCGATTTCACCGGAAAGGTTCTCCGTCTGCTTGTCGTCAATCTTGTCTGCACCGACAATGACACGCAACTCACGGCCTGCCTGGATGGCATATGTCTTTGTCACTCCCGGATAGGACATGGCCAGTTGCTCAAGGTCGTTCAGGCGCTTGATGTATGCTTCTACAATTTCGCGGCGTGCTCCCGGGCGTGCTCCTGAAATGGCATCGCATACTTGTACGATGGGGGCCAGCAGGCTGGTCATTTCCACTTCGTCGTGGTGGGCACCGATGGCGTTGCAGATGTCCGGCTTTTCCTTGAACTTTTCTGCCAGCTTCATACCATAGAGTGCATGCGGCAATTCCGGTTCCTCATCGGGTACCTTACCTATATCATGCAGCAGTCCGGCACGTTTTGCTTTCTTCGGGTTGAGTCCCAGCTCTGATGCCATCACAGCGCAAAGATTGGCTGTCTCGCGTGCATGCTGCAAAAGGTTCTGGCCGTATGAAGAACGGTATTTCATCTTACCGATAATGCGGATAAGTTCCGGATGCAGACCGTGGATGCCCAGGTCGATAGTAGTACGTTTACCGGTTTCGATGATTTCCTCTTCTACCTGCTTGCGTACTTTGGCAACTACCTCTTCGATGCGTGCCGGGTGGATACGTCCGTCTGTCACCAACTGGTGCAATGCCAGGCGTGCAATCTCACGGCGAACCGGGTCGAAAGCTGACAATACGATAGCTTCCGGAGTATCGTCTACCACAATTTCCACACCGGTGGCAGCTTCCAGGGCGCGGATGTTGCGGCCTTCGCGACCGATGATACGTCCCTTGATTTCATCTGATTCGATGTGGAATACAGTTACCGAGTTTTCAATGGCTGTTTCCGTAGCCACGCGCTGGATGCTCTGTATCACGATGCGCTTGGCCTCTTTGCTTGCCGTCAGCTTGGCGTCGTCCATGATGTCGTTAATGTAGGACTGGGCCTGCGTTTTGGCTTCTTCCTTTAGGGATTCTACCATGCGCTCTTTGGCTTCTTCGGCAGAAAGTCCGGAGATAGCTTCCAGTTTTTCTATTTCCTGGCGCTGCATGTGCTCCAGTTCTTCTTTCTTCTTGTCTACGATGGACAGCTGGGCTTCTAGATTTTCTTTCACGGCTTCTGCTTCCATCTTCTTGCGCTGGATTTCTTCCTGGCGTTGGTTCAGTACCAATTCACGTTGTTTCAGCTTGTTTTCTGCCTGCTGTATCTTTTGGTTACGTTGGGCCACTTCTTTTTCCAAGTCTGCCTTCTTGTTCAGGAATTTTTCCTTTACTTCCAGCAACTTATTCTTCTTAATCACTTCCGCTTCCGCTTCCGCATCTCTCAAGATACCGTCGTATTTGTTTTTCAGCCCGTGCTTGAAGAACAAGTACGAGGCAAACCCTCCGACAATGAAGCAGGCAATGGATAATACTATTGTAACTACTGTCATTTTATTAATTTGTTTTTAGTATATAAATAAAAAAGCACTGCATAAAAGCTTGCTTTGATGAAGGGCAAACTTTTGTACAGTGCGCGAATTTCTCTCTTTTATCGACCCGACGGAGGGATTGCAGCTTATTGTTCCTTGAAATAGGTCTCCAATACCTCTGTCAGTTCCTTTATTTTGGCGGTATAGGGTTCAGTATCATTACGGTCCTTCAACTGAAGGTTTTCCAAAGCGAACTGATAGGCCACCATGGCTATAATTCTCTCCAGAGACACATTCTGATAATGCTCCCGATACGCATTGAGCCTGATATCTACCTGCTTGGCGGCTTCTCTTACCATTTCCTCGTCTTCACGGTTGATTGTGAGAGGGTAGGAGGCTCCTGCCATCTGCAGGTTTATCTTTATCTTATCGTTCATACATCCTCTTCTCTTTATTCATTCAACAAAGCGATGCATTTATCGACTTCACGCACTAATTTGGACAATCGCAGCTTCGTCTCTTTCACGTCGCTGCCGTTAAGGCTGATTGTCGTAGCTGTTTTTAGGTTCGTGTAGTTAAGTTCCAGTTCCTGGTATTCAGCTTGTACCTTCCCGTATTCCTCTTCTTTGGCTTCGAGAAGTTGCTTTAGCTCAGCATTTTCGCGTTTTAATTCATCGTGCAGATAGATTAAATGCCGCAGTCTGGCTTCAAAGGTACTTAATAGCTTCTTTTCTTCGTCTGTCATCACTACACCAAAATTGTACACAAAAATACGATTTACTTGGAGATTACAAAAACTTTTCGGAGAAAATGTGTTGTAGAAGTGCCGAAATAACCGAAATGGCCTATGAAAGCCTGGTTTCGGGGGATTGAAAAGGGGCGGACTGTTTATCAAAAGATAGGATATGTAGATAGGTGTGGGACTATTGGTTTTCTGCAAGGATTCTCTTCCTTTCTTTTCAAACGCTTAGTATTTCTGTTGCTAACTATTAATCGTCCGACAGTTGTTGAACGATTAATAGTTAGTAAGGCAGGAATTACTTTTTGCTGTTTCCGGAACTACTGCTTGGGAATGATTGGAATAATCTATAGTAAAGGAGGATGCAAAGAAATAAATAAAATAATTTATATAATAGTTTGGTTTATAAAATAAACTTATTATATTTGCAACATCTTAGATTGTCAATCGGGGAATATGTGCTGAAATGAATAAGAATTTAACTGATTAAAGATTATGGAAGATAAGATATTTGATATGGGGAAGCAGAAGCCGGTTGCCGGAGTGGTACGGGATAGTTGGCAGCATCAGCTTTGGTGGATATTTATTGTACTAACGGTGATGTGTTTGTATTGGCTTTCCAATATCGTGTTGTGGGTTCCCTGGAGTCATAGCCCCCGGTTGGGTATGTTGCTGATGCTTACTGTAAACCCTCTTTTCTGGGGGATAGGCATTTATGCTTGCTTGTCTTGTGGGAGTAATGCCGGGAATCTGATGAAGAAGGCGTTGTTTGTATCATTGGTTGCTGTGGGAATATCTTTACTTTCGGATTTTCTGTTTTTTGCAGTATGCATGGAGTCAAAGGATGTATGGCATATCACTACTTTTTATGGTTATGCCTGGTTGGTGATACTGGCTTTGGGTGAGGCTTTCTTTTTGCGTAAAAGCTTGTTGGCCAGATGTTATGTGGTGACGGTGAGAGTACTGCTGGTTTTAGTGGGCATTCTACTGTGTTTATGGATTCTTCAGTATACTCTTGTTTAATTCTGAAAGGAGGGAATATGGAAACCTGGTTTGTGTATATGCTTACGGCCAATTGGCTACTGATGCTTTTCTTGATATTGAATGTATTTGATGTTGAATAATAAATCTATTGGTTATGAATGACAGAGTGTTGAATGAGAAGGAGAGTTTGGAACTCATTGCTCAAATGATACAGAATACGAAGTCCCGGATGACTCGGAATTCCGGAGCTCCTTTTCTGATATGGGGATATACGACCATAATAGTGTCGTTATTGGTTTGGTTTCTGTTGAAGGAAACGGGAAATTATCATTGGCAATGGCTGTGGTTTTTGTTGCCGGCTATTTCCCTGCCTTCTACTTTATGGATTGAGCACAAACAGCCGAAGATGATTAAGACTTATATTGACCGTATTGTAGGATATGTATGGGCGGTATTCGGTTTAGGGGGCTTTTTTGTTTCCTGGGTTTCCATCTTCTTCTGGAATATGTCTGTCCTTTTTGTCATATTGCTGATGATGGGAATGGGGACGGCACTGACGGGACTGATTATAAAGATGAAGGTGGTGACAGTGTGCGGAGTGGTGGGAGCTTTGGCCTCTGTGGGGTGTATCTATGTACACGGTTTCGACCAAATACTGGTTTTTGCGTCGGCTTTTGTTTTTATGATGGTGATACCGGGACATTACTTAAACGGAATGGCAAAGCAGGATAAATAAATATTTATTGATTATGGAAGACAAGAAACTGAACGAGAAAGAGAGTTTGGAACTCATCACTCAGATGATACAGAATACGCGTCAGAATTTGGACACAGGTAGCGGAAACATGTTTTTAGTGTGGGGATATGTGAGTGTATTGGTGACATTGACGGTGTTGGCGGGTGTGTACTTTACAAAGAATCCTCTCTGGATGTGGGGATTTTGGGGAATTCCCGTTATGGGGTATTTACTGACATTTCTTTTGATGCGTAAGCGTCAGAAGATGGTAAAATCTTACATTGACAAGATTTTAGTTCAGGTTTGGAGGATGTTTGGACTGATTTGTATGATATTTGTATTGATGGCTACGGATCTTGAACGGTATGAGGTTATTCTTCCTATGGGGGCTATTGTCATGTCGATGGGAAGTATCATTACGGGTTGCATCATTCGTTATACTACATTTTTTATCTTTCCGGCTATGGGGCTTATGTGGGGTATGAAGAGTTTCTTTGATGCACTGAATTCCGGAACGTCATACGTGTCTTTGGTTTGGTTTGCCGGTGTGGTGGTCTTTGCCATGATTGTTCCGGGGCATATTTTGAACTATAAAGCCCGGAAAGAAGTTCACAACAGAAAGTGAGGTATAAGATGAAGACAATAAATAATGTTTTGGACAGATTTCTGCTCTCCTGGAAATTTATGGTATGGATGATTGTTTTGCTATTCATTTTATTTCCGGTTGCAATAAAAGAAGTTCAATGGGAATCTGTTGGAAATATGGTATTCTATACGTTGGGACATGCTTTTATTGGGGCTTCCTTTGTTGGGAATATCTCTCTATGCATTGTTGAAAAATAAATGGAAGAATAAAATTTGATATGTTTAAAGAACTGAACCCTTTGCTCCACAGTGAACTGCGGCTTGCGGTGATGTCGTTGCTCATCAGTGTTGAGGAAGCGGATTTTGTCTATATCCGCCAACAAACGAAAGCTACGGCAGGAAACCTCAGTGTGCAGTTGGATAAGCTCAGCAAGGCGGGTTATGTGGAGATAACAAAAACTTTTAAAGGAAAAATGCCTTGTACACTTTGTAGGATTACTCCGCAGGGAGTGGATGCCTTTGAAGAATATATAGAGGCGTTGAAATCTTATCTGGTGGGAAAATTATGATTTTCCTGAGAATTTGATGGGATTGATGGAAAATGGCAGTGTCTGATTAAAAACAATGAGAAATTATGAAAAGGAGTATTGTTTTATTTGTCCTCTTGTCTGCATTTGTAGTAGGCGTATGTATGGTCAATGCGGCTTGTGGAGCCTCATTGTCAAGAACTGAATCTGATGATGTACTGGACGGCATTCAGAAAAAAATTGAACTGGCTATGAACAATTGCTTTGTTCAAAATACTGCAGCTCCGCTCGATAGTCTGTTTACAAAGCTGAACAAACTTGAAGATGGGAATGGTATGGTTCCGTATTGGAAGGCTTATATTACCTACTATAAAAGTGTTTTCTATTTGAAACTTGGAAAGAAGGAAGATAGTGGGAAAGTGATAAAGGAAACCTCCGCTATTTTGAATGATATAGGGAACAAAACTTCTGAAACCTATGCCTTATTAGCGCTTGTGCAGAGTTTTTCCATTCAGTTTGCTTCGGGTATGGAGGCAGGAAGAATATCTGCTGGCATTCGGGAAAATGCTGGGAAGGCTTTGGAACTGGACTCTACCAATGTAAGAGGTTGGTATGTATTGGGCAGTAACGATTATTACACTCCGGCTAGTTTCGGTGGCGGGAAGAAGGTGGAATATTATTTGAAGAAAGCTACTTCATCTCCTGACAAGAATACAGATGATTCCAGCCTGCCTACCTGGGGAAGAGAATACGCCTATGCTCTCTTGATTCAATACTATATGCAGAACGATAGGACGGATGAGGCCAAAAATTGCTTGCTGATGGCAGAGAAGGAGTATCCGGACAGTTATTTTATCGGCGAATATAAAAGGAAACTGGACGAATAATTTATCATTCTTCTGGAACCACTGTGTATTTAATTGCCTCAAAGGTAGGAATCTTCAAAAAAAGGTTTCTACCTTTGTCTTTTCTTCAAGGAGTAATTTTTTGAATAGGTAGGAACTACAAACAATGAATTGATATGAGAATCTTGGTTACTTATGCCGTACAAGGCGAATTTACTGAATTGAAATTTCCCGGACTGATAGGGGAGGAAGAGGTGCAGGTTGGCTATCTCCGTACCGGTGTGGGAAAGGTGAAATCGGCTTTTTATCTTTCTGAAGCGATAAGCCATGCGCAACCGGACTTGGTGGTCAATGTGGGTACGGCAGGGACTATCCGTCACCAGGTAGGAGATATTTTCGTATGCCGTCATTTTGTGGACCGTGATATGCAGAAGCTGGTGGAGCTTGGTATGGAGTATGAGATTGATTCAATGGATTTGTTGTCCCAAAAAGGATATTGTTTACACTGGCCGGCAGGCGGTGTATGCAATACGGGGGATACTTTCTTGACAGAACTCTCGGATGTGTCCGGTGATGTTGTGGATATGGAAGCCTATGCCCAGGCTTTGGTATGCCGTGCCAAGAATGTTCCTTTCATTTCGGTGAAGTACGTGACGGATATTATCGGGCAGAACTCCGTGAAACATTGGGAAGACAAGCTTGCCGATGCTCGGAAGGGGTTGGGAGAATTCTTCGAAAAATTGGGAGGAGTTTGATTAATGTGCTAATATGCCAATGTGCTAATTGGCTGCGCTATGTGTATATTAGACTCTCACACCGCAGGTCATTGGCACATTAGCACATTAACCACATTAGCACATTCATTTATCTCAACGTCTTGAATGACAGTATATGCCAAGTCACCCCCACAGCGACAAGGAACAATACTATCTTTATTTCTGTTAGTGGAATCAAGAAGAAGATGCAGTAAACCATTGTTCCCCACATCAGCAGTAGGGAGATGATTTTGGCACGTAGAGGGATGGCTTTGTTCTCGCGGAAGTTGCGGATGTAGGGACCGAGGCATTTGTGGTTCAGCAACCATTGGTACAGTCTGGGTGAGCCTCTGAAGTAGAGTGCTGCCGTGAGCAGCAGGAAAGGCGTGGTGGGCAGCAACGGCAGGAAGATGCCGATGATGCCGAGTGCCAAAGAAACTGTTCCCAAAATGATGCAGACGGTTTTCATGCGGCAAATGTAGGAAAAATAATAATATAGATAATATGTATGCGAATAAAGTAAAGAAGGTTGTTGCCGTCCACGACTTGTCGGGAGTCGGACGGGTGTCTCTGACGGTGGTCATTCCCATCCTTTCGTCTATGGGTTTCCAGGTGTGTCCGTTGCCTACAGCCGTATTGTCGAGCCATACCCAGTATCCGGAATTCTCTTTTCTGGACTTGACGGATGAAATGCCGAAGATTATTTCCGAGTGGAAGAAGCTGGAAGTACAGTTTGATGCCTTTTATACCGGCTATCTGGGTTCTCCGCGGCAGATACATATTGTTTCTGACTTTATTGATGACTTCCGCCGACCGGACGGTCTGGTTGTGGTAGACCCGGTGTTGGGTGATAACGGACGGCTTTATGCGAACTTCCACGAGTCCATGATTGATGAAATGAAACATCTCATCACCAAGGCCGATGTCGTTACCCCCAATCTGACGGAGCTGTTCTATCTGCTGGGTATTCCTTATAAGGAGATGAATACGGATGAGGAATTGAAGTCATACCTTCGCCAGCTTTCCGATTGTGGTCCCGAAGTGGTGATTATTACCAGTGTGCCCGTACGGGATGATAAGCATAAGACGTCCGTGTATGCCTATAACCGGAACGGTAACCGCTACTGGAAGGTTACGTGTCCTTACCTGCCGGCCCATTATCCCGGAACGGGGGATACGTTTACCAGTGTCATCACCGGGGCACTGTTGCAAGGCGACAGTTTGCCCATTGCCCTGGACCGTGCCACGCAGTTCATTCTGCAAGGTATCCGTGCTACTTTCGGATACGAGTACGACAACCGTGAAGGTATACAGCTTGAAAAGGTGTTGCATAATCTCGACATGCCGATTCAAATCTGCAGCTATGAATTAATTTAAACCAATCCCATCTATATGAAAAAGAAAATATTCCTGGCAGTGTTTCTCTGTTGCGGCATGTTTGCAGCAATGGCGCAGACTGCTGCCGACTCTCTTGCCATCGTTTCTGCCGATTGGCAGACTGAGCCCCTGCAGAAAGGGATGCTTTATAAAAAGGCAGTATTCAGTTCTTTGTATGGAGTTCCTCAGGAAGTGTCTATTTTTGAAATATCCCCGAAGCGCTACCGTTTCGATGTGCTCGTCCACAATCCCAAGGAGGAGACCAGTATAGCCGCCCGGCATGCAGGTGCGGTGGCGGCCATCAATGGCTCCTATTTTGATATGAAAGCCGGAAATTCCGTCTGCTATCTGCGTAAGGACGGGGTGGTGATAGATACTACCTCTACTGGGGTTCTGGCAACAGTGTCCAATGGAGCTGTACTTATAAAGAAGGGCAGGCTGGAACTGATTCCCTGGAGCAAGCAGGAAGAAAAGGCATGTACTTTGAAAAAAGGCACTGTGCTGGCTTCCGGTCCTTTGATGCTGAAGGACGGGCAAGTGTGCGACTTGTCCGGGACTAATCGGAATTTTGTAGATACCAAGCATCCTCGCAGTGCTGTGGCGCTGACAAGAGAAGGAAAAATCCTGCTTATTGTTGTTGACGGACGTCGGAAGGGAAAAGCGGAAGGCATCAATATACCCGAGCTTGCCCATATGATTCGTGTATTGGGTGGGGAGGATGCGTTGAATCTGGACGGTGGCGGTTCTTCTACGCTGTGGAGTGGGGAGTTGCCGGATAAGGGAATAGCCAATACCCCGAGTGGCAGCGCAGAGCGTAAGGTTGCCAATTCTCTTTGTGTGTACGAATAAGTTAGGGAAGTAAATGGATAAATCTTAAGTTTTTTGTAATTTTGCCGTCGCATCGAGGTGACATTAGATGCGGCAACTTATTATATTAATTAGCGTATTAACAATATGTACACAGTCATCAAACGTATGGAAGTGTCGGCTGCCCATAGCCTGAAACTTTCTTATCGCAGTAAGTGTGAGAATCTGCACGGTCACAACTGGATTATCACTGTCTATTGCCGTTCCAAAGAGCTGAATGCAGACGGAATGGTGGTAGACTTCAGTCACATCAAGCAGGTGGTAAAGGAACAGCTGGATCATCATAATCTTAATGAAGTGCTGTCCTTCAATCCCACAGCCGAGAACATAGCCCGTTGGATATGCGACCAGATACCCACTTGCTTCAAGGTAGAGGTGCAGGAGTCGGAATCAAACATTGCCGTCTATGAGGAAGATTAATGAGATATTCTACAGTTTGCAGGGAGAAGGATACCATACGGGTACCCCGGCTGTCTTTATCCGTTTTTCCGGTTGTAACCTGAAGTGCCCCTTCTGTGATACGCAGCATGAGGACGGCATACTGATGTCCGATGAAGATATCGTAACAGAAGTTAGTAGATACCCTGCCGCTACCGTGATACTGACCGGTGGAGAACCCTCCCTTTGGATTGACCGTGAATTTGTGGATTGTCTGCACCAGGCGGGAAAGTATGTCTGCATTGAAACAAACGGTACCCGTCCGCTACCGGATAATATAGATTGGGTGACCTGCTCTCCCAAGCAGGGGGTAAAGCTGGAAATTACGCGTATGAATGAAGTGAAGGTGGTGTATGAAGGGCAGGATATTACTGTTTATGAGCAGTTGCCCGCCGGGCATTTCTTTCTTCAGCCTTGCTCTTGCAGCAATACGGCCGAAACGGTGGATTGCGTGATGAAGCATCCTAAGTGGAGACTTAGTTTGCAGACACATAAGCTGATAGATATCCGGTAGGCATTTATAAAACGAATAATGGCTGTAAGCAATGCTTACAGCCATTATTCGTTCATGCACGGGAGGAGAGGCTCGAAGTACAACGACAAATTGTAACCTTCTTGCTATCCTTGATTTTCAACATACTACGAATTTATACTTTGGTTATTAATCTGTTGTGGTGTCCGAAATTCGTCCGAGAATAAATTTCGTAATTATTTTATTAAGACTCTTGTATCTGTAAGAATTTCAATAAGTTCTTGCTTGCAGGTGGGCATTTTGCCTTCATAAAGTTTTTTTGTTGGCAAGGTGCTCAAATCTTCGATGACCATTCCTATGGGATGTCCTTCTGAATCATAATTTTCCCCATCATTTACGGCATAATATATTGCAATGGAATTTCTTGTCGCAAGACATTCTTTCTGCTTATCTTGAGGTTCATAGCCTAATAATTCTAATTCTTTTTCAATGTTAAATACTTCCATAATACTGTTTATTTAATATTTATTGATTATATATTCTATTTCTCCAAATCTGATCCGCTTGCATCGGCACATATTACATTGTCTTCCTCCAGGGCATTTCCTTTTTTAAGAGCTGCAAGTTCATTTTTAATAATGTTAATGAGTTCTTGATTCTGACTGATTAACTCCAATTCTTTTTGGTCATGAATTTTTCGTTCTTCAAAAATCATCTTCAAGAAATATGCAGGTATTGTTTCATTCTGTTCTTCTTTAATGTTGCTGATATCGCTAATATTTTTAATTAAATTAGTAGCATTTATACTGATGTCACCTTTGGCTTTCTCTATAAAAGCTTCTGGAATAGGTCTGTTCCCTCTTTCTATTTGAGAAATAAAACTTTGATTGCAACCGAAATATTCGGCTGCTTTTATCTGTGATAATTTATTGTCTTTTCTAAATGCTTTAAAATCAGTCATAAATAAATAGCTTTATTAGCAAAATGATAAAATATTAGCAAAATATTTGTATATGCTAATATTGTTGCTTATATTTGCTTCGTGTTATTAATAATAACACCGCTAAGTTATAAAAATCACCTTTACATAGAATTATTAATCATTAAATATTTATCAAATATGGTATTTAAAGACTATATCGATTCACTACCCAATGTACGGTTAGATACAATCAACAAGATTGCCGAAGTGACCTGCTCAAGTAAGGTTACGGTATATCGGTGGATGGCAGGTGACATAGAGCCGCCCATGATTAAGAAGAAAGCTATTGCCGAATACCTCGGTATGAGTATAGAAGAATTATTTCCGATAACTAAAAAATAACAGAATTATGAAAACAAACCTTATTACAGCATCAAAAGCCTTGCAGATAATGAAAGACTCCAGTAGTATAGACAAAATAATGGATGCAATCAAAAAGTCTGCTGCGGAGGGTTATGGATATGTTATCTGTAGTGTACCTCAATCAAAGGACTTGGAATACCTACGAGAATTAGGTTACTCTATTGTAGCAGAGAAATTTCGGGAGAAGGAATATAAAATTTCTTGGGATGTCTCAGATAACTAACATCGAATTCTACAACACGCCCGAAGGGGATGTGATGATGAAGGAGTTTGGGCAGCCGGCGGTTGTACTTAAGGATTCCGATAGGCCGACCATTGAATATATGCTTTCTGTTATCCGGGATCGATACCCAAAAGCACATGCCCGGCTGATGCAGCTCTATTCGGCCAGCACCATGAACCGGTGGCATTATGAATTTCGGGTAGTCCACCGTTTCATCCGCTGCAACTTTGGCGAATATGACCAATATAACCTTGACATCAACAAGGATGGTTTGTTTGTATTCGAGGAGGTCAAATGCCCGTTACGGGGTGAATGCGAACATGAAGGCGTGATTTGCCGTCCGGAGCTTAATACAACATTGACAGACCGCGAGATGGAGGTGTTCCGGCTCATAGCCTTCAACTGCCAGACGGATGATATTGCGGCAGAACTGCATATCTCGCCTTGTACGGTAAACCGCCATCGGGAGAATATTAAAGCGAAAATCAGGGTTCGCAATGTCGCTGAGATGGTTTCTTACTGGCATCAGAACCAAATGAAATAATTAACCTATAAAATAAAATGAATATGGAATTGAATATTGAGAAAGCGAAAGCATTGTTTCCGGATGCGATTAAATTGCAGCTTCGTATTAATGGACCGGCTACTGTTGTGGATATACGCCGTTTGTTGCCTAATAGTGTCGTCATGTTATCCTGCAAGATTAGCAAGAACTACGCGAATGTCATTTACAGCGAAGGAGCTGCGAAACGTATGTTCCCGGATGTTTCCAAACTCTCCGGAGAAGTGAGCATTGATAAACATCGTATTGCCTATATCTATAGGGATGGCAAGAGAAAAGGTGTCAAACTTTTGCTGAATTTCCTTCCGAAGGCAGATAGGCGGATTATTGATATTCTGGAGATGTCATTCGGGGATAAGATGGTGCAAGTGAGTGAGTATGCTGAGTGCGATATGGGTTGCATCTTCTTTGAGAATACAGAATCGGAGGATGTGGAAAGGGTCTTGTTGGCCTATTGAATGAGTAATGGAAAATGTAAATGATATGACTATGAGATACTTTATAGACAACATCAAGACTTATTCCAATGTCAACAAAAAGGGCAGGGCATTACAGATATACGTGCAACAGTTTGACCGACATCTAATTGCTGACGAATGTTCTTTGGATGCACTGAAGTGTGACATCGAGCACCAGATTAAGGTTATGAATGAGAAATACCCACGCAGCCGTCCGGTTCGGCTCGAGGTATATGAGAATGCCAAGGGTGGGCAGTGGACTATTCTTGTGGAGCATGACAGTGACAGTATTGTTTGTATCATATCCTATAAAAAGGTGATGGGCTATTATGCCTTTGCAGATAAGGTAGATGAATTTGCAAAAATAGGACAGTGATGAGTAATGTGATTGTTTTTTTATGGACATCTCTGATTGCATTGGTGGCCGCCCTGATACTATGTGTCTGGGCAATGCGGAGGGCATCCGACTTTCACCGATGCCTCTTTCTCTTCGATGCCATTGTGCTGGTGATAAATATTGGAGTGGTGGGTTTTGCAATCTGGTGGCTATCTAATATGCGGTAATATGAGAGATATGAAAATGACAGATTTCCCGACATATCCTTGGGAGACCCTTGACGTGTATCAGGACAACAGTTACTGTTACAATATCCGTCCTGGCCAACATGTCGTTGGAGATTTATTCGACGATTCCAAGACGAAGCTGGTATCATACAACAGAAAATCACATGTGCAGATAATCTGTGTATGCGACCCCTACAAGCCGCTTTTCTATGCGCGTGAATGTATGTATGGTGTATATTCGGCGTGGAAAGAAATCGAAGAGGACATCTTTAACCTGGAGCTGATGGGGTATTCTACCAAACAAAAATTCCCACCCCTATGTACATCACACCATTATTTTTAAAGTATGAATGAGAATGAATTAACCAAAGGTGTTTGCCGTATTTGTGGTTGTACCGATGACGATCCTTGCTTTAATCCACGAGTAGGCAATTGTTGGTGGATAGATGAAACCCACACCTTGTGTAGCCATTGCGCTGATGAAGAATTAAGCTGTGACCCTGAAACACGGCACTGCATTAATAGCACTTTTGAATCAGATGAACTAATAAAAAATGGAGATTTATGGTAACGAAAACAACATTCAAAAAGAAATTTCCGGACGTTAAGGTGCAGAAGCTACAGACCAGCGTTGTCTTCAGCAGGCAGCAGGTAGAAGAAACCGTATTGAAGATGTGCGATTCTCTCGGTGTCGGACTGCTTTATTACAATTATGCAAACAGATGGATAACCGTTTATACCTCCGAGAAAATGAAAAAGGCACTGGACTCAATGAAACCGGGTTCTGAGGTATTTCACGAACATTATGGTGTCTATGGTAAAGTGATAAGCGATAAGCCATTTGTCATTTGTGGAGAATTGTGTATCAGGGTTGACTTTGGGGGAATGCCTGACAGTGGAGCATATAGCTGTGTATGTTTTGTAATGTAATCGAATAAATATGAATATAGAACAATGGATTGGGGAGGGATTAGCTGTGCGCTTGTTTGTGCAATACCTATAGTGGACATTATCTGCGATACTGTAAAAAAAGTATTTGAGATGAAATATAAAAAAGGAGATGAAAACTAAGTTGATAAAGAAGCATAATCCGCAATCTTTTTTGGATGATTTGAAAAGGGTACGGGAGGTCATGGTTTACGCAGAGTGCACCAACTCCTACTATCAAATCTAAAAAAAAGACTTGCTGAGAGATGCTGAAAGGAAAGCAATCACATATTATATAACGGATACTAATATTTATTATAAAAAGGAATGTGATGGTAGTCATTTAACGAATAACAAAACAGATATGAACCCAATGGATAATGAGTTACAATGCAAGAGATGTGGGAAGCCGATAAAAGGTGGTTGCTACAATGCTCCCGATGGACCTTTTTGTGTGGATTGCTGGGAAAATAAAATCAGCGAAAAAGCTAAAAAGGATTATGAGAAACAAGCCTTAAAGAGATTGCAGGCTATTGGTTTCGGTTTTAAAACAAATCAGTAATGAATAAAAAAGAAATATCAATGAAAAAAGGTCAGAAGGTGCGCATCCTGCGTACCAATCAGGTAGCGACAATCGTCGAAGTGGAATTGATTCATAAAGGTGGTAAGGTACACCGCTACTGCCATCTGAAGACAGATGAAAAGTCATATTTGTGGTTGGATGCCTCAGAACTGGGGAGTGTGGTGGAGGAAGTGAAGGTCTCGGTAGTTGATGACTGGAACCGGGAACTGCACTTGGTTATATGCCAGGACTACTCCAAGGATAAGATAACACTACATCTTACCGGCAAGAATCCGGATAATCTGAAGGAAGCTTCCGGACTATATGCGAGACTGATGAACTTGTTCATTGGGAGCCTGAAGGAAACGCGGGAACTGTAGGAGCAGATAACGTCCTTGATAACTCTCCTATAAAACAATTCCTTTGTACCAAATTAAATCATCCGCAATATGATTAAAGCTGCCGATATCTATAATGCTACCCATGATGGGTTAGACATTATTTTGTACTATTACCCTCAGGCAGAGGGGTGCATAGACAATAAGAAGAAATTCAAGCGTCGTCCCGATGAGGATGACGCCTCTGCCTGCCTCAAGAAATATGATGACTGCTACAAGGTCACTGATTTCGGGGATTCTGGCACGGCCATGAGTCCGATTGACATCTGCATGAACGAGGAGAATGTCCGTTTCCCGGAAGCGGTTGCCTTGCTTGCTTCCAGGTATAACGTGACCGATGAACTCAAACGTTCTGTCAATAAACCGGATATTCGTAAACGTCCGGCCACGGCTGATGAAGCCGAAGGTGCCAGGTTCTTCGAGCTTGAAGAGAAGTTTACCGATGTACAGTTGCAGGTGCTCGGTCCTCGGGTCAGGCAGGAGCACGTCGATGCACTTCACTGGTATGTGGCCAAATCCATATCCTATGTCCGCAACCGTGAAGTCACCACTAAATATACTACGCCTACTTATCCTATCTTCATGCGTGAATGTGCTGTTACGAAGAAAGACGGTAGCACTGACAAGTTCTATAAGGTATATGAGCCTCTGAATCCGGATAAGCAGTGGCGCTTCAGCTATACGCCCGATGGGGTGAAACCCAAACAGTATATCAACGGTTTTGCCGAGCTGCAGAAGGCTTACCGGGATTTCAATGCCCAGGAAGAGAAACTGTTTTTCAATGATCCGAAGAATAAGGATGCCCAATACAAGGAACAGAAGCTGAAGGAGGCCTTTATCTGTTCCGGAGAGCGTGACGCCCTTTGCATCCGCGCCCTCGGTTGTCATCCGCTATGGTTCAATAGTGAGACCTACAAAGTCACTCCTGAAGAGATTAAGGAAATCTATAAATATGTGGAGCGTATCTACAATATTCCGGACATCGACGACACGGGCGTTCGCAAAGGGACGGAACTGGCCCTGCGTTTCCTCGACATATATACGATATGGCTTCCCGGATGGTTGCGGGGCTATCGCGATCAACGGGGCAAGCCACGCAAGGATTTTCGTGACTTTGTGGATTTGCGCCCGAAGCAGGAGGATTTCCGCAACTTACAGACATTGGCCATGCCTGCCCGGTTCTGGGTGGATAGCTGGAGTGAGCGGAGCCGGAAAACAATTTATGAAGTAAACTCCGCTTACTTGCATTATTTCCTCACGTTGAATGGATTCTATACATTGAAGGACGACAACTCCAAGGATGCGAGGTATATACACCGTAACGGTTGTATAGTCAGTGAAATCAAGGCAAAGGATATTGTGGCGTTTCTCAAGCGGTTTACCATCGAGCGTTATCTTCCGGTAGATATTCGTAACCTGATTCTGAACTCTCCACGTACCGGAGAATCATCCTTGGCGCAGCTTGATGAAATCAACCTGGATTTCCGGAGCTATACCCCCAAGGAGCAGTATATGTTTTTCAAAGGTGAGACCTGGGAAGTGAGTAAAGACGGTATCAAGTCGCTACATGGGCAGATACCTGACAACCGCAGCGCCTGGGAGTCGAATGTGATACCTCATAAGGTGAGCATTCTTCCACCCATGTTCGAATGGTCGCACAGAAAGGACCCGGAGGATAGGGATGTGTTTGATATTACTGTCAAGGAGCATAAGAGCTGTTTCTTCAATTATTTGATAAATACCAGCCGTCTGTATTGGCGTAATGAATTGGAGTATGCCTGGAGGGACAAAGGGGTAGACGAAGCTGACAAGTACCGGGCAGAGCATAAGTTTGACATTGCCGGGCCGCTGCTTTCCCGGGATGAGATACGAGAGCAGAAGCAGAACCTGCTCAATAAGATGTTTGCCATCGGTTATAATATGCACCGTTACAAGTCGCCTTCACGCGCGTGGGCACTTTATGCCATGGATAACAAGATAGGTGAGGATGATGAGTGCAACGGGCGTAGCGGCAAGAGTTTTCTGTTCAAGACATTCCGGTTCTTCATGCGGACGGTCAATCTCTCCGGACGTAATCCTCGCCTTCTTGATAATCCCCACGTGTTTGACCAGGTAGATGTACATACTGATTTTGTTTTGGTGGATGACTGTGACCGTTATCTGCCGATGAGCCAGTTCTATGACAATATCACTTCCGGTATGACAGTCAACCCCAAGAACAACAAATCATTCTTTATAGAATTTGAAGAATCCCCCAAGTTTGGTTTTACCACCAACTATGTGCCGCGTGAATTTGACCCGTCTACCTCGGCACGTATGCTGTACATGGTATTTTCGGACTATTACCATCAGAAGACCGAAGAAAACGACTACCTCGAGAGCCGGACCATTCGTGATGACTTTGACCGCAACTTGATGACGAACACCGATTACAGCGAGGAGGATTGGAACTGGGACTTGAATTTCTTCGCCCAGTGTCTTCAGTTCTATCTGGCCATGGTGGACCGTAATGTCAAGATACAGCCTCCGATGGATAATATTCTCAAGCGCAAGCGGAAGGCTGACATGGGGTCTGACTTCGAGGATTGGGCTTACTGCTATTTTTCCGAGGATGGTGAGAATCTGAACACGCCTCTTGTACGTGAACAGGTCTATGACGATTTTATTGTCGCATCCAAGTCGAAAAAGGATTTCTGGAAGATGCAGCGCTTTACCAAGGCTTTGCGCAGCTTTTCCGAACTATGCCCGTATATTGCCGAGATGAATCCCGCAGACTTGTTGAACAAGTCGGGGCGGTATCTTCAGAAGGTGGACGGCAAGACCAAGGAGATGATTTATATGCGTTCAAGACAGACGAATGGAGAACCGGCGGCATTCGTTCCTCAGGTAGAAAGTGGTGATGGAAACGCTCCGTTCTGATTACATTAAGCATTATGACCGGTTTCTGCCGGAGATGCTGCAAACGGAGCAGTCGGCTTCCTATATCCGTCAGGTTTATGACTATCTGGAGCTGATGAAGCCGGGCACCATCCTGAACCTTCAGGCAGACAAGGAGAAGCTCCCTTGGATGCTTGTGGTCGTTGGCGCATTTCTTCCTGCACAAGACCATTGGATGGACTTTGAGTTGAACGACGATTATACCAGGCTGCGACGGAAGCTGCTACCGCCTAATTTCTGTAAGGCCATGAAGAACCGACATCCGGTATAGGAGTCACACAGTAAAAGCCGTGGGCACAATTGTCCGCGGCTTTTACTATTCAATAGGACGCCGGGCATACCTTTGCCTTTGGGTTTCCCACTCCCTTTCCCTATTTTCTACCAAATTATTGTAACTCTGTAACTGATGTTTGAAAAAGAAGATAAATCATTTATAAACAATAAGTAACAAAGGTTACATCTTAGGTAACAAACATTGGTTACAAAAAATAAGGGTTTGTTACTTTAGTCGTATGAGTGGAATATCGGAGTCAATGTCACAAATTTGATTATTGGTAACAAATGGGTGTTGTGAGCTTTGTAACAATTCTTTTCTTTGATAATCAGTGAAATATACTTGAAAAGTTACACGTTACAAAGTTGCATGATTTTCTAAGCAAAATACTCATAACACTGTATGGAGCAGAAGATATAAGAGCGTGTGGAGTCGGAAAATGTAATTATATTTTATGTTTGACTGTTTTGGCGCTGATTTAGGATGAAGTGTCTGTATTTATGCGTATATTTGTCTGCATATAAATGATTTACCCTATGAGACCTAATGTGATAATAGAGTTGAAGCCTTATCTCCATGACTATTTGTATCATGAATTCGGATGCAGGCCTACTGATGAAGGTGTGAATGTGACTGCTGCCAATGATATTGGCAAGTTCATTCAGGCCATGGTCACTGTTACGGACAGACCGCCCAAGCAGGCTATCAAGGAGCATCCGATAACGTTGTATCTTCCTATTCAGGAGTGGAACCATTTTATTCTGCAGGAGAACTTCATCTATATACCGGAATGGAAACAGCGTATGCTCCAGAGCTATATCGAAGCCTCTTTCCGCATACGTGTACGGGAATACTTTGTTGCTGGCTATGAGAAGGGGTATAAGCAGGACCGGATTATCCGGGCGTTCCTGATGGCATACAATATCAAGAACAATGCCATCAATTACGATGCTGTCAAGAAGTTCGACTACCGTAATAGGCAGCGGATGGTCAAGGAGGTGAATAGGGATATTCAATTGTCGCTGTTCCCTTGACATTTTTTAGCAGATTAATTATTAAGTAAAAAGCAGATTTTCAGATAAATAACTCTTAAAATATAAGTGAGAAATGAATATCGGTGACAAACGTGCCCAAATATGTGCCATGGGATTTATTCCGGTTGCGGCCTCGGTGGTCAAAAATATGCCGGGTGTGGAAACGATTCAGGTTTCAGGAGAATGGACGCCGATTCCGGTCTCTTCCGGGGAGTTCAAGGAAAAGAACGTTGCCGGGGAATTGACGGAGCAGGAGCTGAAAGCGGTGGTTACTGATACGGGAGCCTTATTTTCCAATTCGCTGCGTGATTTGCTTTGCCGGGAGGGACTGGTCCGCTTGAAATTCACCAATGGTACCGAAAGGGTGGTGGGAACCGACCAGTTCCCGGTAGTGGTGACGCTTCAGGAATCTGGTTCTCCGGCAGCCTTTACCCTCTCTTTCAAGCGCAGCAGCCCTGAGCCGGCCAAAATATTGAAGTCCTTTTAAGCAGTTGGTGCCATCGTACCTTTGTATCGGATTAATAAGGTACAAAAGATAATGGCATTTTCAAACTTATATAGTGCAGTCTGCCGAGGCAAATGGTTCGTTTCCTTCCGCGAGGTGGAATCGAACTTGTTGCTTGTAAACAGACTGTTGGAGCATGGCATAGACAATCAGGATAATAGGATACTTGCCGACAGAGAACCAGTTCCGTTGATGATTGCGGCAGCGGGCGGCCGAACGGCAAGGCTTTCCGGTGGTTATGCTGACGCTCCCAAAGGCAGTACGGCTATTATTCCCGTTCATGGTACCTTGCTTAAATACGGTACCTATTGCAGCTATGGTACAATGGAGTATGCCGACCTCATCCGCGAGGCGGCTGATTCCTCGAATATTTCTTCTGTTTTATGTGACATCGATTCCGGTGGCGGTGCAGTGGATGCCATTGCACCGCTGGTCGATGCCATCCTTTATGCGCGTGGCAAGGGCAAGGCAGTGGTGGCTCATTGTGACCTCTGCGCTTCTGCCGCTTATTATGCCGCTTCCTATTGTAACGAAATCATTGCGGCCAATGAGGTGTCTGCCGAGTTCGGCAGTATAGGTGTGATGATGAGTTTTCCGGATTATGCCAAGTATTATGAGAGTGCAGGCATCAAGGTGCATACCATCTATTCCAACCTCTCTGATTACAAGAACGCTCCTTTCGAGGCAGCCAAGAAGGGGGATTATGCTTCCATCCGTGATGAGGAACTGGACCCGTTGGCCCGCGACTTCCAGGAGAACGTCAAGAAGAATCGGGGAAATTGCTTGAAGCTGGAGACTGAAGGATTACTTCGTGGCCGGATGTTCTATCATAGGGAGGCGTTGGAAGTGGGGCTGATAGATGCTATCGGTACCCAGGACTATGCCGTACAACGTAGCCGTGAGATTGATTCGGAAATGACAATAAACAATTATATCAACTCTAAATCATAGAATTATGTTTGCAAAAGTGATGAGTGTAGTGCTTGGGTTCTTGGGCATCTCTGCGTTTGCCAAGGATGAGAGGGGCAAATCTATCCTGCTCTCCTCTCAGGAAGAGGAACTGAAGAACAAGTACGGTACCGTATTCGTCGAAGCCTTCAAGAAGGACCTCGCCGAATTTGAGAAAGACGGCAGAAATGCTGAAAGTGCTGTGACCGATGAGGTGAGAGCGCAGCTGGAGGCTGAACGTGACAAAAATGCGCAGGAACTGGCAAAGGCACGCAAGGATTTGGCCGACCTCGATGCCAAAATAAAAGCGCAGGAGAAGGACATCGCCTCGAAGGATGCCCAGATTGCCAAGATGGCCAAAGAACCTGTACCGGATGCGGGGCAGCAGGTTGCAGGAGACAAGAACGAAATGGGTAGCAAGTTCAAGCCGGACATGAGCCTGGCACACAACCGTTATTTGGATGCCGCGTTCAAGGGAGCGGCATATAGTGGTAATTCGACCATTGAAACTACCGAGCTTCAGAAAGAGTTCGGTAAGTATGTTTCTTCCGAGAGGTTGGAAATACTCAAAGGGCTGATGGGTACCACGGAGTCCACCAAGTACATGTCAACTCTGGTGACGGACAAAACAGAGGTTCGTGCGCAGCAGGCTGCCGTTGATTCTGTTCTTCAGCAGTTCGTACCGAAGTGGACGCCTAAGGGCAAATCGAAGTTCACTCCGTTGACCATCAAGAACTACAAGTGCAAGATAAACGTTCCCATCACTCCGTCGGACATCATGGAGGATATCCTCGGTTATCTGTATGATGAGAATCTGAAGCCGGAAGATATGCCGGTAGTCAAGTATATCTTGTATCAGCTCATCTTTCCTAAACTGGACGAAGAGCGTGAGGTTGCTTTGGCGATCGGTGAGTTCAAGGAGACCAGTGCCGTTAAAGATGGGGATGCCGCTACGGATGCCAACGATGTGATGGATGGCTATGTAACCCAGCTCAAGAAGCTGAAGAAGGCTAATAATGATAAAATTACCTGGCTGCTTGACGGTGAAAAGCTGGAAGACGCGACCTTACTTGCCCAAATTGACAAGGCAGTGAGTGAGGTGAAGCCGCTGTATCGGAAAAAGACCATGTTTATCCATGCTGATCCGGATCTGGTGATACGTTACAGCAAGGCATACCGTAAAAAATATCCCTGGCTCAAGAATGAGGACGGTGAGAAAATCAGGGTGGATTTCTCCAGGTTCACGTTCGCACCGCTTGAGGGCATGCGCGGTACCGGAGCCTTCTTCATTACGCCGAAGGAGAACTTCAAGCATTTGCGCAGCCGTGACCCGCAGAGCGCCAAGGTTTGGATGCAGGGTGAGAACTACGACGTGAAGATATTCGCGGAATGGTGGGAAGCTGTCGGTTTCTGGCTGGCAGAAGCTATCTTCGCTTATCTGCCGCCTGAAGAAACAGACAGCTCTTCTGAGGCATCGTCCAGTTCTTCTTCCAGTTCCGGTGCAGGTGTTTAACTATATTAATATAGGAGGTACATATATGTCAGAAACAACATATTCAATGGTGTCGGTGCCCAAGAAGTCATCGAATGCCGGACGTCCGAAAGGGAAGAAGTCCTATATCGAGATTTTTCGCTGGGAAGACGTCAAGACTTATACGCGTGATGAGAAGGGAGTAAAGGTGACGGCATTTGAGATGATGCCAGGTAAAAAGCCCATAGCGGTGTATGCTACGGACTCCACCATCAACATCTACCACTCCAGCGAGGGAGAGGATGATGCACGTGGGTTCATCCACCATGTGGATTATGAACATCCGGGTACAGAGTTGGAACACGATGAATTCGTGAACAACAATATCAATGAGAATCTGGGGGCAATCGTGTTCGGTTGCTCTGGTGAGGATGCGAAGATTGCCGGTACGCCGTGCACTCCGCTGAAGATGACCAAGGCCGATTCCCAGGATAACAAGGAGGGTGACAAGAATACTATCAATTTGGCAAGTTCCTTACGCGGAGGTACTATCGGTCACATCGCCAAGAGCCTTGTACCGGCTACGGACAACGAAGAAATCAATGCCGTTTTGGGATTGGGCGAAGCGTCGTCTTCTTCCGGTGGTTCAGGAGTTTGATTCATTTCTGTTTTAAAGGTTGGTTATTGGAGAGAGGCGTTTGCAGTGCATTCGCCTCTCTTTGTGTCCTTTTACGAACTATGTGGAGACGATATTTTTGTATCGTATTAAAAACTTTAAATTATGGCAACAAGAAAGAAAACAGCTAAGACCGAGGATGTGGCCGTAGAACTGAAACCGGTAGAAGAGAGTGTGGAACAAAAGGATGTGCAGGCCGTCGATAAGGCGGTGGATGCGGTGGAGGAACCAGCGCCGGCGCGGTCGGTTCAAGACCATGTGACAGTGGTTATTCCTTATTGCAAGGAGTTTGCACAAGGCAAGGAACTGCTTTTTGCACTGCGTTCCTGGCAGAAGAATGTACGCTTCGGCATCAATGTGGTGGTAATCGGTGACCGTGAAGATTGGTTCAGCGAAGAGATTACCTTCATTGAGCACAATCGCGTCTCTGACAATGCACAGGTTGATACGCTGGCCAAGCTGAAAGTGGCTATGGAATCGCCCGAAGTGACCGGACGTTTCATCTGGACCAACGATGACATCTATGTGATGAATCCTATCGACCTGGCTCATGTGGCGCTGCCCAAAGTCAATGGAATGCTCGTTCCGCTTAGATTCAAAGGGCTTTATGCCGAGAATATGAAGCGGACGAAGGAACTGCTGGAAAAGAGTCAATTGCCTTGTCTGAATTATGGTACGCACACACCCATGTTGTTGGATAAGGGATGTCTGGCCGCCATGTTCGAGCGATTCCCTGAACTGGAGGAGGGGGGCTATCTGTTTACTTCCGTCTATTATAATTCTCTTCCTTATCCGACACAACCCGTATATCTCAACTGGCCGACAGACCAGGTGTTGCTGCCGGTGGTTTCACAAAAGCCGGATGAGAAGAAGGTACTCGACCTCTTATCCCGCAAGATGTTTATGAACAATGCGGTATCAGGGTATTCACCATGGTTGGAAAAGTTTTTGGAAGGGGTGTTTCCAGAACCGTCGGACTTTGAGGGCTGAAGGGCATTGCCGGAACCGTCATCACGAAAAGGACCCGAGTCTTTCCGTGATGAGTTTCCGTTTCTCAATGCCCCCGGCTGTCCGATGGAGTTGGAGGCACTCGCTTCCCGCAAGTTCAGCAAATACCATGCCTATGTGCGGTTACATGCCAGGCTGAGGGATTGTACCTCCCTGCAGGAGTGCGCCGATGTCAGCCGCCAGGTGATTGACAGCTACATGGATAACCGTATGATATGGCAGGAACTGAACTATTACAAGGAGCATCACGCTTTATTGGGTAAGCACCCGGCTTTTGCCGAGTTCCGCCGCAGAAGCGAGTTGCTTCATCTTCCGGTCAAGGAACTGGTACGACGGCAGCAGCAGGTCCAGAACAATATCTGGCGGGTCAAGTCTGAGTTGGCCAAGGGTGACAAGCCGCATCTGGATGTTGTCCGTCGCGAACGGTTGGCAGGGTATGAAAAGGAATTGGCCGACATTAACAGATTATTGGAATGAGCTATTACTTCAATCTTGAAGAATTGCGGCAGGAGATGTCTGATTCCCGCTTCTTTTCCCGTCGGTTTGAAACCATGTTGACATTCAAGCTGAACAGTTTGAAAGAGTTGTGTGGGCGGCTTCCACGGGAGAATGAGGCGTTTTTCATTGAGACAAAGAAAAGCTTTACGGCATTCACTTTCATTGTTTATCTGATTAAGAATGCCGGGCAGGTGAGGCACTTGTATATAGCGACCTATTCCACCAACGAGCGTATCATCAACGCGTTGCTCCGTTGGCGTGAAAAAGGGTTGATTGGCAGTATTCATCTGCATATATCGGAGACCATCAAGTTTCGTATGCCGAAGATATACGAGAGGCTGATGCTGCTCCATCAGGATGGAGAGATAGAGCTTTCATTTGCATGGAGCCACAAAAAGATTACCTGCCTGGACACATCGGCAGGTTTCTTTGTGGTCGAAGGCTCCGGCAATTATGGCGAGAATGCGATGGAAGAACAATACGTATTCCTTAAAAATAAAGAAGTATATGAGTTTCGTAGCGGACGAATTGGTTAAGTGGCGTGACAGCCCGGCATGGTATGACCGTATCGACCTGGACGAATTCGAGCGGTTGGCAGGTATAGGCTATGAGCCGCGACAGATTGCCATGTATTACCATGTACCGGAGAATGATTTTCTCTGGTACTTCAATTTGGTAGGCTCACCGCTGAAATACCATTATGAGCGTGGGCAACTGCTTCAACAGGCCAAAGAGGGGCTGGCCATGGCCGCCAGTGCGGAGACCGGTGACAATGTGACCCAGGCACAGCGGTTCGACAAGTTCCGCCAGGCGACCGGGTACCGCAATTCCATTAACAAGATATTTTATGACGATATAGGCTGATGTTCGATAAATCTTACTTTGAGACCCTTCAGAATTATGTTGCTTCCGGCTGTAGCATGGAGTTGACTGCCGAGGAGCTGGACTACTACAACGTGCTGTATGCACTGGTAGGCATTAACCGTAAATATGGCAAGGATAATGCCGTGGCTTTCCTGATGCACGAACCGTTTAATGTGGAACGGATGCGTGCCCGACAGATGTATAGTGAGGCCATTAATCTGTTCTATCTCTGTGATGCCATCGAGAATGATGCACACCGCAACATGATGTATGACAATCTGATGAAAGCGGCCCAGGTGGTACTTCAGAATGCCACCGGATCCAAAGATATGGAGGTGTATGGTAACCTGATCGTCCAGGCGGCAAAAATCAAACAGCTGGATAAGCCGGACCCGATAAAGCCGAAGGAGATGGATGAGAAACCGATCAAGGTCTATGACCTCGACCCGAATGCGGTGGGATTACCTTCTGCCAACCGTAACCTGCTCGCGGCGCAGATTGACGGTATGCAGGATATTCCTGCACGGGAGAAGACTCGTCTTAAGAGAGATGCCAATATAATTGATGTTGATATAGAAGAGATGCTCGATGACCAGGAAGAAAAAACTAAAGATTTCGGATGAGGTGGAGGTGCGCTATTCCAACTGGATGGCGCAGCTCATTGCAGTGATGCAGCCCTGGTCGCTCTATTGGATTGCCGGGCGTGCATCAGCCAAAACGGTGCAGGTGTTGGCTGAACGGGTGCAGGAGGTGGCGCAGGACTGTCCGGGTGCACCGTTCGCATGGGTGGCCGATACGTATTCCGATTTGCATAAGAATGTGGTTCCCTCGCTGGTGGACGGATTGTCGAAGCTGGGGTGGGAGCAGGGCATCCATTATGTTATGAACCAGGAACCGCCAAAAGAGTGGCGCGACCGCATGTACAACGTATGTTCTGATTGGCGCAATACGATGGTGTTCTACACCGGCTTCAACTTCACCTTTATCTCTTTGGACCGTCCGGCCATCGGTGCCGGCCGTTCCTATGTGGGGGTGTTCGGTGATGAAGTGAAGTATTTCCCGGAAGAGAAGTTCACGAACTTGCTGAAGGCCGTGCGTGGGTTCCGAGTCAAGTATGGTGATAGCGTATGGTACCGCAGCCGTACACTGACGACGGATATGCCGAATCCGAACCACCTGGGTGAATACGACTGGATTCTCAAGCTGGCCAAGCAGAATGACAAGCGGAAAATCCTTCTCATGTTGCAGGCCGGCTTTGTCTATAACGAGACGAAAAAAGAGTATGTGGCGGCTATGCAGCGGTACAAGGAACTGAAAGAAGCTTTCCGGAAAGACCGTTCATTGCAGGCCAAGCTTGATACGGCAGAACGTTCCATGGTGCTTGCTGGCAAGAACATGAAGCGCTGGGAGGAGCGCTGGATTAAGACACGCCGGGGCGTATCTTTCTTCTTCATCTCTTCCTCCTATGTCAACGTGGATGTACTGGGTGAAGACTGGTTCAGCGATGAATTCGCTGAAGGACTGGAAGGTATTCTTTGCAACATCCTTTCCATCATCCCCAAACTGGAGGCAAGCCAGATGTTCTACTGCAACCTCTCGATGAAGAACTTCTATGCGGACGGATTCTTGAATGAAGTGATAGAGCAGCACCCGTTCGGGTGGGAGCAGGACTGTACGGTGCTCCGGTACCTGGATAAGAATAAACCGTTGGAGGCAGGCATGGATTCCGGCAATATGCTTTCCATGGTGTTCGGGCAACGTAGTGGGCGTGTGATGCGTGTACTCAAAGAACTCTATACATTGCCGCCTAACTCCGTGCGTGAGCTGGCCGATAAGTTCCTCTATTATTTCAAGCCGCACAAGCGCAAGATACTGAAGTTTTATTATGACCGCTCCATGAACAACTACAAGGGGGTGGGTGCGGATATGGCCACACAGATAAAGAAGAACATCGAGACGGATGCGGAGGGCAGGCGTACTGGATGGCAGGTACAGCTGATGAGCTTGGGGCAGGGCAACATCGGTAGCAATCTGGAATACCGGTTCTTCATGGACTTGCTCAGCGGTAACTTGGAGCGCACGTTGTTTACACTGTTGATTGACCAGCACAACTGCCCGAATCTCAAGTCGGAAATGGAGGTGACAGAAACCAAGGTGGCTACCCGGCCGGACAGCTCCAGTGTGATAGTCAAACAGAAGACTGGAGATAAGCTGCCTGCACATAGATTGCCTAAAGAATCCACCAACCTGACTGATGCCTTGAAGTATTTCATCCTGCGCAAAGAGATTATCCGCACCTGGAGGATGGGCCGCAATGTGTCCGGCGCCGCTTCGGTGTGACATTTCTTTTCTGTTTGCTTTGGCTCTGTTGTCCGTGAGGATGGCAGGGCCTTTCGTTTATGGGGGAGGCCGAAGCGGGTGGGATTGGGAGCATCGGGTACAAATTGTAAAGGTTTTGTCATATTTCCGAATCTGAAAGGGCGCTTGCGACCGCAAATCACCGACGGCGCGGCTCGGGCAGCAAGCTGGCTCATCCCTACAACAGAAGTTGCAGGGATGGGTTTTCTTTTTGGTTTTCAAGGAGGTGGATTTTTGATTAGGGTGTTTCTGTACCCAAAAACGCCCTATTGGGAGAAGAAGTCACCCCAATACGGGGTGGGCGCGCGAAAAATCCCGTTATACAAGTCTGGTTTAGGTGCCGGTGGCGGTATATCCTATGTCAAACTTGCATAACGGGATTTTTCGCGTCTTAGCGGTAGAAAGCAGTGCTTTCTGTCTGTTTTTATGAAACGCCCTTCCATCAGGAAGGGCAGAGCGGTAAGCGTTCCGCTTGGCGTGCCTCCGTTTCTCTTCCGGAACTCCTTTTCATTTCCTGCATCTCTGTATGCGGTCAGGTAGTCTTTTGAGTCCGCAAATGTAGGGCACCGGTCTGACAAGCAAGGTCGGGCGTTGTCCGCTAAAAAATCTCCAGCCCTACGGGTAGTATTCAAGCCTTCGGTTTTAGTCGGAACCTTGCGGAATGTCATCCTCGGCACCTCAATTATTGCGGCATCAAAAGGCAACCATACCGCACGTCATACAGACACGCCGGAATAAAAAAAAGTCGTTCCGGGAAACGGAGAAAATTAAAAAAGGCTCCACCCGACGACTCCAGAAATCCAGAATAAATTAAAAACTTACAGTTATGGCAGCAAAAAGAAACATCCCCGAAGCATGGAAAAATCAATGGTCTAAATTCATGTTTAACTTTTTTGATTACTTGCCTACCAAGTACGAGGCTAACAAGCGGGAGTGGTCTATCCGCAGGATGATATGGGATTTTAAGGACGGGAAGCGCAGTGCGTCTGTGGCGGAACTTGTAGCGAAGAAGATGCGCGAGCAGTTCGGTGCGGAGGTTTGCAACGTGACGTTGGTCTGCATACCAGCCAGCAGCGGAGAGAAGAACGAAATCAGATACAAGGCTTTTGCCGAAGAGGTGGCACGGCTGACGGGGTGCAGGAATGCATACAAAGCAATTGCCATTGAGGGTGGACGGCTTGCCATCCATGAGACGAAAGCAGCCAAGACGGTGCAGACGGTGGAAGTCATCAAGTTTGACAAGCGTTTTTTCAAGGGTAAGAAATGCCTTGTATTCGATGATATACTGACGCAGGGGCATAGTTATGCACGGTTTGCGTGTGCACTTGAAACGCTTGGGGCAGAGGTTTTGGGAGGCTATTTCTTAGGCAAGACAATTCTTTTATAACAATTTAATCCATACAATTATGAATACTCTTTTTGATAACGATTGCCGCTACATGAGCGACAGCGAACTGATTTACGAAATCAGCAACAACAGACAGATTGTTTCGGACATCGAACGCAGCAACGAAGTGATAGACCTTGAAAAATTGTTTTCCTCTTTGACTCCTGGACGCAGGAGGGTAGCCGTGGCAGCCGTGGAGATATACAAGAGGCAACAGTCGCAGCAGGTGGAACGCAGGCAAATAAGGATGAGCAAAGACGTATACGAACTGATGGAGCCGTTGATAGGAGATTTGCCGAATGAGGAGTTTTGGGTAGTGTCGATAAACCAAGCCGGACGGCTTATCAAGAAAGTACGCATATCGGTAGGCGGCATAGACCAGACTTCAGCGGATATAAGGCTGATTATGCGCGTGCTGATTGATACGGGGGCGGTGCAGTTCGCAGCGGTGCACAACCATCCGAGTGGCAACAGCCGACCGAGCAATGAGGACAAGAGGCTGACGGAGCAACTTAAAAAGGCGGCAGGATTATTCAATATTAGGATGATAGACCATGTGATTATAACGAATGGTGGATATTACAGTTTTGGCGATGAGGGGCTGATTTGACGGAGGGGTGCAGGGCGCACCCATTCCGTTTGCTCGCACGCTCGCAAACGGAATGGGGCCCGAAAAGCGGAATGGCTGGTCGTGTTACCGTTCCTTCAACCACGGAGGGGGTATGTGCGAAAACAGTTGCTTTTTGCACATGAAACGAATTTCGTGTGCAAAATGTGGGTGATTTTGCACGTTTGCTTTGTTTTTTCAAAATATTATCCCGATGTTTGTAGTGCCCAATTTTAATATAGAAAATGAATCCCTTTTCATCGCGTAATCCGTAAAGCCGGATTAAGGTTTCACTATTACCTTTGGGCATGCGATGATAAGGGATTCGCCATATATCAGAATCGATATGGCAAATAACAAAGTAAGCATATATCTGACACTAAGACGTTTTAGGAGAAGAATAAAAAGCCAAAATAAGAGAAATAAGAGGAAAAAACAGAGAAGTTTTACATTAGAGAATAACAGAAAATATAGGGAAATTGCAAAACTAATTCATTCTTATGAAGATGCTTTGCTCTATTTTATGCCTCGGAATCTGTCATATCTTACTCAAAATGAAAAGAGTCCTTTCTATGTAAAGAACTTAGAGAAAGAAAAATTTAAAAAAGTACGAACCTTTGATGTGCCGAGTTGTTTCTCTATTATCAAAAATGAAAAAGAAAGTTTTCTTTTTCTGAAACAAATAATATCGGCATTTGTTTATCAAACGTGTGATGATTTATGGATTGATTATAGAAATTGTCAGGAGACGGATTTAGTAACACAAATCTTTTTGGATGCCATCTTATTGGAAATAGATTGTTTTATAGAAAACTGCAAAAAAGCAAATATATACGATAAGTATGTGAGGCTTGCTTCCATTGGCGGTAAGAATATGAACAACAGTTCGGTAAGAAGATTACTCAATTCCGTAGGTTCTCCTGCGGTATTGCTTAACAGACAAATTCTGTATAGAGATATTATTCCATATAGGTTAAAACGTTTTGATGGAAAGAACTTGAGTCATTCAAGTCTTTTAGCTCAAAAAGAAATAGACACTACTACATTGCTTGACTATGTAAATAGCTGTTTAAGCAGGGTGAAAAAATCACTGAATAGAGAAGCGATGAAAGATTTGGGCTATGTAGTAGGTGAGACTTTGATAAATGCAGAAGAACATTCGTCGTTGAGATATAGATACTTGATTGGATATTTTGAGGAATGCACAGAAGATAACAGACATTTTGGGATGTTAAACTTAGTGATATTGAACTTTGGACAAACTATTTATGAGAAATTCAAATATCCAGATGAAGGCATTCCTGTGAATTCTGACTGCTTGAAAAAAATGAAAGATTTATCCGATAACTTTCAGTCTCATAGTTGGTTTAATAGAAACTCATTTACGGAAGAAACATTATGGACATTATATTCATTACAAGAAGGGGTTAGTTGTATCCCCAAGGATGTGTGTAAGAGAGGAAATGGTACAATTCAATTTATAAACAGCTTTTTTAAGTTGAAGGGCGATGATAAAGCTGATGATATTTCGCGAATGTATCTCTTGTCTGGCAATACAAGAATAGATTTTGACGGAACCTATAAATTGGTAGATGTACAAGATGAAAATGGAGTGCCGCGAGGAATTATATCTTTTAATGAATCAGGAAAATTAACGGATATTCCAGATCGAAAATATGTTCGCGCAGTACCTTACTATTTTCCTGGAACTGCTATATTTGCAAAGTTATTAATTAATGATGATGATTTGAATAATGAATAAACAAAGTAACATCGTTGATTTGGAGGATTTTAGAACTCAAATCGGCAACATAAAATCGAAAGTGTTTACCGGAAGAGATCGTGGAGAAGACGTTCGCGAAAGAAGCCGTTTGAATGACTTGTTTGAGCAGTACGATAAGGTTAAACTTATTATACCTAAAGATATATATTCTATCACCCCATCTTTTTTGGAAGAATTGTTTAGGAACATAGTGGAGAAAAACGGAAGGTCAATTATTGAACAGAAATTGGAACTGGAAACAAATGGTTACGATTTGCAGAGTCCGTTGGAAGAAGCTATTGAAAGAATTCTTCAACATAAGACAGGTTTAGATAAGTAATGGATATGGATATAGCGATTATTGATAGCTTGACAATGATTAAGGATACGGTTATGACTGTTGTTCCACAGCAAATGCCACAAGAACCATATTCATTGATGGGCATTTTGGATGTAGTCTATAAAATAGCGATGATTCTTATCGCCGCATTTAATGCTTGGTTCGCTTATACGATACATAAACTGAAAAACAAGAAAGAAGATGATTTCAAGGAAGCTGATAGAAAAATAGCATTACTCAAAACTCTTATACTTGATTATAATTTAAAGTTTGTATATGAATTTTTCGATAATCTTGAAGCACATCTAAGTGGGTTGAATGAACGGAAAGCAGATAAAAGAGCCATAGAATCTCATATACAAGCTGATTTTAAGAGATTGAATGAGAAGTTTGTGAATTTGTTGTCTGCTGTTGATAGAAAATTATATGATAAAATTTTGGATATAAGCGATTCCTGTAGAGATAAACTTGTTACAAACATAGGAAATGAAGGTGTAAATTTGTATGTCGAAGCACAGTATAAAAATCTGATAAAGAAACCCTATGATGATATAAAAAGAACAATATTGAGTGAGCTATTTGGTTACAAAGGTATGTAACTATGACATATTTTTTACGGGAAGCGGAGCAAAAAACTCCGCTTTTCTTTTGTTGTTTCAAAATAAACTCCCATCTTTGCAGTGCTCAACATTTGAATCAGGCGACGATGTTCGCCAACCGATTGCCGTTGGCATTTTTTGTGCCTATCGGTTATCTATATAGTTCCGACCCCCGTGTGGAGTGCTTAATGGCCTTCCAGCCTGATTCAGGTGTTGAGCAACGGGAAAGCGGAACTTTCTTTGTTTATAAGTTTTTCCGATTTTTTGGAGAAGGTTCCCTTTCCCGTCTTTAATAACATATTGTTTCATTTTAATTGCTCAACAAAAATGAAAGAACTAACTATCGGTACGCAGTCCGTACCTGCTCCACACATATCTGTGGGCGAATCTGTCAACGCTCTTACCGAGCAAGTTAATAACCTCCAGCGCCGCTACTATCGTAGCATGGCTCCTGATTGTGAGCTTAACAGTTCTTCTGACCGTTGGTATTTCGGTGCCATCCTCTCTATTTGTATCGGGCTTGTTTTCCCACCGTTGTTTGTGGTGTCTGCATTGTGCGTTTATAAGGCAAAGAAGTGCCGGAAAGGGGGTGAGCAATGAGTTATAATGTTGTAAATGGAGTGGTGTTGAATGACGCTATTTCAAAGGAATTGGCTTCTTTGCAAGGTGGATATGCAAGATTGATTAGTGATGAATTAGCTGATTTGATTGGCTTTCTTCTTGAATATAATGAATATTTTGATGATAAGATAAAAGAACTTCTTGATTTTTTGGCAATACTACATGCTGCACGAACTGCATTATTAAATTTAATCCCAGAAGAACAGGAAGGAGGCGTGAGATGAATGAAGCTGCAAAGAATAGCAAGAATATATACCGGATGGAATATCAGCTTGATGTTCCGGTATCAGTAGGGTTGAAACCATTGTTCCAACAGATTGAAGAAATACGGTCTGAATTGGGTATAGAACCTTCGGATGATGATTTCTGTGTGTTGTATTCGGATACTGGTGGAAAAGAACTGGATTATTATATTAAGGCACTGGTCAATTACTCTCAAAAAGATGCCCGGTCGGTGTTGGATGGCAATATGAGTGAGGATGAGTATATTCTGCGTCATATTCGTGCAAGTAAAGATACTAATGGCAATGTTCTGACTGATACCAATGGCGGTCTGGATAACTTTGCCGTAGAGGATATTTTCTAAGAAACATTTTTTATACATTTGAGAAGCCGGTGGTCTGTGATGGATAGCCGGTTTTTTTATAAATAGTGGTAAAAATACTGTTATTTGTTTGTGAATAGTGGTAATTTCACTATCTTTGTGGAGTCAAACAATAAGTTAAGAACAATGAAATCAACGGAGCTACACCGGATGTTCATCAAGAAGGGATGGAAGTTCGACCATGCGGAAGGAAGCCACTACTTCTACAAGAACAAAAAAGGTGAAATGACAGAGCCTGTTCCTTACCATGGAGCAAAAGAGATGGGAAAAGGGATAGCAAATAAGTTAATCAAGAAGTACGGGCTTTAATTCCCGTACTTCCTTAAAATAAAAATAGTTATGGAAAGAATTATCGTGGTGATTGAGAAAAGCAAGGATTTCTATGACGGGTATTCGGATAACTGTGATGGCATCTACGGGGCAGGTGACAGCATACAAGCTGTGAAAGATGATATTCGAGAGGCGATACGTCTCATTAAAAAGAATCTGCCGGTGGAGCGTTGGCCGGAGCAGATTAAAGGAGAGTATGAAATTGAGTTTAAATTGGATGTGGCGAGCTTTTTGGAGTACTATTCCAAATTCCTCTCTTTAGCTGGTATGTCAAGAATTACCGGTATTAATCAAAGACAGCTTTCCAATTATCTGAATCGACGTTCATTCCCACGCAGACCACAGGCAGAGAGAATTTGCAACGGTCTTCATTCTTTTGCAAAAGAATTATTATCTGTGACGCTTTGACCGTTTCAGCTATATAGATATTATAGCTTCATTTCATTGTTATTGTTTGACAGCATCTTTGTGATGAAGTTGGAGAGGTTTCCTTCGGGAGACCTCTTTTTTTGTGTCCTTTTTCGGATAAGTGGTCTGGGGTACTTTTGCAGCATGGGAGCACATGCAGAACGATTATCGCAAAATAATAACCGCAGTAGCTGGTGGAGCAAGAAGAACCGGCTGGCTGATAGGTTTCCGCTGGACATCACGATAGAGGGTGATACCGGCATTACGCAGCAGTTCGAGCGGCAGCAGGATGCGAAAGCGGTTGTGGCATTCAACGGTCGGATACGTGCCTGGGGAAAGAAGGTGAATGAGGCGTTGAAGGCGAGCGTATCGGAACGGATTGATGAGGATAAGAAGCTTTCGGCATCCATTAGGCAGAATTACCGGCATTGGGGCAAGGTACCGGCCAAAGGCGAGGAGATTACGAGCATCGGCTTCGGATTCAATGCCGATGGGCTTTATGTTCATCTGGGTGTAGGCCGTGGATATAATATGGAGGGTGGTACACGGGTAATCACCAAGAAAAGCAACAAGGATTGGAACCGGGAACCGAAACCTTGGTTTAATCCCGTGATTGAGCGGCATATACCGGAACTTCAGCAGATAGTGGTGGATTATTGCGGTTCGCTGTTCATTAATACAACGAGAATTTATATCAATAGATAGCTATGAGTGAGATAAAGAAGATAGGCAGTTTCAGTTTTGTGGATACGGCTGCCGGGCAATATGCCATTAACATGAACTGGAGCCAGAGCATGAGCCAGTTCTTTAATGCTGGCTCGCAGGACTGGGATGGTGACCCGGTATCGGTGGCCGGTGTACGTGTGGTTCCATGGGGGCCGGACAACAATATGCCGAATGCCATTCGTGACCTGCTGGAGAAGAACAACCTGGGACCCGGTATTCTGGACCGTAAGGTGGGGTTGCTATATGGGCAGGGGCCGATGCTTTACCGGGTGAAGATTGAGAATAACGAACGTATCCAGGAATGGCTGGAGGATGCCGAGATTCAGGAATGGCTGGATAGCTGGGACTACAAAGGGTATATACGTGACAACTTGGTTGAATACACGCACATGAACGGGCATTTCACCAAGTATTATATGGGCAGGGGAGTGCGTATCGGCCGCCCATGGGTGCAGCGGTTGGAGTCACTGCACAGCGAAGAAAGCCGTCTGGTGTGGCCGGAGAATGACAGCCGTAGGCTTGAGGATGTCACGGAATACCTTACCGGTGATTTTGATTCCTTCAAGAGCCGCACGTTCCGCAAGTACCCGGCTTTTGACAAATGGAATCCGACCCGGTACGAAACAGCCATTAAATACCATTGCATGCGGAGCTTTGGCCGTAGTATGTATGCGATTTCCTGCTTCTATGGGTCGGTTCCCTGGCTGGAGAATGCGAACAACCTTCCGGAAATCATCAAGCACCTGAATGAGAACATGATTGCAGCCGCGTATGTGGTGCATTCTCCGCAGGAGTACTGGAACCAGAAACATGAGCTGATTATGGCCATGCACGAGGATTGGGATGAGACGAAGATTCAGAAGGAAATGGAGCGGCTGAAGGATGAATTGACCGAAACCATCGCCAATGTGATGGCTGGCAAGAAGAATGCCGGCAAGTTCTTCAGTTGTGTGGACTTCGTGGATGCCGAGGGTAATGCCCAGAGCTGGAAGATAGAGCCTATCGAGATGAATATCGACAAGTACATCGAGGCGCAGGCGAAGATTTCACGCATCGCAGACAGTTCCACTACCAGCGGTTTCGGGCTTTCTCCGGCATTGGCCAACATCATCATTGACGGCAAGAGTGACAGCGGCAGCCAGATGCTCTATGCATTGAAGATATTCTACGGGGCTGACACACAGATTCCCGAGGATATCGTACTGGAGGCAATCAATGATGCCATCCGTATTAATTTCCCGCATAAGAAGGGGATTTTCCTCGGTATTTACCGGAAGGTTATCAACAAGGAAGAGAATGTATCGACGCCGGACAGAGCGGCAAAACAAGTATAGATATGAGACAGAAGGATATTGAATTCCCGGACTGCTGGGAGGAGGTGAAGCCGTTGGAGTGGCTGCACCTGCTGAAGAACCGGGAGAAGCTGATGACGAAACCGGGCATCAGCTTGCTGGACGTGAAGCGCGAGTGGTGTGCGTATGTACTGAAGAATAGGGGATATGTCTTCCGTTCAAAGGTGCAGGATATGCTGCTGGTGGACCATCTGGCCGAGACATTGGCATGGATGTGGAGAATGGAGGGAGACGCTGTGGTACTGGCGTATGACTCGACCGTGAATCTGATACCGGAATGGCGATATCTGCGCGGCCCGATGAGCCATGGGGCGGATTTGGCTTTTGGTGAGTTCCGTCATGCGGTAGCTGCGGTCAATAGGTATAATGCCGGGCATGATCCGGTAGACTTGCAGGCATTGTGTGCCATCCTCTATCGTCCTCTGGTGGAGAAAAAAGGCTGTGTAGAGCGTGAACCCTTCCGTGAGCAATATATGGGCAGATACATGGGGCTTGTGGAGCACATGCCGGTGTGGATGAGATGGGGGATTTATGCCTGGTTCTCCTACTTCTGTGAATACTTGTTTTCCGGAACTTTCATCATTGACGGGCTGGAACTGTGTTTCGGACCGGTATTTTCCCGTGGAAGGGACAAGGATACCCGGCAGAATGATGTGCAGAGCCTGGGCATGAACTCGATACTCTTATCTGTGGCCGAAAGCGGAGTGTTCGGCAATGTGAGGGCTACCGATGATACGATGCTGCTGCGTGTGATGATGAAGTTGCTCGATGATAAGCAGCGGGCAGACGAACTGATGAGGAATCTAAAAAAATGATGTTATGATATTCAACAAAAACGGCCAAGGTGCCAAAGAATTGCGTGAGTTGACCGCCAACTATTACGCTAACAATGATTTCACCAAGGTTATCGGTGAGATAGAGCTGGCTACTGAAGAACTGGCGCAGTTGGTCGGTAGCAAGGTGATAGAACTGGCAGAGAACTATTATCTCAATCCGGAGAAAGAGGGTACTGATACCGGGATTGTACGCAAGGTACAACGGCCGATTGCGCTGTTGGCCACATTGCGGCTGTATCAGAAGAATGACCTCAGCCATGAGGATGACGGGCGCAAGTTCAAGGTGGCTACCGATGGCAGCGAAAAACTACCCTGGGAGTGGCAGTTAGACCGTGATGACGCGCTACATCTCGAAGAATACTACAAGGCGGTAGATGTGCTGATTCGTTATCTGAATGACAAGGAACTGAAAGAGTGGACGGATAGCGACATGTATAAGTCTGCTCAGATGTTGATAATCCGTAATGGGGGTTCTTTCGATACCTATTTCCCGATAAATAAGAGTGAGCGTATGTTCCTGCTGCTTCTGCCTTTCATCAGAGAAGCCCAGCAGTTGACGGTGAAGCGGGCATACGGTGCCGGTTGGGAGGCACTGCTTGCAGAAAGCTCGGTACTGGAGACGGACGCGCATTTCGCAGCATGCAAGGCGGTGGCGTTGCTGGCCATGAGTATGGCACTTCGTCGCTTGTCTTTGGGAGCGATATCGGGGGGAGTGATCCGCAGGTTTGTGGCAGAAAGCGGCATGAATGCAAGTGAACCGGCATCGATCGATGATGTGGAGCGTGTGGCCGGATGGATGGCAGACGATGCTGCCACTTGGATAGATGAGATGAAGCGGGCGCGTGACGGTAGTATGACCGATTACGAGCTACTGCCGAAAAATGACCGTAGAAACAAATATTGTTGTTTATGAATGTGATACAGAGACCCAGGGCACGGGAGTTCTGCGCCACCATGCAGGACTACATCATTGACACGGATGTGACCATAGCTTTTGCCGTAAAATATGGCGGTAAAAAGATACTTGATGAAGAATATGTACCGGATGCCGACAACCTGGTGCGAATCCGAGGGCTGGGCAAGTTCTGCGAATTGGCATTGTGGGGCGTGTGGTGCCTGGACTATGCACCGCAGAGCACCGCTTCGGGGACGTTTACCTTCCTTATCAACGAGACAGAAGACGCGCAGAGCTACGTGATGTTCAGCCGGATGCAGACCCGGAAGGATGCCGCTTCTCCGGGAATACTGAGTGAGGTGGCTGCCAAGGTGACACGTATGGGGGCCAAAGAGTATGTGGGCGGTTATCCGCAGAATGGAGGATATGACATAACAGCCTTTTTCAATGACGGCAGCCAGGAGAGCAAGTCATTCCCGGTATCTTCTTTGGAGCCTTTCACGGTGGATGTGAGTCCGGAGATTGTGCTTCCCGGATTTTCCAAATCGGACATAGCCAGTTATACGGTGGGCATGCTCGGAGGCTCCATGCAGTTTTACGTTGATGGTACAAGGTATGTGGATGTATGGTGTTTCCGTTTCAAGAATGTGTATGACATGCCTGAGACTTTAACGGCTACCGGTGAACTGAAACTGACCGGAAATAATGAGAGTGATGCAGCAGCCATGTACGGGGTACAACGCAAGTTCGGTGTCAAGGTTACTGATGAATACACGGTCAACTCCGGCAGCATCATGTTGCAGAGTGATTATAAATTATGGCACAACATGCTGAATGCGCAAGAGGTGGAGATTCTCGTGGATGGCGAATGGCTGCCTATTGTGATTACGAAACAGAAGTTTGAACGCTCCTTCAGGCGTAGCGTCTTGAAGGCGGTGGAGTTCAGCTTCACCATGGCGAATCCTGAACAGAATAATTTGATAGGGCTATGATAAATATACAGAGATATAGGGAGATGCTGGTAGAACTGAAAGAGCGCGTTAATAAGGTCAGCCGGACGAAGATTGACGGGACAGTGATTGCCGTCAGCGAAAAGCATCTTGTCAAGCAATTGAGAGACTGTACGGGGTTGATGCTGTGTGCCAACTACCCGGATGCAGTGTCGCAGGGCAATGAGGATAATTATCGGGAACAGAATAGCTTGTTGCTGTTCCTGATTGAGAAGGTTCCGTCGGGTCAGGAGACCGACGAAGAGGAACTGCTGCATTATGCACACATCCAGCAGGTCATGCAACTGCTTAAAACCAAACTCCGGGAGATGGATTTCTTTTGCGGAGAAGTGGAGGGGGCAGAGAGTATGACAGTGGAGTGGGAGTACGATGTGTTCGGCGGCTGGAACGGAATGAGTATAGGACTTAACTTGGTTGATTATGACTGAATTGTTTATTGACGGTGTGCAAGCCGTACTTCCGAAGGATTTTTCCATTCAGGTGAAGCGTGAGAATCCGTTGATTACCAAGAATGGAGAATATACCTACGAGATAACATTGCAGCTGACTAATGCTACCAATGCGGAACTGTATGCGCATTTGAACCGGTTGAACAGCGTGCAGGAGGTGAAGACCAAACGCGCTGCCATATTGGTAGCTGACAATAGGGTGTATTGCAACGGTACGGAGATTATTACCGGTTGGACCGATGATACGGTATCGCTCCAGATTGCGAGCGGCAATTCCGAACTGAATTATTTTGTCGGCGGTGACTTGCTGATTGGAACTCTGGAAATGAAGCGGACGGATGTACTGACGACGGATATGTTTCCCCATATTGAGAAAACCTATCCGGAAGTGGAGTATTGTCTGGTGCCGGTACTTGACCAGGATACCGGCAATATACACAACCAGTGGTGTGTCAAGGCAGAGGCAAGTGCAGATAACCGGAATTTGGGTACGGATGATATGTTCGATGTGACACCGCAGCCTTATTTGTGCGCTTACATCAAGGAGCTGATGAGGGCACTCGGATATGGGTTGACGGAGAACCAATTGGAGAATACGGTATATAAGGATGTGTATATCTGTCATACGGTACCAACGGTATTGTGGAACAAGATGCTGCCGGGCTGGAGCGTGAAGGATTTCCTTGAGCAGGTGGAGCGGTTGTTCAATGCTGCATTTCTGGTTGACAACCGCAAGCGTACGGCCAGGCTGTTGCTGAGAGGGAACTATTTTACCGGAGGCACTTCCGTACATGTGCAGAATGTAGAGGATGTGTATGAGGTGGAGGTTGAAGAGCCGGATATTGAAGATCCTGCTTTCTCGAATGTAGCATATAAGGTGGAGGATTCCGAGTTCTGGAGATGGAATGTTTTGCCGGAGGCGGTTAAAAAAGGGGCGAAGAGAGAGAATATCCCGGAGGATATACCGACCGACATGCGAAGCATTACGAGATGGTTCAGTGACGAATCCCATAAAAAGCCGGATACTATCTATACACACGAGGCTGATGGCAAGGAATATGTGTATCTGCGTGACTGGGTGGATGAGGATGGAAGACGTTCATCTCCGGTGTTTGTCATGGTGGATAGATTTGCCGGCATTGAACGCGAAGGTGTTTCCAATACCGTAGAACTGGAGATGGTTCCCACAGCTTTTCAAAGTGTTGGAATCAACTATTACGGCGGTGGAGGAAGGGGAGAGGACACTACTCTTTGGATTTATCTTCCTTCCTTATCCGGTAATGGCAATGCGGATAAAACAGAACCGGCACTGAGTATTGAAGAGCAAATTCAGAATGGCGGAGGAGAAGAAACGGAATCAAAACGTGATATTTGCCTGGCACTCTATACGGGATTGCAAAGCTTAAACGTCGCGTATAATGGCGTCTCTATGAAATATCCGGTTCCTTATATAGATGAATATACGAAAAACCATACATCCAGAGATGAGTCTTGGTGGCAATATGCCAAGACAAACGATATTGGGGCAAGTTTGTGCCTGAATGTGCTTGACGGGTTGCTGTATCAGACTAACTATGATATTGACTACACCAAAGCGGTGAAGGCCCAGAGCCATGACCCGAATGTATATGCTGCTTACCAAGTGTTTGAGATACGCAACAAGCGATATGTCTGCAAGGAGATGGAATTCACATTGGATGCGTTCGGTCGTAAGGGAGCCTGGACCGGTACGTTCTATCCCATCCGTATCAGCGATACTGAGGCTGATGTCCGGTGGATATTGGCTGATGGCCGTTGGCGTGACGGAGGGGTGTGGCTGGATAATGGCCGTTGGCTTGACAGATAACACTTTTTGTTCATAAGTGCTGGCCTGGTAGTCCGTGATGGATTGCCGGGCTTTTTCATGTCCTTTTTCAAGGTGACGCTTGAAGATACCTTTGTCCTGGATTAATAGGTAAAGATATGGCGGTTAACATACAAGACTTTAGAATGGCAATCCGGATTGATAATTCGGAGGCGAAAGCGAAGTTTGACGAGACCAAACGGCAGATTGATGCTGTCAAGGCTGAAATGGCGAAATTGCGGGCAGAAGGGAAGGAGAATTCAGCGGAATACAAGGAGCAGAAAGAGAATCTGGATAAACTGAATGCTGCGCTCGCCGTTCAACGTATAGAGGCTGGAAAGACTGCATTGTCTTACTCGGAATTGCGCAAGGCTGCGGCTTCCCTCAAGAGACAGATGGATAATGCCACTCCCGGCACGGAGAAATGGAAAGCGCTACGGGCTGATTATCTGCTGACCAGGCAACGGATGAGAGAGGTGGAGGTGCAGGCACGTGAGACCCGTTTTTCTCTTTCCAAAATGGCTGATGGGGTTAATAGGTATGCAGCTATGGGGGCAGGAGTTGTCGGGGCTCTTACCGGGGTGGCCTTGACTGCCCGCAAATGTGTGGATGAATATGCGGAGATGGAGGAAGCCGAAGCACAAGTTATCAAGTACACCGGTATGACCCGAGATGAAGTCAAGGGACTGAATGAAGAGTTCAAGGAAATGGATACCCGTACAGCGCGTGAGAAGCTGAATGCTCTGGCCGGTGATGCTGGTCGTTTGGGGATTACCGGGAAGAAGGATGTATTGGAGTTTGTCGATGCGGCCGATAAGATTAATGTGGCACTGGGTGAGGATTTGGGGGATGATGCGGTGAAGAACATCGGCAAGTTGGCGCAGATGTTCGGCGAGGACCAGAAACTTGGGTTGCGTGGGGCGATGTTGGCTACCGGTAGCGCCATTAATGAGGTAGCACAGAACTCCAGTGCGGCAGAAGCATACTTGGTAGGATTTACTGCTCGCGTGGCAGGGGCGGCGAATCAGGCGAAGGTCTCTCAGGGTGACATTCTGGGATATGCCTCTGTACTTGACCAGAACATGCAGCAGCAGGAGATGGCGGCGACGGCTTTCCAGACGTTGATGATGAAGATGTACCAGGAGCCAGCCAAGTTTGCCAAGATTGCAGGGCAGAGCGTGGAGGATTTTACCTCTCTTATCAAAAAGGATGCGAACGAGGCGATACTTCAGTTCCTGGATACATTGAATAAGAAAGGAGGACTTGACCAGCTGGCACCTATGTTCAAGGAGATGGGGCTGGATGGTGTCCGGGCTTCTGGTGTCATCAGCACGATGGCCGGCAAGATAGATGATATTCGTAAAGCGCAAAGATTGGCTAATGATGCGTATCGCGACGGTACCAGCATCATTAAAGAGGTCAATGTACAGAACAATACGGTTCAGGCGGGGCTGGATAAGGCGAAGAATAACTTCAAAGATATACGGGTGGAACTGGGCGAAAAGCTCCAGCCGGTGATGAAGTACATGATAACGACGGGCAGTCTGACGGTGAAGGGACTGGGAACTATGATTTCCATCTTATGGAAGTACAAGGGGGCCATTGTTGCAGCCTCGGCTGCTGTTGCTGCCTATACATTGGTCGTAAAGGCAGACACTATGGCCAAAAGCTTGTGGACCACTATAACCAAAGGCGCTACTGCCGCAGCGTCATTGTTTAACAAGACATTGAAGGCTAATCCGTTGGGACTTGTAGCTTCGGTATTGGCTGGTGTCGTATCATATCTGGCTATATTCAAAACCAGGACCAATGAGGCGACAGAGGCTCAAGAAGCCTTGAATGCCAAAATGGAGCGCTATGAAACGCTGATGGGACGTATTGCTGGTATAAAAAGCAAAGCCGATAATCTGGATTTGCTGGATGATGACCAGAAGCAACGTACACGGAGCGAGACTGAAGCAGCCATCAGCGAACTTAAGGACCGCATGGCTGAAGAGATGGCGATTCACCGTAAATGGTTCCAGGAACAAAAGGCGGAAAAGATGAAATGGATTGGCGATGACAAGTCTTTGGAAAAGGCGGTTATCGGTGGGTTAAAACATCAACTGCAAGAACGCCTAAAATTATATGGCAGCTATGCTGTGAAGAAAAAGGAATTGGAGGCGATTCTTGCAAAGCTGCCCGAACAAGAAGTAGATAATCCGGTGCCAGGAGGAAACAGCAATGGAGTAGATGAAAATGGCCTTGACAAAGAACTGAAGGCCCGTGAAGAGAAGCTGAAGCAGGCAATGCTGGTCGAGCAGAATTTGTGGAAGGAAGAATATCTGAATAGGCAGCACACCGAAGATGAATACAACCAGGCCTTGCAGGATTCTGAAATGAAATTTCTGCTGGAGAGGAAAGCTTTGCTGGAGGCTTATGGCAAGGATACATCAGATATACAGGGGCAGATTTATGACAAGATGATAGCTGAAGCTGCCCGTATTGATAAGGCTAAGAGTGAAGCTGAAGGTAAGGAAAAGCAGGGGGCCTTTGCTGCCATTGATTCATCATATAAGTCAGACCGGCAGCAGATAAAACAAGCCTACCTTGATGGGGATATTCGTTCCGAAGAGGAGTATCGCAGGAAACTACTCGAAGCTGAACGCGATTACCTGGAGCAGAAACGTGCCATGCAGTTGCAATATGGAGATGATACTACAGCCGTCGATGACAAGCTGCTGGATATGGGGCTTTCCTCTCAAAAAGAGGAAAAGGACAGCCGCCGTGAACAAGGATTCAAGGATATGGATTCCACTTCCTCGTTTTCTCAGAAAAACGATATTCTTCAGGCGATGTATGATGCCGATTTGATAACATATGAAGAATATCAGGCAGAGAAGACCCGTATTGCAGAAGAGCAGGAACAGTTACGGGAAGATACGGCGAGGGCGGCATTTGACGTCATTGGTCAGGCCGCATCTGCTGCCAGTCAGGTGGTAAGTGCTTTGCAGGATGCGGAGGTCAGCAAAGTTACCCGAAAATATGATAAAGAGATTAAGGCGGCCAAGAAAGCCGGTAAAGATACCACGAAGCTTGAGGAGGAGAAGGAAGAAGCCATCAACCAGGTTAAAAAGAAGTATGCCGACAAACAGTTTGCCGCCTCTGTCCTTCAAGTGACTGCCAGTACTGCGGTTGCCGCTATGGAGGCATACAAGGCTATGGCCGGTATCCCCATTGTTGGGCCGGCATTGGGAGCCATTGCTGCTGCAGCAGCCATTGCCAGTGGTGCTGCACAGATTGCCGTTGCCAAGCAGCAGCGTGATGAAGCGAAGGGACTGAAATCCGGTGGTTATGTGGATGAGTATGTGGAGGGCTATACCAAGAACGGCAATCCTGATGATGTAGCTGGTGTTATTCCGGTACATAAGAATGAGTTTGTGGCCAACCATGAAGGTGTGGCCAATCCGCATGTGCGCCAGTTCTTGGATGTATTTGACATTGCACAGAAAAACGGGACTATCTGTATGCTCAATACGACGCAGATATTGGAGCAGGTTCGTACACGCAGCGGCAAGTATGGCGGTGGTTATGTTGATACGAGTGATTACTCTATGGCATTGTCGTCCGACAAAGGTAACGTCTTGTCTGGCTTGACACCGGAACAACGCTCGCAGGTAGTGAGGTTGTTGGCTCGCAACAATGAGTTGCTCGAAATTCTAGCAAAAAAAGAATTGGTGGTTGATTCCCGTAAGGTACGTGATGGTATAAAAAGGCTCGAAGTCCTGGAGGGCAATGTCAGTAGGTAGTGTCCTTTTTTTATGGTACCGGTACAGATAATTTTGCGGCATGAATGTATTCCAGGCAATAGATGAAATGAGGCAGTTGTCCTCCGAAGGAAAAAGCTTTTCTTTTTCTTTCATGAGTTATAGTTATGAGCGTCGCAAAAGCGATGGGGTCATAACGGTGAACAATGCACGTCTGCGTAAGCAGAGCCATAAAGAGAACAATAGGTTTGCTGATTATATGCTGAATTTTATCAATCTGGATACCATGGAATATGGCGTGTGCTGGCAGCCTCTATTGCTGTCTTTTAATGATAATGAACTTGAATTGGGTTGATGGATACCAAGTTTGAAAATATAGTACCTTGGAATGGCTCGAATGATACCGGGCGCGATGTTCGCTTAAAGTGGGAACGAAACTTTAAGCGCATAGCGGATGCCTTGAAGGAATTGTCTGATACGGATAAGCAGATTATAAAGGATATTTTAAAAGAAATAGATAAAATATTTCTGCATAAGGATAAAGAGGACGGCACTCCCTTCCCCATGACATTCGGAGATTGGGTCAAGTTCGGCGAGTTCATCACCGGTATATCCGGAGGGTGCATCGACAAGAATGGCATTCTCGAGATGGAGGAAGGCATATTCCGCAAGCGTCTGTTTGTTCCGGAGATTGCCTATAACCGTGCGACCTATTTCAAAGGCAGGATGTGTGCCTCTCCCGGAGGTGGATGTACGGTCAAGGAATGGACGGACAACGGTGACGGCAGCTACACCATAACTCCAGACTTGACGGATGCCGACGGGCTGAGCCAGTTTGTCGATGATATACTTACTACTTACTTCGTCACCAAGAACGCCGAAGGCAAGCTGCAGGGTTTCGAGGAGATGAAGTTCCGGGTGACTTCCGCAGACTATACAGCCAAGACATTCGTCATGACACCCAAGCCGGGTACTGACTGGAAGCCGGGGGATGCGATGGTACTTGCCCAGACGGGTAACTTTACGGACTCGGAACGGCAGACGTACATCCTGATTGATACGGTTAACGGCAACAACTGCATTACTTTCTTTGACCACGCCAATACCTGGGATGTCGAGCCGGCACAAGAGATGTCGTGGATTGGCAAGAAGAAAGGTCGTACCGTGCATGGCATTCCGGCCGACAACTACTCGGCTGTTTTTCGCCACGTCATCATGTCCGGCAAGATATTCCAGGTGGATGACATCACCGGCGAGGCTTTCCGGGTGCCACTGTTCAAGGGGACGTGGAAAAGAGGTGAGAAGCATGCCTATTACGATGAGGTGACGCATAACGGCAGCTCCTGGATATGTGTCAATGAGAAAGGTTCGACTACAGAACCGGCAGACGGCAATGCGGACTGGCTGAAATACGCGGCCAAGGGAGAAAGCGGCAAGGGTATCAAGTCTACCGATGTGGAATACGCGATATCGGTGTCGAATGTCATTGCCCCGGTGGACGGTTGGCAGACTACCTCCCCAGAATGGGAAGCCGGCAAGTATATCTGGTCGCGGACGAAGATTGTCTATTCTGATGGCGAAATCAAATACACACAGGCGGCTTGTATCAGTGGTGGGCAGGGAGCTGACGGCAAGGGCATCAGGTCCATTACCGAAGAATACTACCTTTCCTCTTCATCGGCCACCACAACCGGAGGCAGCTGGCAAACCACCTCCCCGGCATGGAAAAACGGATGGTATATCTGGACCAGGACAAGGATAGTTTTTACTGATGGCACAAGCACCACAACGAACGCCATCTGTGTGACTGGCAGCAAGGGTGCAGACGGTACAAGCATCACCAATTGCGGTGACTGGCAGACCGGAAAGCATATACCTTACATGGGTATTACCAAGATGGCCGGACGTGTCTTTTTATGTGTCGCTCCTGATGGTACCGACAATCCTCCGATGTGGACTCAGACAACTAATGAGGGGCGCCGTATCCTGCAGACGCAGAACGGTGGCAAGTCCTACGGTTATACCATTACCGGGGACTTGAATACCGCTGAATATGAGCTGCTGGTAGAGAACGGCCAGGATGGGCGTGACGGCAGGGATTATGAGTGGATTTTTAAGCATACGACAGAGAACATAACACCTTCCACGCCAGCCACCTCGCAGGTGGATGACTATGTTCCGTCCGGCTGGCACGATGACCCGATTGGTGTCAGCGAGAGCCTGCCATACGAGTGGGCTTGCTGCCGGACTAAGAAGGACGGTGTATGGAGTGCGTTTTCACCGGCAGCCATCTGGGCCAAATGGGGCTTTGACGGCGAGTCGGCCATTGTAGCCGATTTCGACAACGAGATGGAGAGCATTGCCTTGACATACGAAGGAAAGACTGTTTCGCAGTCCGTGCTCAATACAACCGTCGGCATGTGGTATGGTACGAAGAAACTACAGCTCAAGTCCATCTCATGCGTGACCCCTGCCGGTGTCACGGAGAGCTACAATGTCAATACGGGTGTGATAGCGTTTACCGTGGCTTCCGGCATTTCGATGCCTGCACGTTCAGAGGTCAGGATAACCGTTACGGCTACGGTACAGGATACGGACATAAGCCGTGAGCTGGTATTCACCATTGCCGGGGTGCGTGCCGGTAATCCGGGCAGTGATGCGGTGCTCTATAGACTGGTGCCTTCCGTCTCATCGGTAAGCAAGCGGAAGGACGGCACTTACAGTGTGGCAAGCGTGTCATGTACACGCACCAAGTCTGTAGGCGGTAGCACTTCCATCACGACGGATGGTGTGCTGAAATACAGTAAGGACGGTGGTTCGGAGGTCGAGATACAGAACGGCACGGCCATTTCCCCGAAGAACTTCACGACGCAGCTACAATTTGTCTATTATGTGGGTGGGCAGGTCGTGGACCGGGAAACTATCCCCATGGTCGTGGACGGTGCTGACGGTAAACCCGGTACGCCGGGTGGTGACGGCGAATCCGTCAAGGCTGGCGGTGAGTGGAGAACCGCTAATACTCCATACAAAAAGCTCACCATCTGCACGATGGGGAGTCGCTCCTGGCTCTCCAAGGTTGATACTTCGAATCCACCTCTATGGACTCAGACAACTCATGATGGGAGGCGAATCACTCAGACCCAGAACGGTGGAAAGAGTTACGGCTATATCATTACGGAAGAAGTGAACACCGACGAATGGGAGCAGCTTACCCAGGATGGCGGCATGGTCTATCTCATCAGTACATGCAGCAATATACGGGTGAGCAGTGCCGGGTCTTTGGTGCCTTCAGCTTTCCGCGTCTATGCCAAGCGGACGCTCGGCAGCGCCACATTGACTTATCCGGACGGATATCTGGCAGCGAGAGGCTACAGCAACGGGATATGGAGCGCCATCGCAGGGCCTTCGAGGGCTTCCGAGATTACGGTCAACGCTTCGGCTGGGTATTCCACTTTCTCGGTTCGCTGTTATCAGAGCCAGGCGGACGCTTCGGCATGGAATGACAGTTTCATTGCGGAGATATCAGTGGGTGTCAGCTATGACGGAGCAAGCGGACGAGACGCCAGCGAGCCGCGTCCGAGAGGTTTTTTCGCCAAAGGCAACACATATGTCTGGAATGAAGATTACCATGACATCGTACTGGCCACATTCAACAATCGAACCATTCCGTTCAGGGTACGGGCATACGGTACGTCGGTCACTGTCGCACCTACCTCGATAGACGGTGATGCTAATTGGGAGGCGGCACAGCAGTATATGTTTGTGGCTATGGATATGGCTTTAATAAGAAAGATACGTGCCGATGAAATCTATGTGGATGATTTGGTGGTGCAGAATGTATTGGCAAGAGATAAGAATGGAAATGTCACTTGTAGCATTGATGGTGAGACTGGAGAGGTGGATATTATCGGAAAAGTCAATGCCATTTCGGGTAAGATAGGCGGCTTTAAAATCTCCGGTACCAGTATTGTCACCGCTGAGGGCGCATACGATGGCGGTGCCGGAAACAACTCTTATTCCAATTCCAAGTTTTTCTTGCATGCGGATGGATACAGCTCTGCGTTCTTGGGTTTCAGTGCCACTAACAAATGGGTGGGCATCGGGCTGAACTGTATGCCTGCAACTTCCAATATGCAGGTGTTGGGACGTTTTGAAGATACCGGCACATCATCCTATACCTATAACAAGGCAGGGCTGTACATCTCAATAGCAGGGGCCAAAACCTATGATGACAGCAACGTTCATGGCAATAGCGCACTCTATATTCCCAAAGGGCATATTACCGGATTCCGCCGGAGGTTCAGAAGGGTTTCCACTTCCACGACATTGACCAATATGGACAGTGTCGTGAGACTGGTGAATACCGCTGAAATAACGGTTACTCTTCCGGCAGGATGCGAGGACGGTCAGGAGATATGGTTGTGTTCAGGAAACGAGAAAAAGGTGAATGTGAGAGCTGCGTCTGGAGATTCCATAACCGGTGATGGAGGCAGCTTCGGTACTAACCGGTGGCACATCTACATATATGATGCGCACAACAGAGATTGGGTTTACGGATATACAAATTGAAACTAATATGAAGAAGATTAATTTTGAAAGATTTGAGATTTACACTTCCATCAATCATAAGGAAGTGCTTGTGCAGGATTGCAGGGAAGGTTTCGCCAACATCATCTACCTGAACGGTAGTGGTGTGGCTTGCCATGCGCTGGCGATGAAGGTTTACAAGTCGGAAGGGGCAACGGAGTATTCTGACAAGGAGATTACCTTGATGAAGCAATTCGCGGAAAACTTCGGCAATCTGTCACTGCTTGATTCGTTCGACATGAATATAAAGGATAGTGCTACTAATGATTGATGATATGAAAGTATTTTATGAAAGCAAGTTAGCGAAATGGCTGCTGTGGCAGGGCTACAGCACCATCACATTGGGATGTTTCGTCTTCACCAAGAAAAGCAAGGAGGAGATGAAGCAGAGTACACTTAACCATGAGGCGATTCATGTGCGCCAATGGGAAGAATGTATGATTGCTTCGGCTGTGCTACTGACGGTAATCATGCTGTCTGCCGGGTTCAACTTATGGGTATATCTACTTTGCCCGTTGTGGTTCTACCTTCAGTATGGGTTGGAGTACGCAATATCCTACATGTATCACTTATGCCGTAACCGGTGTTGGGTGAATGTGGGTGATAAGGCTTACGGCAATTCCGCGTTTGAGATGGAAGCGGAAGCTAACGAAGAGGTAGACGGTTATCTTGATGTGAGAACTCCTTTTGAGTTCTTCAGATACTACGGAAAAATTTGACTTATAATTTACAAAACGAGTTAATTATTAAAATGTTAAATCGGGTAATATTTCCATCCGGAAATTATGCCCATTAAATATGCAATAGTTATGGCAGGGAAGCAGGATATAGCAATGAATCAGTTCCAGATAGTAAGTGATGCACCGTATTTCTATGTAGAAGCTTCAGATGGTAGTCAAGGGAAGATAAAGAAGAGTGATTTTATTGATATTGTAAAAAGATATATTACCTCTGTTAGATTTGCAGGTGGCATACCAGACTCAGATTTAAATAGCATATACAAAAACGAAGAGTCTGGAATATCCATATATAATATTAGTGCGGCGATTCTAAATTCTCCTGCGACCTATTCATTCTGTATTAATATACAGAGGTCAGGGAAAGGCGATGTTACTGCTTCCCAAAGAATTTTACAAATTGTTCCAGATGATAATTTGGTTAATTTACGAACGGGGAAAGGTGATGGAGAAAAGATTGTTTATACGTCGTGGAGGAAAATATAAATTACCTATAATAAAGCTATTTATTCATTCTACTTTTTTATAATTCTTGTCAGTCAGCAATATAGGAAGCTGACTGACAAGAATTCCTGATATTAGATTAGGTAAGAGTTACTGACTTCCATCTAGACCATGCAGATCCTGAATTGGTTCTCAACTTCACCGCCATGTTGCTGGGACGTACTTCTAAGGCAATTTGAGCCAAATAGAATTCGGTTTTAAATACCAATAGGAAGCCAAAGGATATACCATCTGGAGCATTCGTTACATTTGAACCGTAATATATCTGGTAAATTCCATTCTCTATGAAATTGTCATAATTTTCGGAAACGTCTCCTCTATATTGAAACATTTCACTCAACAAATTGCTCTTCTTAATCTTCCCCTGACTACCATCTGCCAGTTCCACATATACATACGGTGCACCACTTACTGTCTGGAACTGATTCATTTTAATATCCTGCTTCTCTGCCATACCTTGTACGTTTAATGGGCGAATCCTCCGGATTATGAAAACTTAATGTTCGATGCTTTATTAATTGCATATAAATTCTTACTTTTAAAGGAGAAAAACAGAAGGCTATGAATTACGGTTACATCAGAGTGAGCAGTGAGAAACAGACCGTTGAAAACCAACGGTACGAGATAACTGAATACTGCAAAAGAAAAGGACTCATCATAGATAAATGGATTGAAGAGAGTGTGTCTGGTGCCAGGCATCCCAATGTGCGGAAATTAGGTAAGATACTGAATACGATAGACCAAGGCGATACCATATATGTTACGGAACTTTCAAGACTTGGACGCTGTGCGTATATGGTTATAGCTATCATATCTCATTGTCTGATTGCCAAAGCCAATATTGTGGAAATCCGTGATGACAAGCTTATTAAAGATGATTCAGATTCTGTGCAAGATACGTTTTTAAAGGTCTTATTTGCTCAAAGGGAGCGAGAAGATATATCAAGGAGAACCAAAGCCGGACTTGCCAGGAGGGTAGCCATGGGGATGAAGCTTGGACGAAAACCTGGTGTTCAGAATTCCCATTATAAATTGACTGGAAAAGAGCGGTTAATAAAAAAGATGTTTGAATACGGTTATTCCAAAGCCGCTATTTGTAGAAGGCTGCAATGTAATCCGATAACTTTGGATAGGCATCTTATAAGGATGTGCTATTTTCTACCTTGTAATTGAGTTTTATATCTTTGCGTGAAAAATGATTTACGCGTATATTAGAGTCAGCACAGATAAGCAAACGGTTGAGAATCAAAAATTTGAGATAGAGAAATTTTGTAAGATAAGAGAACTGCAAATAGACAAATGGGTGTCGGAAACCATATCCGGTACCAAGTCTGCAAAAGAACGGAAGCTTGGCGCTTTGCTGAAAAAACTTAAAAAGGGTGATACCCTTATTTGCTCTGAAATTAGTCGTCTTGGGCGTCGTCTGATGGAAGTGATGAGCATTCTAAACACTCTCATGCAAAAAAAAATCACTGTTCTGACTGTAAAGGAGAAGTATGAGTTGGGTAACAATATACAGTCTCAGATACTTGCCTTCGCTTTTGGTCTGTCAGCTCAGATTGAGCGTGATTTGATTTCGCAACGGACCAAAGAAGGCCTTGCCAGGCGTGTTGCCGAAGGACAGAAATTAGGGCGGCATAAGGGTGGAAGGAATTCGCATTACAAGCTTACAGGAAAGGAACCTCTCATTAGAACTATGCTCGAATATGGTTATTCAAAGGCAGCCATATGTCGTAAGCTTAAATGTAACCCTAAAACATTGGATGACCATTTGCGAAGAATGGAAGTCTAAAATTAGGAAATACCGAACTCTGTTTCTATATTTGTAATCCCCGAAACAATAGAAACAACATGAATCCTCTATGAAGGAGTGTAACCCGTAGTCAGTCGGGTTCCGGTATCTATGCCGGTGGGGACACTTCTTTATAGAGGATTCGCCATTTAAAACTGTTATTATGAATCCTTTTAAGAAAGTCGAATTTCGTGACTTTAAAGTGCGTACATGTATATTTTGCGCTGTGGTTAGTTTAGCTTGTTTGTGTGTAGCTATGGTTAAAAAATCTCCAATGTCTTTTGATTGGATGTCTATTCTTGTTGGTATTTTATCACTATTGGTTACTATACTTATCGGCTGGCAGATATTTAATTTCATATATATAAAAGATGAAGTTAAAGAGCAAATAAATAGCAATATAGAGGATTCTTTTAATGATTTAATCCCTATTTTGAAAGGAATGATGGTGCTTGGAGATAGCAAATCTTTTTATAGTGGGAACATGACTCAAGCACTCGATGATAATATGATTGCTCTTGAATCTGTTTTTCAAAGTAAAAATAGCAAGTTAATAGAGCCAGCTGTTAATGTAATAATGTGCAACTTGTATGAAATTAAGAAGGATATGGAAGCTTGTAACAAAATCATGATATTTAAAGACCAAAAACCGCGTTATTCAGAATTATTGAAGAAAACTGAACATTATTATACCTCTGAATTAATCTCACTTCTTTCTAAAGCGACAGAAGTTGAGTATAAAAGAGATAATCACCAGAGATTATTCAATGAAGGTAATGATGACTTATTTAAATTAAAAGAAAAAGGGGTAATAGGTTAGTCCCCCATCATTCTATGCGTATAGGGACTTTTCCATTTAGTCTTTTTTGCTTCGTGAAGCAGTATAGTTACAAATGCTGTAATTGCTCCAACAATAACAGTTGCGACTATTAAGAAACACAATGTATCTATCATAACCTTTTCTTTTCCACAAAGATAGCGAATTATTTCTTACTTTGCATAAAATAATCGTATCTTTGCATATAACCAAGAGCTTAGTGACGACTTACGTTGTCATCGAGCTCTTTTTTTATGTCCTTTTTCAAGGTTGTGGAAGCAATTACTTTTGCTGTCACAGAATGTCAGTGGAAAATTGTAATTCAACAACTTGTTTGATTTTGCCTGATGTACATTTGTGCGTGTCGGACAAAGATATGGTTATTAGTAGATTATTAAATGAATTGGTGAAATGGATATGAATGATTGGGTTATGTTGGTGACCGCACTCGGTGGCATCGAGGGCATCAAGCAGCTTATCAAGTGGTGGATGTCCCGTAAGACCAACGCGCGTATTGAGGACGCACATGCGGATGTCGAGGAGTTCAAGGCATTACGGGAGTACAACGAGTTCCTTCAGAAGCAGCTTTCGGAGAAGGAACAGCGGTTTGTGGAGCAGACTGACCGGCTCCGTAAGGCACAGGATGAGCTGTTTACACTGAAGGAGACTAATTCTGACCTGAAACTGGAACTGGCACTGAAACGGTGTGAGAGAAAGAAGTGCGGTGATAGAGAACCGCAAAATGGGTATTAATTGAATAAGGAGGAAAATTGAAATGGCGAATGTGTATAAATTAGCGCCGTGGATTCTCAAATGGGAAGGCGGTTTCGTGAATGACCCGGCAGACCTTGGAGGTGCTACGAATATGGGTGTGACTATCGGTACGTGGAAGTCATGCGGCTATGACAAGGACGGTGACGGTGATATAGACGTGGATGACCTGCATCTGCTTACCCGTGAGGATGTCGTTAAACGGGTGCTCAAGCCGCATTATTGGGACAGATGGAAAGCAGATTTGATAACAAGCCAGTCCGTAGCAAATATCCTTGTCGATTGGGTGTGGGCATCCGGTGCACACGGAATAAAGATTCCTCAACGTTTGCTTGGTGTTACTGTGGATGGAATAGTAGGTCCTAAGACACTTGTTGCGGTGAATGCCAGGAACCCGCGTGAGTTGTTCGACATGATTAAGATTGCACGGTTCGATTTCATCGAGGATATATGCCGTTCTCGTCCGGCGAACAATAAATTCAAACGGGGGTGGATGAATCGGATTAACGATTTAAGGTTCGAGGAATGAAAAAGTTGCCGTGGATATTAATTGTACTGCTGGTTATAGCTTGTGTGACGGCTTGGTTCCGTTTGCATGAGCCTCCGGCTGAAGTTCGTGTAGAGACGAAGATAAAGACGGTTGTCAAGGTAGATACGATGCTTATCTCTGCACCGATGGCTGTGTTCTGGCGTTTCGTGCCGGATGATACGACACGGATAGGTGATACCTTGCTTCATCGTAAACAAGTGGTATATAGAGACAGTTCGTATCGTGCTGTGGTAAGCGGGTATGTAGACCCTCGGCTGGATAGTATGGTGGTGTATCCGAAGACTGTGTATCAGACGGTGACGAATGATATTTATCATCCGGTGATTGTCAAACCGAAAAGGAAGCGTTGGGGATTTGGCTTGCAGGCTGGATATGGCTATCCGGGTGGTTTTTATGTCGGTGTCGGAGTTAGCTGGAATATTTTTATGTGGTGATTTTTTGTTATTCTGGAAAAATACCATTATATTTGTACCATTGCATTAGTATCATTGAATCGCAATATCTTTTTAGGAGGTATTGCGATTTTTTTATTAGTGCTTATAATATAATATTCATTTAAAAATTAAAAAATTATGAGAAAAAACGAATTATTACAGCCAGGTAGGGATGTTAAGTTAGTATTAACTACCGGAGAAGAATTTGAAGGGAGAGTTAAAATAAGAAGTGGTCTCGGTTCTGTCGATAATTATTCTCCTAAACATGAATGTGTTACTATTGAAAACAGTAACGGTGCCATTGAAATATCTATGTCTTCAATCAAGGACATATTAGGGAAATAGTCGGAGAATTTTATAATTAAGGAGCAACTGAATAAGCTGCTCCTTTATAGTTCTCCGACAAAATGTTTTGTTTCTTCATGTACTGTCAGAGAACTTCCTTTCAAATATTTGTTGGTCGTTGATATATCAGCATGCCTTGCCTGATCACGGGCAACTACTATACCGGCAGAGTTAGCTAAGTCACGGATTCCGGAATCTTTGAAACTGTAAAATAAATAGGTATCCGGTAACTTTAGAACTGAACGGAGCTTATAGAATCTGTCTCTAATCACTCGGGTAGTAATCTTTTTATTGCCAGGTTTGAAACCTTTACTGAACAAATAGCAGTTAGTATCGTTATCGAATATATGTAAATCAATCATCTGCTTTATTATTTCATCATTCAATCCTACCATGCCATCTCGTCGATTTTTAGATATGTTTGATGCTACAAGTATCTTTTGTTCCTTTAGGCTTATATCGCATAACTTAATGTTGGTCAGTTCTTCTGGACGAATAAACGTGTAATACTCCATTCGGCAGACAAGAAGATAATAAGGGTCATTTTCTGACAGATATTTAGTGATTCGCTTTAAATCCTCCGGAGAGATTGCAGTGCGTTTTTTATCTTCTTCCTTGAGTGACTTTATACGTTCGCACGGGTTAGTTTCCATATATTGTTTTTCGACTAACCATGAGCAGAATGATGAGAGCCATATCTTATAATTGTTTCGGGTACGGGCGCTTGAATCACGATCAAGTAGGAGATAGTCCAGGAAATCACTAATATAGGTTAGGTTGAATTGGTAAATGTACATGATTGGTAAGGTGTGATTTTGCATATAATCACAGAGTACACGTAGTCTCTTATTGTAGTCTGTGAATGTATTGGGTTTGATGCTACCGGCTTTTTGCAGTTTATCAAGGTACTTTGCATACATCTCAATCACATCTTCCACTTTTGCATATTGGCGAGAATTAGACAAATCTGCCCATGGGTTCCATCCAGAACGAAGTCTGGCGGTAACAGTTGCAATAATATCAGCAGCTCTTTTTCTACGTTCGGTGATTTTGCTTATTCCATCCAGCATATATTTCTTGCGCTTCATCTTTTGTTCTGCTGGGTCGTATGCAGTGAAATCCACATACCAGTTCTTGCCAGTATGGAGGGTGGGTAACGTATAACTTACTATTGTTGCTAAGGAAGAACCTTTTCTTTTTTTAGAAAACATTTTTTTTCTACGTTTTTCAAGTATGAAAACGTAGGATGTTAGACAATCAAGAATTAAATCTGTCCGACTTTCGTCCGACCTAAACGAATAAAACCGTTGTAAATTTGTGATTCACAACGGTTTGTTCATGCACGGGAGGAGAGGCTCGAACTCCCGACACCCGGTTTTGGAGACCGGTG